>Ga0209502_10000612_pt1 | contig 37263 bp, 35 predicted proteins | sample ArcticOcean_MG_C_10_FD_187442 | JGI IMG/M metagenome (GOLD analysis project Ga0209502, IMG submission 187442) | Marine microbial communities from western Arctic Ocean - ArcticOcean_MG_CB11_90 (SPAdes) (version 2) | ecosystem: Environmental > Aquatic > Marine > Oceanic | place: Arctic Ocean... | reverse complement strand
ATTTCTCATCTACTAGATGACTAACTCTTGGATCATTTTTCAAATCAACTTTTCGAATAAAACTAAAATATTCTGACGGGTAGGTTTTTAATTTCAACGCATTCATTATTGCTTACCTTATTTATTAACTTACATATAAGGTGCGTAAAAATTATAAAATCTAAGGATGTTTTGGAATTAAATTGAATCTATTTGAAAGGCTGCCCAAAAGTATGGGTTTTGATAAGTAATCTTCTTATTAGGTTGAATGAGAAATTTTTTATTCATGTTACTGATAACTTTATTTATGTAATTATCTTTTAAAAGAATTATATTCTCAGGTAAAGCATCAATAGAGCCCATACTAAAGGCATTTTGCGTCAATCTTAATGCTTCAGGTGGTTTAATATCATTATTAAAAAGTAATGAGTAGAATAAGGTCATAAAGTCAGCAGAGCCCTTATCTGAGATTTTCCATAGACTCGATAGTACGTATTTTGCACCTCGATCCTGAAAGATTCTAGACAAGCCTACTGATGAAACACCATCTTTTGTTGTACCTAAATTACCAGTATCACAAGCAGATAAAACAACAAGGTTAGATTTATATTTTGGCAAATCATTTGATAACTCTGCCAGCGTGAGAGTGCTCCCATCACCCATTAACATTTTTGACTTATCAGCTATGTTTCCTATTAGGCGGAAATGGGTTGAAATATGTATTGTATCTACTAAATTTGAGAAAGAATTATAGAAGTTATTTTTATTAAACTCTGTATTTAAATAATATTCTCTTTTAATACTTCGATTTATTTTTAGTTTGGAAATAGCATTAAGCTCGTCTTCTACATTGGGTAATACAGTAAAGTTATTATTAATTGTTTTGCTTGCTCCGAACATATCAATTTTACTTACCCTATCTTCACTCCTATTATCATTGACTATTCCCAACTTTTCAATTGTATATAACTCGCTAAGGTATTTGCCTTTATATTTTAGAGCTGAAAATGGAAGTAAATTTAGCTCGGAATCATTTCTTATTTTAATCTTAGTTATATTCTTGGTTTTTAAATAATCAGATATTGGATTAACTAAATTTTTAGTTAAATATGCTTCATTTTTTCTGTCAACCTCTAAGCCTAAGGCTTTATCTTTATGGAAACTTAAAACATTAGAGCCTAGCTCAAGTTTATCAATTGATTCTTCAATCATTCCTTTGACAGGATTACCCTCATTATCAAGAGTAAAAAAATAAGCTCTTAATTTTTTTTTGGTGATTGCAAGGTAAATCTCAGCTTCACCTTTCGAAAGCATTGTAGTTTTTTTAATCTCTCTCTTCTTTGCTTTAACTGCAAGTTTTAACTTGGCACCGTACTTTTTTAAGAACATATCTCTTTGAAGTTTAAGCTGAGAGAGAGCCTTTATGTATTGGGCTTTGCGAGAGGTATCCGAATGAATTTTAAGGTTTATGTAGTCTTGTTGTCTCGCAAAATCTTTTATCTTAATTTCATAGTCACGCTCAATTTCAGTTTCATCAATCTGAATAAAGTAGTCTTCGGGTGCCTCTCGCCTTCTCACAAAATCTAAAAATTCATTTTGTTGAATTATTTTTAAGCAAGCTATGGAGGTATTTGTATCACCAAGAAGGAAATATAAATCAGCTAACTCTTTCAACATGTCTGAATAATTTGAAGTTAGTTGTTTTTTTTCTTTTTTATATTCTCCTGTTAAACTTTGCCGAAGAAGTTGAAAGGTATTGATCCATTTTTTACCCCAAAATGCTCTCCTATTTGGCTTTTCTGCCCAATCAAAATGGTTCATAACCTGCTCATAACTCTCTAATTTGCTGCTTAGATCACTATATGAGCCCTTATTGGCATCCGAATCCCAATATCCCATTAAAATTTCGCGCTCCGCTGATTCAGCCTCAAAGGTATAATAATTTATCTCTGCTTGAGCTAAAATCTCTTTGTCTTTTTGTGTCTCATAAGCTTTAATTAAGTTATCTACATTTTTAATATCATCTAAACACACTTGAATATCTTGTTTGGGGTAAGCCAGGCAAGATGGTATTTTTTTTTCAATTAATACTTTAGCTTTATTTAAATTTTTCTTATGCTCTGCACCTGGCCAATGTCCTAAATAAGTCGCTAATAATTGTCCGTACCTTACTCCAAGCTCTGGCCGCCCTAATTTACTTGCTAGGTTGTCTGCTATTTGATTGTTTTTTTCGGCTAAAATTTTATTCTTTAATTTTAAATGAACCCAAGCTAACTCTCTAAATAAGGCTCTTTTAGCTTTTATGTTTGGTCGACTATCATCATCATTAAACTTACTTAATAAGAATTCTATTTTGTCTACAATAATTCCATAGCGACCCAAGTCATAATAAATATTAAAAATATCAAGCAGGTACACTAGATCGTAATATGAGCCAAACATTTTAAAATGACTCAATATAAAATTATCATAATGAGTGTCTATATATTCACGAGCAGTTAATGCGCTCGGCATATTTTGCGAGGAAATCATAAACCTGTACTGCCATAGTTTTGTGAGATACGTATAATATAAACGGATATCATTTTCTGTTGCGTTTGGTGCTCCATCTAATACAAATTTTGGTAGAGGCCTTTTATTATTAAAGCCAGCAGCAATCTTGTCAAAATATACATGTCGATCAGAGTATGAATTACTACTTTCACCAAAATTTTTATTTGCAAATTGTAATCTCATAACTGTTAATTTTAGGTAAGAATCTACAAAGGTAATTTCTTTTAAAGGACTACACTTACGATTGACAATTTTAGTTCTTCGGATCACCTCTTCATCGGATAACTTATTGGAAAAAGATTCCCACTCCTTGTCGCTCATTGACGATGCCTCATTTATCAATGTGTAATATTCTGCCGCTTTGTCTTGGAAAAGGTTTCCATCATTACAAAGTTTATAATCAGCCATTTTAAATAATTTATTAGTATAGTCGCCAGGACTTATTGTTTTAAGAGGAAAAACAGGTGTTTCATATATTGCAGATCTATCATCGGGCCCAAGATATTCAGTATCCATCGATATAAGAGCTTCCCATATATCAACAAAGGCAAGTACACCCTTTAGGGAGTTTGGTGTCTCAAGTAAAAAGTACTCTACGCTCTGAATTAGCTTTAGTAATTCTGAATCACCAAGCCTTTTAGAGGCATTAATTATATTGTTATAAAGTAATTCCAATCTATCATTTACATCATTTTGACTGTTATTAGTAATCGAGCTATTTATTTTTATGAAATTTTCTAACTCTTGAGATATAGATTTATCAACTGATTTATTAGTAGATTTAATTAAAGCATCGGGAGCACTTATTGCAGAAAAAGAAACCCATAATATTAATAATAATAAAACCTTAATAATTGGCATTATCTTGAATAACTACCCTAACATTTCCCTTAGTTTGATTGCTTAATCCAATAAGAGATTTAAGGATAAGTTGATCTGACATTGGTGACAGGTTGTAAAGAATTAAAACTGTATCGCCATTTGAATCTTGGCTAACAGTTAACGTTATTTCTGCCGTTATGGCTGCTGAAACTATTGATTGCATAAACTCAATAGGGTTGGCTTGTTTTTTTACTACCTCGTATTCAAACTGAATGTTCTCAGAAGTAATTTGTATCTGATCATTAACTTCAGATTCACCTTTCATGGTTAATAACTGTGGCTGCAACAAAACAATACCTATTCCTAAGAAGAGCATAAAGAAGGATTTAAGGGCAACAATGATTCTATCAATCGTCTTAGTTGGCCAATAAAAAATCTTAGAAAAGATACTTTCCTCCCAAATTCCTTCCTCTATAAAGTTTTCCTTAACAGCCTGCCATGTTGCTTTATTAGATGGGGCATTGTCATCAACTTCTTTATTAAATTTACTAACAGCAGACTCTAAAAGAGCATCAAAATCGACTTCATCCTTATGGTTGTCTTTAGCCATTAATTTTTACCTTCTGTTGAGTTATTAATTCAAAACACTCTTTAATATATTCTTTAAATTTTTCATTGGATTCGTTGTAATAGACATCAACGTTAGCTTTTTTTTTGCCTATTATTGTCCCAATTTCTTCAGATGAAAGCTTCATATTTTGTGATTTAGATATAATTCTCACTGGTCCTTTAAATTTCATCCATGCTTTTTTAAGAAAACTTGCTCTATAGTCATAAACATCTGGATTTTTTAACGCTATAACATAGGCCCTGTCTACTTCCTCAGCAGCAAATGATTTGAACCCTTCATGCATACAATCTTCTATTGGTTTTTCACTTGATTTATGACTTGCTGTCCATGGCTCATCAATATCTATTCTTCTGCTTTCAAGTGAATATGCTTTTATTCTTCGTGTTTTTTGAATAAAGGTCTCTTCTTGTTCTGGAATTTCTAATTCCCTCTTATAGTTTTTGATTAAAGCTTCGTAGCTAATATCAAGTTTAAAACCTATATCTTGATATGAACATCCTGAAACAGTTAAATCTTTTATCAATTTTCTTATTTCATTAGTTGGCTTATGAGGAGAGCCATCACCTCTTGCCGTTATCTCAGATGTTACATATTGCCTAGCTTGGTTTTGAATAATCCTTGCACAAGCTTTTAAGCCATTATTAATTCTCCCATCAGTACCCACATCCATTTTTTCTACATATTTATAAATTTCATAAAAAGCAGAGTTGATAACTACATTTTTTTCGCTTTGATTTATATTGTATCTGCATAAAAATTTGTTATAAATGCTTTTCAAAAGACCACCGTATGGGCCAAGATCTATTAAATCCTGCATGGCTCGCTCTTCTTGTTTTTGGTTACGAATCATCTTAGCCTCTTTTAACGACTGCAATGCTTCATTAATCTGATCTTGTAACATAAAAGTGCCCCAGTTCTTTTAATAACCATAGCACCTTTTATTGTTGTACAGAAATGAAGTAATAGGGCTAAATTCACTGTGGAAGACCCTCAGTATTTAATGGCCCCTGGTAGCCTAATTCCCTTGCTTCTTCAAATTGACGTAGCTCTATCTCTGCTATTCTAATTTTTGCAATAGCTATTCTTTCATGATGAGCTGCTAACCGATCTGACACAGTCTCTCTACCTAACAACTTAAAGAGAATTAAAACTAATTCAAAGATTAAAAATACAGTAAAAAACATTATTGAAAAAATTATAGAAATACCTTCTTCCCACACAATTTTATGTAGAATCTTTATGCGATTGATGAGTCCAGAATTTTGATCAATATCAAAATAAATATTAGAAATTGATTCTTTTTCGCTTAACCTTAATCTTTCTAGGTTGGCGGTATTTTCTTCATATTTTGTTTTTAATTCATCGGCATGCTTTTGCTTTGCTTTGTAAATTTTTCCTGTCCCTTTCTGACCGGATCCACCTGAACGATTGACTACCTCTATTTTTTGCTCGATTTTGTTTATCGCATTTATTTCATTGTTATCAATTTTATTGAGAGAGTTCTCATATTTTTTATCTATTTCTGCCTGAGAACAAAATAGACCACATAACTTTGTTGCCTGCTTGTACCGTAAGTTATTTTCTGCTCTTTTACTAGAGAAGTGTTTACGTTCATCCAATTTTTCTTTCTGCAGTATTTTAAGTTCCTTTTGCTTCGATTTATTAGAACCACATGAGCCATCTGCTTCACATGAAGACTGCTTTTGAGCACTCAACCAATCCTCTTTACTTTTGCTTGTTACTTTTCCTAGTTGACTGATCTTAGAATTAGATAAAGTCTGAATTTCAGCTTGTTTATTATCTTTAAGGTACTCATTAATATCCTTCTCAAAGATAAATACATCAGCCAATAAGGCTCCTAATGCTGCAAAAACAAAGCCCAAGGCAACTCTAAAGAGCGTTGCCCATATATTCTTAGGAAAATTTAAAATTGCAAGATCAATTAAATAAATAAATAAACTGCATACTAACCCTGCAAATACAGCCATCCCTACTGATACATCATAAAATAACTGCTGCGTTAGAAAGTAACCTAATACAAACCATAGAATCATCGGAATATGAATCAACTTAGCAAATAGCTTGATTCTTTTTTTAGTTGCAGCATCTGAAATCAAGTACTGACTATATTCTTCACCTACTATAGAAACTAAATATTTAGTGATCATATTAAACCTCCTTAAATTTATGATTAATTGCTAATTCTTTTCCTTGAGCAAATCCAAGGTTATATTTAGTAATTGCATCAAAAATCCAACCTTGCCCAGCTTTACAGCTCACGACTTGATCCGAGAGTTCATCGATTTCCAGCATAACAATTTTGCTTTTCCCTTTCACCTGGTCTGCTAAACCCTTAAATCTTTCAGGGACTGATTCAATATGCCTATTCATCTCATTTAATTTAGCAACTCTTGATGAGGTCATTTTGTTCAGCACCCTTTCAAAGTCGGCAATGATACTTTGCTCACCCATACTGATAGATCCTTCATGCCCAAAATTAACCCCATTATGTCGCCCTCTTGAGAAAAAATTTTGAGAATAAAAATTTATCACTTCCAGGGAGTCAAATAAGCCAGCATTATTCATCTGTTTATTCCCTTTCATAGAAGATTCCAATTGTCTTTGCTCACCTGGTGCCAGGATCTGTAAATCATTAGGTATTCCAAAAACTTCTGATTCCTCAGTACTTGCTTTATTTACCAATTCCTCTAAATATTTTTCCTCTGATACAGTTGAAGGAGATAATTCATCAACTTCACCCGTACCATTAAGACTTAAATGTCTAGTCGTATTTAAAGAGCCATTATTTTCTAGTAATTTAGTGTCTTCGCTAGTGCTAAATATATCTTTTAAAAATTTGAGCATCTTAATTCTCCATAATATTAATTAATTATTTATTTATTTTTTATTCTCTTATTTCTTCTTCCAGCTGTTATTAAAACTTTTTGATCCTTTGAATGAACTAAGTAAATATTCATAAATCTAGAAAGCTGATTTATTACCGAATTACCAAGTTCATACTGCATTTTCTTTTTACTTTTCTTTGAAAAATAACGAATAATCCCATCATGGCCACTATGTTTTTTTTCTCCATATTTAATTAGAAGATCTATAAACATAGGTGGAATCCCTCTTTGTTCAACTCTTAATGCAGCATGGTTTGTATTAATTAACATATAACCTCCTAAAAGCTTCATCAATACTTAATTCATCATATGAATCATGGTCGCCTTTCATGCTTAATTTCTTTGGGGCAAAAATAACATTTTCAAGAAAATCTAAATCTTCTAGCCTACCAACTCTCTCGAATGCTTCATCCCTATCAAAAATATCGCTATCAATGTATCCATTACAAATATTTGTTGCTTGCTCTACTGAAAACATACTCATACTCCTTTTTAATGATTAATTTTTTCAAGCTCAAACTTAAGGTGCGCTAAATTTGATAATCTAAGGATTTAATGCAACCTTTTTTCAAGCTCAAACTTAAGGTGCGCTAAATTTGATAATCTAAGGACAAGAGCATAAGTGAGTAAAAATTTTGAGTTTTTTTTGAGCAAAACCGTAAATATGACCGTACATATTGGAGCAAACCGTACATATTAGTTTTCTCTATTAGTTAAATGGGGTTATAAATGGCCAATATCTTCCAGCATACCCACCACCTTTATATATTGGTACATGAGATAACTTTTGCGCGTAACCCAGGCCTATAAGATGGTCAATAGATTTTATCCAGTGTCTAATGTGTTTGTCTTCACCTAGCTTTAAGTTGTGTTCAGGCGAATGCCTCTTCTTTTCTTCAAGAGCTATAACAGCATCAGTTAATAGAAGACTTATTTTTTTCATAAAACTAGTTTACCCCCAGACAATTAAGTGGACAAATTAGGTATTAAGAATAAGAGTAAGAGTAGTTTTTTTATTTAAAAAATTCTAAAACCTGCCCCCATGTCGGAAACTTATCTTGCCCAAAATGAATATGTTCACCTTTAAATTTATCTGCACCGTTCTTCGTTCTATCATCTATTAGGTAGTCACCTGCATTAAGATTTTTATGATGAGAAAGGATGAGTCTTTTGTATCCATTTTTTCCTAAGTATTTCTTAACCCATTCTAATTTATCTGACCAGGCTGTTGGGTTGTCCCACGGAGCAGTGGATAATATATAAACATCATATTTTTCTGATTGTGATAATTCATTGAAAGCTTCGATCGAACCTTTCATAGGCTCCATTAAATTAAATATACCAGGAACATCATCCAAGTGTCCTTCAAATTTCTCTATTGTATTTTTGCTTAGCTTTGATATTCCAGTTTTAAAATCAACTAAGACATTGTCCATGTCTATGTAAATAATTTTTTTCATTTAATTAGGATCCTCAACATTTATTATCAAAGGCATATGGTCGCTATACTCTATCCAATCTGAATAATTACCTATTTCAATATTTTTAATATCGAATCCTCTAATAAACGCATAGTCAATGTGATAAGTTTTTTCTAAATTTTTCGTATGAAAAAGTGTAGCTTTACTCTCTTTCCCAAATTCTTCATCAAATAGAGCATGATAGGCACTGATAAAATTTAAGTCATATAAATAATTTTTAATATCAATAAATTTTGCTGTCCAATTGTATTTTTCATCAAACACTAAAGAGTTATTAAAGTCTCCCACAATAATTGTATTTTTCTTTGAAGCTATCCAATCTTTGTAATAATTCAGTGCATCAATAATATTTCCATTAGCATCAGGTCCAAATTTATCCGCTTTTGAATGAGTCCATACATTAATTAAATTAAAATCATTAAAACTTGCAGGTAAATAAAATACAAAGTTTTCATTAAGGTCTTCATTTATTGAGTAGGGAAATTTTTTAGTTAAAATCCCTATACCTTTATGAGGATTTTTTCCGATCCACTGATAATGATAGTTTTTAAAGTAATCACTAGCTAATTTTTCTGATTCTTGGCATACGATTATGTCTGCATTATATTTTTCCAATAATGAGAATTTTTTTCTAAGAGCTTGACTACAATTCCAAGAGATTATTTTCAAAATAATTCTGCCTCAATATCCATAAGTATTTGCTTTAACCTTGGCAAAGTTCTCTGAACATACCCCTCTGTCACCCCTTGCCTCGAATGGTTTAAAACTGCCCCTATACTAGAAATATCATAACCTCTTTCAGCTGCTACTGTAGCGACAGTTCTTCTTAAATCATGTGCAGTAAAAATGAACCCAGTTTCTTCCGATACTCTTTTGAAGGTCTTGCTAGCTGTCATTGATCTGTTTGAATGAATAGGGCTTGGAAATACAAATATGTTATTTTCATTCATTCTTCGAGTCAGCATGGTTTTAGTGTTTTCCGTCATAGGTAAAGAATGATCACGATTATTCTTAGTATCAAATACGGTAAAAGTCTCATTAGCAAAATCTACAGCATCCCATTTGAGCATCAGTGCTTCCTCTAATCGTAATCCAGTATGAATAAGTAACCAAATAAGGTCAGCATCATCTTTGGTCGTTCGGAATGAACCTTCAAGCTCATCGGTATGAACCAATGCAAGATGATTATGTAGTTGTGAACGTTGTAATTTATCTAAATATCTATCTCTGGGCTTGAGAGTCTTTCTCACCTTTTTCGTTTTTAATGCAGCACAGGGATTGCCTTTAGGTAAAAGTTTTTCATCACCAATTTCATCATGTATAAAGCTATTATAAATAGCACCCAAATACCGGAAGGCCTTTTGGGCTTCACCTTCTCCAACAGGGTTAGAGCTACTCCGATTCTTTTGTCTATTATTTTGTTTTATATCTGATTTGATTTGTTGGAACCGATTTAAACATTCTTCCTTGGAGATAGATGCAAGCGGACGTCTTAACCAGTCAAAAAACCTTCGGTTCATTACCTTGTAGACATCATCACGAGTTGAAGCTTTCCATTGCACAATATTAGAATATTCATCTAAAGCTTGTTGCAGTGTAAATCCCCGCAGTAAATTGATTCGCTGTTGTTGTTGTTTGATTAGATTAGGGTTATGACCCTCAGCCAATTGGCTTAGAATAAACTTTGTTATTTTTCGTGCCTTAGTGATAGGGAAGTATTCTTCTTTGCCAATGGTAACGGTGACTACTGACCCACCTTTGATTCGCGCTTTAATCGCCCAGACATGACCGTCCTCACGAACTCTTTTATAAAGCCCTGTTTGTATTTTATCTTTAATCCATTCAGCCATAATATGTCCTCAAAAAGACTACATATAGACTACAGACTACACCGTAGACTACAGCATACTATGGTTAGTATAATTTAAAAGTCATTGATTTTAAAGAGATTTTTTTTATTAAAATGACGGTCTAAGGACTCATAATCCCTTGGTCCCAGGTTCGAGTCCTGGTGGGCCCACCAATCAATACAAGACTTTTAGGGGATTCTTCTTCTAAAAGTTTTTTTAATTTTATGAGGTGAGAGTAAGGGAATGCCCAGGATATGAAAATATCTTATTTGAAATCTTTTAATCTATAAATCGTTGCAGACATCCAACCAACTGGATCTATACCCAGTTCAAGTGTTCGGTCAAGATAAAAGTCTGAATAAGAAAATCTTGGAGGTACCACCGATACTATTTCATAAAGATTTGTTTTTTCAATTGCATAAGGTAGGAGTGAGAATAATTCACCACCCTTTGTTGAAGCTACAATTAAAGTGGGACGATAATCTATTAATATGTCAAAAAGGTAATCTATAGCCTCTTCTTTTTTCCCTCCAGTAAAATTAGATGTATCAGAAATAGTTCTTAAATCGCTTAGAATAAACGGACGGTAATCTGATGCTGAGTTATTTTTTGGGGGGAGAAGTCCTGTAAGTGGATAAACATGAGACCAATAGCCATCTACAGCTAAAGATGAATCATCTCTTGAATAGTTATAAATCTGGGCAGCTACTGATGACATTTGACTTCTTTTAAGTGTATTTGGGCTTCTAAAAGCACCAGTATCTTTTATCCAGCCACTTAAGTCTGAAAGTGAATTTATTTTTTCGTCTTTATCAACTTGTTCTTTTAAAGTCATTAAGATAACTACTAAGCTTAATAGACTAATAAACAAAATTGTTGAAGCTTGTATTTTTTTTGATTCATAAATGCTAACTAATTTCCAGCCCATCGCACTAAGCCCTGCAAGACCAATTAAAGAGTTAGAAAAGTGGTACATAAGTCCTAATTTGGAGTAGTACTCAACAAGCGGAAGCAATGTAATTGCTAACCAAAAACAAAATCTCTTCATGTTAACTAATTTTTTATCACTCAAATATAATTTAACAATGTAAATCATTGAGATTGAAGACGTAACAAAAATAAACCAATTTAATTGTATTATTAAAAAAGGAAATTTCCATTGTTGCCGACCTATTGCATCCCCGTACCTAGTATAGCTATCAACTAATTCAATCAAGTTTGAACCTCTAAGCATCAGTATGAATCCGATCACACCAAAACCCACTACCGCAGAGCCAATTAAATACTTAAAAAGTACTCGCCATCCATAGCTAGTATAGATTGCTATAACTGTTAGTAAGAAGAAAGGTAGGAATGGCTCTCTTAATAAAATACCTAGAGAAATAAGCCCTCCAATTAGATAAAATGAGTATTTATCATCTTTGGTTGAATTTTGCCAAATCAACAGAGCAGTAAATAATGAAAGATAAGCAGCCCAAATACTGTTTCTAAAGCCAAACTCTATGACTTCAATATCATTCATTATTATTAGAAGAGGCACCATTAAAATTACTGTAAATAGTCTACTGTCACTTTCTTTTAAAATAATTTTAAAGAGAACGATAGAAGAAGTGATTGCAACAAGTCCGTCAATAGCTCGTAACATTATGGTTTGGTTAATGTCGAAGCCATAAACCCAGGAATTTATGAATTGATATAAATATAAAACGAGGGTAGCACCGTTAAGAGCCTCACTATCGCCTAAACTATGATAAAGATATTGGCTTGCGAATATGTACAAACCTTCATCAACCTGCGGGAGCCCGGAGGCAAGCTGAAGTCGAAGAAACCCAGTAGTTAAGACAGCAACAATAATAGCAAGAAGTAAATTAAGGCCTTTAGGCACAGCTACAATATTTTTCATATGAAGTGTTATTTAATACAATATATTAACAACTAATTTTTTAATTATAGTAGAATCGTATGGACTTATCTACACTTAGTTAAATGAAATACGAAGTAAAAAATTACTCTAGTAGAAGTGAGATGACGGAGTAAATTTTAAGATCTTTAATTCAATAGTAATATAAAAAATCTAAATTATATGAAAACATATAACCACATGAACATACAAAAAAAGTTTTTTAAATTACTTTCAGACCAAAAGTTAAAATATCTTCTTACCGGTTCCTATAATGCTTTAATTGGGTATCTTCTTTTTGTACTTGTTTTTTATTATTTTTCTTCAACTGTAAATCATTATTTATTACTAGGAATCTCTCATTTAATTGGAACAGTTCATAATTTTTTCTCTTACGGTACTTTTGTTTTTAAACTAAAATCAAAACCTAGTAAATTCAGGAGTTATCTAAAATTTAATTTGGTGTATATATTTACATTTATATTGAATGTAATATTATTTTCACTGTTAACCAAAACTATGAATTGGAATCTTTATCTTTCTCAGGCTTTAATAGTTTTTCTTCTTGCAATTATAGGGTATATTTTAAATAAATATTATTCATTCAAATGAATCTAATGACAAGTCCTGAAAATTTAGTAAAGTCTTTAAAAAAAAGTGGCTTAATTTTTAAGTCATTTAAACTAATTTCTTCAGGGGAATTTGAGCCTGAAGATGTTGACTGGAATTTCAAAGATGTATTACATGTCAAGCATGTGCATGCTCTTCTTGATACCTCAATTCTTATTCAAACAGATTACACGCTTACTTCAGTAAATAAACTTAAAATTCTTTTTTTTCATACTAAATATCTTGCTTTTCAATTTGATTCAGGACCCAATGAAATGACATACCTTACTCAAATAGGACCTTTTTTTATAGTTAATAGTACAAGATTTTATAAAAATGGTGAATTAAATACCGATGTAATTACTACATATAATGTAGGTTCTAATATGTTATTTCTAAATCTTTTTTTCCCTTTGATTAAATGGGCTATAACTAGAAATTATGATAATTTAATGGTAGATGACATGTTAATGCGAGAGAGAAAGGGAGCGCTTAGAAAGTTAGGAATTTCTTTTGCCAAAAAAAACGATAGATATACTTTTGCAGAAACTCAAAAAACAAACAGAAAGAACTGTGTGTATAAGCCATCAATTTTTAATGCCTCTCTGTCATCAAAAGTTTTAATTAAAAATAAAGTCGGGTCTGCTGTTTTTGAATTCTTAACTGGTATCTCAGACCCATGGGGATTAAGGGGTGTTATAAGTAAAAATAAATTAGCACTATATCCAAGGATGTGTGACCATTATGGGGCATGTTTAGATAATGCCACTCTAAACAAGAATATTTTGTCATGTCCGTGGCATGGTAAAAAATTGAAAGCAATTCACGAAGAAGCAGTCACTAAAAATATGAAATTTACTTTAAGTTATAACGGTAAAAATTTTAGCTTCAACATTAATAATGACTTGATAAAGTTAACTGTTACTTAAAATTTATGAGTAACTTACTTATAGAGATTCCTTTAATGATAATTTCAAAGCTCCCTAATTTATGCAATTTATTTTTAAATAGGAAAATTCGATATTTTTCACCTCATTCCTCAATAAGGTGACCATTAAATATTTATGAATAAAAAAATTAGAGTTGCAGATTATATTGCTCAACGTTCAGTTGAGGTTGGTGCAAGACATGTTTTTCTTGTCACTGGAGGAGGTGCTATGCACTTAAATGACGCCCTAACTAGACACAAGTCACTAACCCCTGTTTTTTTTCACCACGAACAAAGTGCTGCTATGGCTGCAGAGAGTTATTATCGATTAATAAATAGAATTGTCGTTCTAAATGTCACAACCGGACCAGGAGGAATCAATGCTCTTAATGGCGTCTATGGCGCTTATACTGACTCTCTTTCAATGTTGGTTGTATCCGGTCAGGTAAAAAATGAAACCTATCTTAAAAACTATAAAACAAATTTAAGACAATTAGGCGATCAAGAGATTGATATTGTATCCATGGCTAAACCTATTACAAAATATGCAGTAACTGTAAAAAATCCTAGAGAAATAAAAGAAATTATGGATAAAGCAATTTATTTTTTAACAAATGGAAGGCCTGGGCCAGTTTGGATAGATGTACCTATTGATGTTCAAGGATCATTAATAGATCCTGATAAATTAAAGGGTTTTGATGGAGATATTAAAAAATTAGTTAATGACCCAGGAGTCACTGATAATACTAAACTCGAGCTATCAACGAAATCTAATTTAAATGATAAGACTTTCGATATAATATTTGAGAAATTAAAAAAAGCGAGCAGGCCTGTAATTCTCGCTGGTACTGGGGTAAGTATTTCTAAAATGAGCAAACAATTTTTAGGATTAATAAGAAAATTAAAAATACCTGTCGTGACTGGTTGGAATGCACATGACTTAATTTCAAATGATAATAAGTATTATGCTGGAAAGCCTGGAACAGTTGGAGATCGACCAGGAAACTTTACTGTTCAGAACTCTGACCTATTAATTGTCCTAGGCTGTAGATTAAATATTAGGCAAATTAGCTATAATTGGATGGAGTTTGCACCTAAGGCTTTTAAAATAATGGTTGATATTGATCAAGCAGAATTAGATAAGCCAACTTTAAAAATTGATCAAAAGGTTAAGGCGGACCTTAAAACTTTTATCCCACTTTTTATTCAGAAGATACAGGATTTAGGTTATACATGCACAAAAGAACATAAAAAATACCTCATATGGTGCAAGGAAAGAGTGATTAATTACCCAGTAGTCCTTCCGGAATATATTAATACAAAAAATAAAAAAATTAATCCATATGCTTTTACCGACGAACTATTTAAGTTGTTAGATAAAGATGATGTGATAATTACAGGGAATGGCTCAGCTTGCGTAATAACTTTTCAAGCAGCTAAAATCAAACAAGGCCAACGTTTGTATACAAATTCTGGAGCAGCATCGATGGGGTATGACTTACCTGCATCGATTGGGGCTGCAATTGCAATGGAAGGTAAAAGGATAATTTGTTTGGCTGGGGACGGAAGTTTGATGATGAATTTGCAAGAACTTCAAACTATGCAAGGATATAACTTACCTATTAAAGTTTTTATTCTTAATAATGATGGGTATGTATCAATCAAGCAAACTCAGGAAGCATACTTTTCTGACAATGTTTCTGGGGTTGGGCCAAAAAGTGGTGTCACAATGCCTAATTTTATAGAGTTAGGTAAGGCATTAAATATTCCAAATATTAAAGTTACTAAATTGTCTCAGCTATCCTCCTCAAATTTTTTAAAAATGCTAAATGATAATAAATCAGGAATTTTTGAAATTATCATCGATCCTAATCAAGGATTTTCTCCAAAGCTGACTTCAAGAAAATTAGACGATGGAACGATGGTTTCGCCATCTCTTCATGATATGAGTCCTTTCTTGGACAAAGATGAACTTGCTAAAAATATTTTTAATTAATGGACTTAGTTAAATTAGTAATTTTTGATTTAGATGGCACCCTAGTTGATTCTGATAAAACAGTAATTAGATTGCTCAATACCATTCGTGAAGATTTAAATCTCCCCACTTTAAAAATTAAGGATATCTCTCTCTATCTAAGTCTTGGTGGGGAAGAGATGATAAAAAAAACAATAGCTAATGAGATAGATACTAAACATTATTTAGAAATTTTTAGACAAAGATATTTAGATGACTCATTAGATAATGAAAATCTTTTTGATGGAGTAATCGATTATCTAAATCACCTTAAGAGTAAAGGAATTCAGATGGCAGTCTTTACTAATAAGCCAAAAGACTTAACTAAAAAGACTCTTAATAGACATCAAATCTATGATTTTTTTAATTATATTGTAACTAGAGATGACGTAGACTTTAAAAAACCAGACCCAGATGGGTGCCATAAGATAATTAAAATGTCATCTATTCCCCCAGAAAATATAATTATGATAGGGGATAGTGAGCTTGATCAAAAAGCTGCTAATTCAGCGTCTATAAGCTTCCTTCATCATAATGTATCATCTCACAATCGTCTCTTGGGTACTAAAAATATTAAAGTATTTAATAATTTTAACGATTTAATAGACTAAAATATCTTTATGAATAAAACTGAAAAAGAAATGCTAGAAATTCTTCATAAACTAAAAGAAAATGGGGCGGTAGCAGTAAAGGCAGAATTTGAAGCTGAGGGCACCCGAACTGAAGAGCTATTAAGGTTAATAGAATTATCTAGAAGGGCTGGTATTGGTATTGGGCTTAAAATTGGTGGCTGCGAAGCAGTGCGAGACCTGATAGAAGCAAAACAATTTGGGGTGGATTATGTAATTGCTCCTATGGTTGAAACATCCTATGCAATGGAAAAGTATGTCGAAGCCAAAAACAAAGTATTTTCTTTAGATGAAAGAGAGGATATTGACTTCTTAGTAAATATTGAAACATATACCGGCTTGAGCAACAGTAGTGCAATGATAGAGATAGCTTCAAAAAAAAATGGGATTGACGGGATTGTTTTTGGAAGAGTCGATTTTGTAGGCTCTCAAGGGTTAGCTTTGGATAGTATTAATAAAGATAATGTCACTGATAGCTGCATTGAAATTGCTAATAAATGTAAAAAAAACAATCTTGATTTTGTAGTTGGTGGCGGGGTTTCAGATATTTCTATAGATCCATTAAAAAAAATTAGCAAGAATCATCTATCAAGATTTGAGACAAGAAAGATAATTTTTCATGCAGAAGCTTTAAATAAAAAAGAAATGAAAGAGGCCTTATTGAATGCAGTTCATTTTGAATTATTATGGTTAATAAATAAAAAAGAATTTTATTCTCTTATAACAAGAGAAGATGACAAAAGACTAAAGATGCTAAATGACAGATGGAAGCTTCTTAATAATTAGGATTAAATACATTTCTTACATTATATGAAATCAAAAAATCTAACATTCAAATGCCGACTATGTGCCTCAACGCGAATTGAGTCCTTGATTAACCTTGATGGATTTCCAAAAGCAGCCCAACACTTCATCTCAAGCCTTGAGGAAACAGAAGGGGATCAGCCGATTACATTAATGGTTTGTCAGTGTATTGATTGTGGCTTAATTCAGCTTAAAAATGAACCGGTTAGCTATTATAAAGATGTTATAACTGCAGCTTCATTGTCTGAAGGCTCCAAAGAAAACCTTGTTAACGAGTGGCATCCGTTTATGAAAAAGTATAATATCTTAGGAAAAGATGCAATTGAAGTTGGCGCCGGAAAGGGTGATTTTTTGGAGGTATTAGAGAGGTTAGATGTAAATGCTTATGGCATTGAGCATTCTCTTGAGAATATCGAGGAATGTAAGAAAAAAAAATTAAAAGTAAAAAAGGCTTACCTGACTGAGTTACCAGAATCCTATAATAAAAAATATTCATTAGTTGTTTGTAATAACTTTTTAGAACATCAGCCCGAAACAAAGAATTATTTAAGTTGCTTAAGAAATTTAGTAAGTGATGACGGTGTAATTTATATATCAGTTCCAAATGTAGACTATTTACTTGAAAAAAAGTGTCTTTACGAATTTGTTGCCGATCATTTAGTATATTTTACAGAAAAGACATTAAGAAAAGCTATGGAAATTAATGGCTTTAATATTTTAGAATCCTATAAAAAGAATAATGGAAATGATCTTGTTGTGATCGCGAAGTCTGAGACAAGAATCAATATTGACGGAGCCATAGAGACTGTGTCAGATATTGTTAAATCAATTCAAAAAGAGGTGAATAAGCATAAAAATGTTGCTATATGGAGTGCTGGTCATAGAGCGCTTGCACTTATGGCAATTGCAAAGCTAGAGCAAATAAAATATGTAATTGATTCTGCCACTTTTAAACAAGGTAAATTTACGCCAATCCTTCATAAAAAAATTATTAGCCCCGAAGATTTTATTAGTACCAACTGTGATCTACTTATTATTATGCTGCCTGGGAATTATGCGGGGCAGGTAATAAGATTTGTTGAAGAAAGTAAAATAAGCTGTAAAATCATAGTCTTTGAAGATAAAGCACTCTCGAGTTAAAATATGGGGATTACATGAGCGACTTAGAGGAAGTAGTAGTAAGGCCTAGGATACATTCTGCAGAAAAAACACCATTGGAAGAATTAGTGCCCTTAAAGACCCCTATTTCTGCGCACGTCGATATATCTAGTTTATGCAATTATCGCTGTAGCTTTTGTTTTCAAGCTGATACCCAAGGGATGAAAGATGTAGGCCTAAAAAGAGGATTCATGGAGTTTTCAATGTTTAAAAAGATTGTTGATGATTTTAATGACTTCCCAGATAAAATTAAGAAAATAAAAATTGGCAATCATGGTGAACCGACATTGCATCCAGAAGTGATTAAAATGGTTGATTATGCTAGCAAGAGTGGCTCGGCAGATATTATTGAAATGTTTACAAACGGCTCAAAATTGACTCCTGAACTTAATGAGGGCTTAGTTAAATCAGGTCTACAAAGAATTAATATCTCTCTAGAAGGCTTGTCAGATGAAAGATACATGACTGTTGCTGGGACTAAGCAGGTATTTCAAGAGATTATAGATGGTGTGAAAAGTTTGTATGAAATAAAAGTTAGGGAAAAAAGTGAGCTACAGATTTATGTAAAGATTGCAGATCAAGCCCATGCTTTAAAGGGTGATAAGGATATTAAATTTAATCTTTCAGAAGAAGAAAAAAAGTATTTTTTTGATACATTTACACCAATTTGCGACGAGATATTTATAGAAAAGGTAGTGCCTCAATGGGCAGATACTCAATTAGACAAGCAAAATGATGTTACTGATACTGGTATGTATGGACAGAAAATTAATCAATGGAAAGATTCCTGCCCGTTTATTTTTATGTATCTTCACTTTAATTGTGACGGTACCGTTAGTCCATGCACCCTAGATTGGCCAAGAAAAGTTGTAATAGGAGACGTGACCAAAGAGAGTGTCTCTGAGATATGGAATGGTGACTCTTTAAGAGAGCTTCAGGTTGCTATGTTAGCAGGTGAAAGAAAATGTGTGGATTTATGTTCAACATGTTCTGCACCAATGGTCTGTGTTGAGGAAGATTTAGATAATCATGTTAATAAAGTAGTTAAAGCAATTGGTGGCGAAGAAGATTTAAAAAACATCAAAAAAAATAGGTGGATTCAGCCTAAAAAAGACGATGTGACTCCTATTACAATTCACAGATCAATCTTATGAAATTATTAATTATTGGTGGCACAGGGTTTATTGGAAAAAATCTTAAGAAATATTTTGAGAAAAAAGAAAATTTTGATGTTTATGCTCCAACCAGACAAGAGCTAGATCTCTTTGACGATAGTTCATGCCTTGAGTACGTTAAAAAATTAAAACCTGATCTTGTAATTCACTCAGCAGTAGATATTACTTCAGTAGAAAATACGTTAAAAGTATTTTTTAATATATATAATGCAAAAAAATATTTTGGACATATGGTTCAAATAGGTTCGGGTGCTGAATATGACAAAAGAGCATATGAGCCAATAATGAAGGAATCATTATTTAATAAAAGCATCCCCATTGATACATATGGACTAGGGAAATTTTGTATTGCAAGTGTTTTAGAAAGTGCTGAAGAAAACAAAGTAACAAATTTAAGGCTACTTGGAATTTTTGGGGCTTATGAAGATTATTCAAGACGTTTTATTTCTAACAATATATGCAACTCTCTTGCTGGGTTGCCTGTATCGTTAAATCGAAATATGCTTTTTGATTTTATTTGGGTAGATGACTTCTCACGTTTTTTACATGGCTTACTAGATAAGTTACCCCTAGCAAGAACGAGTTATAATTTTTGTTCAGGAAGTCCAGTCTCATTGGCGGACCTTGCCGAAATTATTAATCACCTTATGAGTAACAGTACAGATGTCATTGTAAAAAATCCTGGAATGAACCCTGAATATTCAGGAGATCCCTCGATAATTTTAAATGAAATTGGAAATTTTGATTTCACACCTTTTGAGAGCTCAATAAGTAAATTAATTAAATTTTACAAAGAAACATTAACTGATGAGGATATAGAAATCTTCAGAGGCCAGGCTGTTGGAAAATAGGGATAAAATACTTAAGTTTGTTTCTAACAAAAAAGTCTTACTTTGGGGTGCCAGAATGACTGGTATCGGAGCCTTGCGCCAATTGAAAAATAATAATATAGATGTTTTAGGTTTTGTTGATTCTGATAAAGCTTTTGAGAATAAGTATTCGCAAGGATTGAAGATTTACAATCCGAGTGAATTAAAAAATATACTTAATGATCGTAAAGATGTAGTAATTTTAGTTGCTGTAGCTTTGAAAGAAGATGAGATACTAAGCCAGCTGAGCAAGTTGGATATTCCAGAAATACCAGTTTTAAGCTTTCATGATGTTAATGCGCCTTATTACACTGTAGATATTTTAAGTTCATGTAATCTTAAATGCGCATCCTGTCCTCATAGCATAGAAGAAACTGATGTTCCAAAGGGATCAATGACCCTAGAAACTTTTAAATCCGTATTTGATAAAATTATGGAAGATTCACCATCTACGTCGCATATTAGTTTGTACAGTTGGGGGGAGCCGCTACTTCATCCATATTTAAGTGAAATTATAAACTATGTTCATGATAGAAACGTTGCTGTTGCACTATCTAGTAATTTATCAATTAATTTTCGCTCTCGGCTTGATAAAATAATCCAATCAAATCCAGATTCTTTAAAAGTTTCATTATCGGGCTTCTTTCCAGATGCATATAATAATACTCATCAGGGTGGTGATATTGAATTAGTAAAAGAAAATTTGATTTCGATTAGAAAATTAATTGATAAATATAATGCAAATACGCTGGTAGATATAAACTATCATTTATATAAAGATAATTGTGGCAACAATATTGATGAGATGGAGATGTTCGCCAATAAGCTAGGCTTTGTAGTTTCTAAAACATATGCACTTGTAATGCCTCTAGAGAGGGTAATTTCCCATCTCGAAGGCAAGCCAGATTTGCAAACTAAGTTATTAAAAGATAATTTACTAGTTACTATTGATGAAGGGATTGAGGCTTCATCAAAATCTGTACTTCCAAAAAATACCTGCCCTTTTAGAGAAAATCAAATCAATATAAATGCAGATTTATCTGTACCAATTTGTTGCACAGTATGGCAAAGAGATGAAAACGTAGTTGCAAAAAATTTCCTAGAAAGCAATCTCGATGAAATTAATGAAAACAAAAAAAATGTAGACTTATGTAACAAGTGCATGAAATTAAGGTTGCCCGAATACAATATGGGGTTAAATAAAACTGGTTGGGAAGATTATGCAAAACAGAAAACGGTAACTGATAAAGGATTTAAGAAAAAGTTAATGACATCTATAAAGAGAATTTAAATTTTTTTTTTATGAAAAAATTAATTGAAGATATTGAATCACATGTCAAAAATCCTTCAAAAGGACTGCCAGAAGACATTTTTTATTTGGCTGGGAGATTAATACCATTTATTAATGTTGATTTGTTAGTGCAAGATGATTTGGGTAGAACCTTATTATCTTGGAGAGATGAATCATTATTTGATAATAATATAAGTAGCGCATGGCATATTCCAGGAGGAATTATTAGACTTCGAGAAACCATTTCAGAAAGGCTTCATAAGGTAGTAATGAATGAAATGGGAGGAAAACTTATTTCTTTCTCGAAAGAACCTTTAACAGTAGCTCAACATATCGATCATCATACAAAAAATAGATCTCACCATATTGGTCTTTTATATAAATGTAAATTAGAAAATAATTATGAAATTGATAATAAGAATTTAAATTTCGGGGATTCTGGATTTTTAGAGTGGCATTCTAGTGCTCCAGATAATTTTCATAGCCATCAATTAGCTTATAAGGATTATTTTTCAAATTAAAGGATCTTTTTATGAAAACATATCGTTCACTTATTCCGATAAAGACATTGAAAAATATAATTGTTTCATTATATTTATAGTATTCTATAAGCTGATATGAATAAAATAAAAAAAAATAATAGTTCAAAAAATAAAAAAATTAAGAAAATATCAATATTAACGCCATGCTTTAATGAAGTGAAAAATATAGTTGAGTTGTCGGAAAGGATTCGACTTACAGTTGCAAAACTACCTTATGATTATGAGCATATTTTTATAGATAATTGCTCGACTGATGGCACTATAGATAAGTTAAGAATTTTAGCTGCTAAAGACAAAAAAATTAAAGTCATATTGAATGCTAGAAATTTTGGGACTGTGACTTCACCCTATTATGGAATTTTGCAATCTCATGCAGATGCCTGCATTATGATTCCTAGCGATCTGCAAGACCCTCCTGAATTAATTCTAGAATTTGTAAAAAAATGGGAAGAAGGCTTTAAAATTACTTTGGCGGTTAGACGAAGCTCTGAGGCTAACAGATTTGGCAACTTTATGCGTAAATTTTTTTATCGCCTACTTAATCAAATTTCAGAAACTGCGTTGATTAATGATGCTACTGGGGCAGGCCTTTATGATCAACAAGTTATTAAGTTACTACGTTCATTGAATGACCCATACCCATATTTCCGAGGGCTATTATGTGAAATTGGCTATCCCATTGCTACAGTTCTCTATACCCAACAAAAAAGAAAGCTAGGCGATACAAAGCATAATTTTTTTACTCTACTTAATGAAGGTTTATTAGGCTTAGTAAAGCAATCAAAATTACCTGTGAGATTATTTACAATAATTGGTGGAATTAGTAGTGCTATTAGTTTTACTATTGCTAGCAGTTATTTCATCTTAAAGTTAATGCATTGGGATACATTTCAACTTGGGGTTGCCCCTCTGATAATTGGATTTTTCTTCATGATGGGCATTCAAATGCTTGGATTAGGTTTAATTGGTGAGTATGCATTGATTAATCTTGCCCATGCTAGAAAAATGCCACTAGTAGTAGAAGCTGAAAGAATTAATTTTTAAAAAAAGTAAGTGGGCTTAGCTAAAACAGATTTAATTTACAATGGCTACTTTCAAATTAATGAATGGTTGACGTTTTATGAAAACATATTTAGCTCTTAGGCAAATAGTAGACTATTTAGAAGGTACTGATAACACCTTTAAAGCATTATTTGGTATTTTATATTTAACTAATAATATAAATTCATCAGAACAATTTTATGGCAGTCAATATTTAAATGAGGCCGTTGGTATTGATCAACTTCCACAATATAGTGAATTTCTTATTTTACTTGATAAAATAGGGTCAAATTATTTAGAGATAAAATTACTCCCTAATGGAAAAATATCATTAAAGAATATTAATCAAAAGTATATAAAGCCAGATATTAATAATAAGATACCATTCAATATCAACCTAAATGATTATCCAATAATTGCCGTAGGAATAAAATTAATTTTAGATATTATTAGTGATATTAAGCATCAAGTTGCTATCAAAAATTCTGAGAGTCAGAATATAAGTGACAACTTTAGTTTTCAAGATGTTAATCCAAAAATAATAAATGATTTAAAAGTTGAAGGCTATTCTGTAGTTGAAAATTTCTTTAATGAAGGTACATTAAAGAAATTACAAAGTATTACAAATATAATTGCTAAAAATGAACGTGATACAAAAAATGCATACTTTTACGGAAAGAGCGGCAATAATCAAAGACTTTATAATTTGCTCTCAAAACATCAAATTTTTAGAGATGTTCTGGACAGCGTTTGGCTTGAAAAACTTTTAGATATCATTTTTGATAGAGATACGTTCCATGAAAAATATGGATTAAGCAGCATGGCTGCGCATATTGTTCCTGCTGGGGGTGAGGCACAGCCCATACATATTGATAACGCAGTTCCAGAACCAATTCCTCCATGGGCTATACGATTTGTAATTGTAGTACCCCTTACCGACTTTACTAAGGAAAATGGCCCTACTTCTGTTGTTCCAAAATCTCATAAACTTTTCAGAAAGCCTACTCCAGATGATGACTTGAGCACAAGTGAAGTTTCTATAACAGCAAAAGCTGGCTCATTAATAATATGGGATGGAAATTTATGGCATAGAAGTACTGAGAATTTTTCTAATAAAGATAGAAGTGCTTTAATAATTAGCTATGCTGCAAGTTTTTTTAAAGAGGTGTGTGGCGAGGAAGAATACTTAGTTGTGGTGCCAGAAAAATTAAAAAATAAAGTAAGCCCACGAATACAGTCTTTGATAGGTATGAATAGAGGGATAAAGAAAAGTGCATCATATATTCCAGACTATGATTAGTATATAATACATAAAACTATGGGGTTGATTTTGCTTAAAAATTTAGATTTAGATTCTTGTTATATTTATGGTTATAGCCTAGCAGGAAAATGGCTATCGACTGTTATATCCTCAAAAGTTATTGGCTTTGTAGACACAGACCAGAAAAAAAAGAATTTTGAATTTAATGGCTATAAAGTATTTAATCCTAATGATATTTCCGAGAAAGACCCAATAAATATCGTAGTTGCTGCAATGGACATTCATGAAATACTTCCTAACATTAAGTTCAGATTTCCAAATGCAAAAATTTATTGTTTAGGAGAGTATTTAGACAACCAAAAAGTGGAAAATGAAATTGATGGAAAGGAAACGAATTTCGTTGAATATTCACTCAAAGGAGTTGAGTCCTGTCATAAAAGTATCTTAGCTAATGATACAAAATTTGTTAGGAGTATGGATGTCGTAATCTCTGAAAGATGCTCGCTTAAATGTGTTGATTGTTCAAATTTAATGCAGTTTTACGAGTCACCTCAGGATATTAGTTACAACCAAATCCTAAAAGACTTTGATGCCTTGTTAGATAGAGTTAATCATATCTATGAAATTAGATTGATTGGTGGCGAGCCATTCATGAATAAAGAGATTTATACCATCATTAACTATTTCTTAGCTAATGCGAAAATATCAAAAGTAGTCGTATATACAAATGCAACAATCCCTCTAAAAGCAGATGAGATGAAAGGGTTTGATAATTCAAAATTAGTATTTTTTGTTACTGATTATGGAAATCTATCAAAGAACACTGAAAAGGTTAAGGATGTTCTAGATGAAGTCAATGTGGCCTATAGAGCGGTACCTCCAGAAAACTGGACAGATAGTGCAAAAATTGGAAAACATTCAAGAAGTGAAATTGAAAATCAAGATATATTTGATAAGTGCTGCGGAAAAAATTTATATACACTAATGTATGGAAAAATATATCGCTGTCCATTCACTGCAAATGCTGAAAGATTAAAAGCGATTCCAGATGAAAAAGATAACTCTGTTCTAGTTACGGCAGACTCGTCAGAAATATCTAGTTTTTTATATGGAACAAAATATACTCCAGCATGTGATCACTGCAATGGGAGGTCATATGATTCGCCAGAAATAGTTGCAGCAATTCAGACGAAAGATGTAATGAACACAAAAACTGTACCATACAAGAAGCATATTTATATACTCCAGCCTGCTGACTAACTATATATGTCTATAGCTATAATAGTCACAACATTTAACAATGCTGACTCAATATCGAAATGTCTAAATTCAATAAAATTATTCATAAAGAGGATAGAAAATATTGATACTAGAATTATTTTAATTGATGATGCATCAATTGATAACACACCAAAAATTTTATTAGAATTTTCTAGGGAAATATCTTCAACTGATTTAAAAAGATATAAAAAAAATAAGGGTGTATCTAGATCTAGGAATTATGGAATTTCAGAAAGTCTGGACACAGATTATATACTTTTTGTGGATGGCGATGATGAAATTAATATAAATCTTGCTGATTATCTGAACAAAGGTAAATTAGTAAATGATCTATATGCATTCGATTTTTCTATAGTAGGCAATAAAAAAGAGATTCAACAAAGTCATCTGGAAAGCGGAATAATTTTTAATGATAAAAGTATTTCAGAGTACTTATTCAGTTACCTTATTAAGCCAAATAAAAAATCAATGTTTGTATCATGCTGGGCAAAAATGTATAAAACTAAAATATTAAAAAATAATGTTAAGTTGAGATTTAAGGAAGGAATGAAAATCAATGAAGATGCTCTTTTCGTATTTAGTTTTATAAGAAAATGCAAAATAATAGAATATGTAAATGTGTTAGCTTATAAATATAATGATAATTCTACATTAATTGACCGTGCATCATTCGCGGTTCATTCTGATGTAACTCAATTTTTTTCCATTATTTCAGCCCTAAGACAACTAAGATTTTATTTAATTGAAAAAAGACAAAATATTGATTATGTAAATTCTAAAATATATCATTGTATAGCGGCCTACACTTGCATCTATTCGAATAGGGCTTGGGTTAGGGTGAGCTCATTTTCAGAATTTTTAAATTTATTTTATGAGCTTAAAAAAATATATAAAAAAACAATTATTAAAAAAAGTCTAGGTATATACAATGTAAATGAAGCTAAAGGAGATAAAGTTTTGAGTTTTTTTCTTAAGCATCAATTTTTTCTTATGGCCGCAATCATATCATTTATAAAGTCTCTTAAAAGGTATTAAGTAAAAATTATTTTATTAAAAATGGACATACATCTTCAGAAATACAGAAAAAGATAGATCATTGTACGGGTGCGTATACTATTATTTATACCATCAGATCTTGCTTAAGAGTTAATTCGTTACCCAGCTTTATTTCAACTTACTTATTTTGGAAAGATCTTTATATTAGAAAAATCCTTTCTGATGAAATGATTAATTATTCATTTAAGAGTGCAGGGGGCAATTGGATCCTTCCATTTTTAATTAAAAAGCGAATGTACTTTTTTTCAATACTTGTTGCTTATTTTACTGCTAGAAAAAGATATCTATGAAATCATTGTTTAAATCTGCCTTAAATGTATCTAGAAAACCAAAGTTTAGGATATTAGATAATGCTGAAAAATTAGAGTCCGGAAGAATTTTTTTAATTAGAATTATCTCTAAAACTTTTTAACCTGTAAATATCACCATTAATACTTTTGTAATAAACATCAGGACTATAAGAAACAATAGCTACTCTTTCATATAAATTAGTTCTTTGAATCGCTCTACTTAATAGCTTTATGCCAGGTAATTGTTGCCTCGTTGGAAATATGATTGTTGGTCTCTCTTTCTTTAGCAAAGCTACGAGTTCATCCTCGTTCCAATTAAGATCTTGATATGCTTTTCTTAAATCATTAGTTTTAGATGATGTTGGAAGCAGCCCGGTTATTGGGTATAAAACATACGCAAAACCTGCTACAGCAAGTGTAGAATCTTCGTTAGACAATTTTTTAATCATGTCTGCCGCAATAAGATAGTTTGAAAGTTTTATAGTTTCAATTTCGTTATAATTACTCTCCCATAGTTGGCCATAAGCATCTTTTAATGCATTTTCTTTTTGATACACGTTAATACTTAAAGTTTTAACAGTGTTCCCATAGACACCTGAAATACATAGTAAAATAATAGCGACTAAAGAATAGTTTTTTACAATTTTTGATTCATTTAAAGCAAAATATTTCCAGCACATTGCTGATATTCCAACAAGGCCTGGTATACAGTTTGCAAAATGATAATCAAAGCCAAGCTTGGTCATTGGTTCTAGTATTGGAACTAGAGCCAAGGCTAGCCAGAAGTAGAATCGATTAATACTAACTATTCTTTTATCCATTAAGTATGACTTAAACAAATATATAATAGAGATAATTGAAAGAACTATCCCAAACCAATAAGCCTTAATCATAATTAAGCTATGCGTAATGAAATTAGAGGTAAAAAGCTCTTCTGTAAGATCTGCCATCGCAGAGACGTGATGTGAATATGATTCAAGAATAATCAATGGATTTCCTTCCCCACGAAGCATAAGGAGAATAAATAGAACACTTAATCCGAATGCAATTGAGCCTAGTAGGTATTTAGCAAGGGTTTTCCAACCGTAAGCAAATAAAATCGCAAACCCTCCAACCACATAGAAAAATAGAAATGGCTCTCTTAGCAAAACACCAAATGTAGCAAGAACTCCTATAAGATAAAATAGGTTTTTATTTTTTTGATTAGTATTTTGAGAAATAAGAAGTGCTAAAAATAGTGGAAGGTAAGCGGCCCAAATAGCATTCCTGAAACCGAAAAAAATTAATGAATAGTTATTCATTACCAGGAGGAGGCTGGCGACTGAAATGACGCTAAAAAGAATACTACCACTTTCTTTTTCAATAACTTTAAAAAATACTACGGAGGCAGTAACAGCAAAACACAAATCAATCCAACGCAGAGCGATATACTGATTAATTTCTAAACCCCAAACCCATGAAGTTATTAATGAATAGATTGCTGGACCATAGTTATGATCGATACTCCCACCTCTAGACAAGACTGAAAAAAAATATTGACCAAAAAATGTATACTGTCCTCCATCCGGTTCTGGTAAGAAAGAAATCCAATGAACCCTCAAATAACCAGTAGTAAATACTGCAACAAGAATCGCAATTATATTGCTTAAGTGCTTATGATTTATTTTATTAAACATATTTTTTATTATAACTGTATATTTTAAATGGTGAAAAGATAGCTCTTTACAATCACAAAGAATGTTAATTTTTGATTTTAATCAAAATAAGCAAGTTTTAACTAATTTAGTTACGAGCCAGTTTTCTAAACCCCTTGCCATAAATACCAAGAGGCAACAGATCGATAAGGGCTCCAAATCGAAGAAATTTTTATAATCTCTTGAGGTGTGATTGGTTTAGTTAATCTTTTAAGTTTTTGATAATTTTTTCTAATTGCTAAATCATTGTGAGGAATAATATCTAACCTACCAAGATTGAATATCAAAAGCATTTGGACTGTCCATTCACCAATACCTTTAATTTTTGTAAATAATTTAATTATCTCATCATCGCGCATTTTTATTATATCAACTGATACCGGAAATTTCATATTCTTACTTAAGAATGCGATATCCATAATGGTTGATACTTTATTTTGAGACAATCCACATGATTTTATTTCAATAGTAGATCTTTCTAAGATAGATTTATCATCTGGAAATTTATTATTAAAAATAAGTAGAAACCGCCCAAAAATTGCACTCCCTGCTTTTGGATGCAATTGTTGAAAAATAACTGATTTTATTAAAGACTGGTATGGTTCTAAATTGTGACTGATCTTAATATTAACAACCCCTTCTTTCTTTATTAATCTCTCCCAGTCGGAATCTATTTTAGAGAGAAAGGTTGAAGCTTTTTTATATTTTATATTTAGGCTACCAATTAATAGATTTTCCTGCATAGTCTAGATACTTTCCTGAATCATCAATAGTTAATTTATCAATTTCTCTAATCATACCTTGAACACTTTCAAATGAATCAATCCATCCTCCCGGACCTCCCATATCTGTTCTTACCCATCCTGGATGAAGAGTTAAGGTAGCTATACCTCGATCTACAAGGTCATGTGTTAGGCTTCTCATCATACTATTTAATGCAGTTTTACTACTTCGATAAATGTATGACCCGCCAGTTGTATTATCATCAATACTACCCATTTTGCTTGTAATAGAAACAACTTTCTTTAGGTCGCTATTTAATATTTGATCTAAAAAAGCCTCAACGATTTGGTATGGAGCAATAGTGTTAATTCTAAAACTTTCCATCCATTCATCATAGTTTATATTTCCAATAGTACTTGATCGATAAATCCCTGCATTATTTATTAACACATCAATTTTTTCATTTTTTAACTGTTGCGAGAGATTTTTAATTATGTTGATGTTTCCAACATCTAATTCGTAGATTTTAATATTTTTTACTTCTTTTGCTAATTCTTGGAGCTCGGAAGCATTTTCTGCGCTACGACAACAAGCAAGCACATTGAAATTATTTTTACTATATTGTTTAACAAACTCATACCCTATACCTCTATTCGCTCCGGTAACTAATACGGTACTCATTTTAAGTCTCCCCTTAATTTAAAGTAAACTTTATAATCTCTATGAGTCTATAATAAAGTAACCATTTATATAATATAGGCAGGCTTATGAAAAATAAATATTTTTTATTGTTATTATTAATTTTAGTTTTCCCGATTAAAGCTGCTGAGCTTGATCAATACTGCACAACAAGCCTTGCCGATGGAAATTTTTTTAAAACAGATTGCTCTGTTAATGCAAATTTTGAAGGTAAAAAATATTGTTTTGGAGATAAAGCCTCAAAATCAGTTTTTATAGAGGACCCTAAATCTATTTTAGCTAAAGCCAATAATTTTTATACTAAAACTAAAGGTGACAACAGAACTAAGATTTCTCAAAAGATGGCTGACGAATTATTAGAGGACCCGGATTGTGATTTATCTAGCATTGATGCTGGGTATTTAGATTTTAAGGGTAAGGATTTAACTCACTGTGTAATGGTCAACACGAGTTTTTTTGGGGCAGATTTAAGAGGTGCAAACTTATCTGGAGGAAATTTACAGAGAGCGTATTTAAATTTAGCTCGCCTTGAAAAAACTAACTTTTCTGGAGCTAATTTAGCTGAAGCTACTATGTTCCAGCCAATTTTCGGTAAAACAATATTTACAGGAGCTAACTTATCTAATGCACGAATTATTGGCACACTAGGGGATGTAGATATGTCTGGAGCTATCCTTACAAAAGGAAGACTGGGTTTGGATGTGGGCAACCAGCCTATGGGGCAAATGAAATTTGATTCTTCTGGTGGAAATTTTGTAAAAGCTAATTTTGAGGGAGCCGATCTTTATATAGCCAGTTTCATTTTTGGTGATCTACGAGGGGCTAATTTAAGAAATACCAACCTTCAAAGAGCGGAGCTAGTTAAAACAGACTTAAGAGGAGCTGATTTAACTAATGCTGATTTAACTAATGCTGATGTCGACGGTGCTAACTTTGAAGGGGTCATCGGCCTTTCTTCAATTAAAGGATTTTTGACTGTTAAAGGGAAATGTGAAAACTGCGGTATGTAACTAGTAAAAAAGACAAAAAAAACACCCTAATGGGTGTTTTTTAAATTTATATTTGTTACTAGTTTACAGCTGCTTTTAGTGCAGCACCTGCTTTAAATGATGGTACAGTGCGAGCTGGAATTTTAAGAGCTGCACCTGTTTGTGGATTTCGCCCAGTTCTAGCCGCTCTTGCAGCAGTCTTAAATGTTCCAAACCCAATTAATGTTACAGTATCACCTTTTTTTAATGCTGCAGTAATAGAGTCAACTGTTGCATCAATTGCTCTCCCCGCATCTGCTTTTGTTGAGCCTGTTGCATTTGCTACCGCTTCAATTAATTCACCTTTGTTCATGGATTATTCCCCTATATATTTTGATGTGTATACAAACTAAACGTCTGTTAACCCTTGCTAGCACTAACATAAATTCACTGTGCCCTTTTTTAATTTTGTTGTCAACAATTTAATTATTTTTTTGAAAAATAAAAATTTAACCACTATTGCTATTATAGTAATTTTTATGTTAAGGATTTCATTTAGTATTTTTTGATTTATGTTACAATATTCAAATGAATAACAATAAAAATGCACACGGTGGCTTAAGGGCCGGAGCGGGGCGAAAATTAAACAGCGGTATTTACGGAGAAGCTACGAAGGTAATAAGGGTGCCTGAAAGTAAAGTTGTTGATATCCAAAGATATATTATTCAATCTCAGTCAGAGAATGTTGCTGATATTATTAAGACTAACCTCTCGTTAAGTTATCGACCTCTAGATCTATTTGAGCATAAGGTGCCTGCTGGCTTCCCATCGCCAGCAGATGATCATATAGAAAAGAAACTAGATTTGAATGATTATTTAATCAAGCAAAAAGAAGCAACATTCTTTGTTAGGATTAAAGGGGATTCAATGATTGATGCAGGCATTCATGATAATGATATTGTAATTGTAGATAAATCTCAGAAAGCTTCTAATGGAGATATTGTTCTAGCGTCCATTGATGGTGACTTTACTGTTAAATTATTGTCGAGTTATCAATCTAAATATAGACTACTAGCGGCAAATGAAAAATATAAGCCAATTGAAATAAATGAATCAATGCAATTTGAGGTATGGGGAGTTGTAACTGGAGCAGTAAGGAAGTTTAAATAAGCTTAATGATTGCACTAGTAGATGTAAATAATTTTTACGTAAGCTGCGAAAGACTGTTTAATCCAAAATTTTTAAATAAACCAGTTATCGTTCTGAGCAATAATGATGGCTGCGTTATCTCAAGAAGTAATGAAGCTAAACTACTGGGTATCAAGATGGGCACACCACTATTTAAAATAAAAAATATAATTGAATCATCTAATATTACAGTTTTATCTTCCAATTATGCACTTTATGGTGATCTAAGTAATCGAGCGATGGCTCTTTTAAGACCTTATTCGAATCAGCAAGAAGTTTATTCAATTGACGAATGTTTTTTAGACCTATCGGGCACTCAAGGGCTATTTACTATAGGCCAAAATATACAGAAACAATTATGGCAGTATTTAGGTATGCCAGTCTGTGTTGGAATAGCCCCAACAAAAACATTGGCAAAACTAGCAAATTTTTGTGCTAAAAAACAGCCTAAGTGGTCTGGAGTATTTGACTTATCTGGAATATCAAATACAAGAATTGAAAGCATTATGCGAGAAATTAATGTTGCTGAAGTTTGGGGAGTTGGGAGTAAAACAGCAAATAAACTGAAATTAATCGGCGTGAATTCAGTATTAGATTTAAAGAAGTCTAATGCAATATATATTAAAAAAAAATTTAGCATAAATCTAGAAAAAATTATTTACGAACTTAACGGCACTATTTGCTCACCTATTGATGTAAGAGCCCCATTAAAAAAACAGATTATCTCATCAAGAAGCTTCGGTCATCCTATTCGAAAATATAACTTACTAGTCGAGGCTGTTACAACATTCGCGTCAATAGCGGCTTTTAAATCAAGAAAGCAAGGTACACTCGCAGAATGCGTTACTGTATTCATTAGTAGTAGCCCATTTAAGGAAACATCACATTTTTATCAAAATAATGTGACATTAAAGCTTCCTTATCCTACGAGCGATTTAAAGTTAATTTTATCTATGGCACTACAAGGTGTAAGAATTATTTATAAGGCTGATATTGCATACGTTAAATGCGGTATTATTTTGTCAGGATTGATGGATAGTTCTCGAGCACAAGAATACCTATGGCCTACAAAAAATATTAAACAGTCTCAATTGACTCAGGTTATTGATGATATCAATTTTAAATTTGACAAGCACAGCCTTAGATTGGCAACACAGCCAATTAACCCAGTATGGGGTATGAGGCAGTCAAGAAAAAGTCAGTCATTTACTACATCATGGGATGATCTTTTATTAGTTAATTAAGGCTCTAAAGTTAATTTAACCGGATTAAGTTGAACAAAGGTGTCAGTTTCTCCCAGAATAACTTTCCACCCTTGAAAATATAATTCACTAATAGAAGGGTTTAGCTGAACTTTGAATGGAGCCTCCCCTCGGTGAGTAATTTTTCCACCTTTACCTAAATCGTATTTTCTAAAGATACCTCGATTATCTATAGTACAAATAGATTGTTTCTCTTGAGAAATAATATGAAAATAAGTTGCAGGCTTTTCAGGTTTTGCACGACTCCAAATTTTATCCATAGAGGCAGATTTAATTGTGCATAAGAACTCAATTGATTCAGGACTAGTGGAATCGTTTTCAGAAATAATACCATCCTGTTTAGGTAAAAATTTAAGTTTTTTTATTTTATTAAAATCATCGGTTACAGGGGGTAAGAAATCATCATCAGCAGAAAATTCAGGGCCAGAAGTATTTATTTCAGTGATAGAAATTTTATTACTCAAATGAGGGTCACGGGGGAGTATTAGGAAAAGTATTAGCCCTATTAATATTAAACTTACAAAAATATTTTTTTTTGTAAGTTTTAGATTTAAAAGAATGAGGGGTATCAGTCTTTTAATATTATTTACGCTAAAATTCATAACTAACTTATCCTCTAAATTAGTACCTACCAATTCTTGTTCAGGCTCAGTGTCGGAGATTATAATTTTGCTTAAATCAATTTCTAAAAGTTTTGCATAGCGCTTTATCGCTATACTTTTAAAGTGAGCAGTTATGAATCCATAACTAAGGTTGCTTTCAAGAGATTTGATTTGATTAACACTGAGAGTGAGCGAGGAGGCAGCAGACTCCAGAGAAATTTTTTGTTTTTTTCTTTCTTGCGATAAAATTTTATGGTTATATTCTAAAATATTTTTATTAAGCATGCTCTATATAAACCTAAACATAATAACCGATACTAAAGTAGGAGGAAGTGCTGCAAGTAGCAATCCTATTGGATGTATACTCTTTTCAGAGAAATTATGGCGAAGTATCGCAATTCCGGCTGGGTTTGGAGCGTTAGCAATAACGGTTAATCCACCCCCAGTAACTGCTCCAGCTACCAATGCAATCTTAAATTCTTCTGACAAACCCTCAACTAGCGACCCTAAATAAGTTAGTGCTGCGTTATCAGTAAAAGCAGTCAGAATAGTAGCGCCATAATAAACAGTTGACGAGTCCATTGACATGAGTGTTGGCTCTAGCCACCATTGCTGTGCTCCACCGAGAACAACTAGACCAGCAAGGAAGAAGGCAACTAATAAAGCTTCATTTAATATTAAATTATTTTGGTGGTCTTTGTAGGCTGAAGTGTAGCCCAAGAAGAAAAGAAAAAGAGCCATAAAAATAACTGGATGATGAGCAAAAAGTACAACATTTACAAGGAAAAATAAGTGTACTAAAATTATAACAAAAGGTACTGATGCTTCATTTGTTTTTTCTTTAAAGACTATATCTTTAAAACTTTCTTTAAATATAAAGACAATTCCGATTGTATTGATTAAGACAGCTATCCCAGAGCGCCAACCAAAATTTGAAAGCATAAACCATATATCCCAATTCCACGTATTACTGACCATTAAAACTGGTGGAGCAGCATAAGGAGTTAATGTGCCTCCAATAGAAATATTAACAAAAAGAACACCTAAGGTTGCATATTTAAATTTAGTAGACGTTTCTTTACCAAAGTAATTTTTACTTAACAACATTGCGGCTAAGGTCATTGCTGCTGGCTCGGTAATAAATGAGCCAAGTATAGGAACAAAGCTCAACAATAGAAAATAGATGGCAATCTCTTTTTTAATAGGAATTAGTTTGGCTAAACTCATAACAATTTTTTCTACAAATTGAAGTATGGGCCTGGTAGCAGCTATAACCATAATAACGAAGACAAACATAGGCTCAGTAAAATTTCTTGACTCAACGTAAGTGACAGCTGAATCTTTACCCTCAATACCAAACATAAAGAGAATGAGTACCATTGCCCAAAAGCCAAAAACAATCTCTATTTCACCTAACAGATGTAAAATTCCTGAATATCTTGGGTTAGTATAAGCAAGATGCTCAAAATACTTAGTAGAAAAGGTATGAACAATTGCTACAAGAAATAAGATTGCACCTATTACGTCTATAAAATTTGGATTTATCATATAATGGTTAAGTTACTTTAAGTTATTTAATTCAGCATTTTAACATTTAGATAAAAACCTTGTTCTATTATTTTAAGGAATATTTTTTAATTTTTAGTAATTAATTTTAAAAAGACATTATGAAGCAACTATCCTCTCAAAAAAAACAAGAACTGATGATGTTACATCAACAAGGAAATATTGAGGCTGCTGTTGAAATGTCAAAAAAATTAATTAAGGAATATCCAAAGGAATTATTACCTCATAATATATTAGGAGTATGCCAAGAATCCAAAGGAGATTTAGAAGGTGCGGTGGATTCTTACCAAAAAGCAATAAATATTAATCCAAATATCCCTGAGCTTCAATTTAATTTAGGAGCAATATTATATGCAATGAACGACAACGACGGTGCAATAAAACATTATAAAAGAGCAATTGAACTCAATTCTAGTTTTACGGAAGCTTTTTTTAATTTGGGAATTACTTACCAAAGTCAAAGTGAATATAAAATAGCAATCACTTCATATGAGCAAGCAGTGAGGTTTCAACCGGGATTTTATGAGGCTATTGGCAATATTGGGACTATCAAGCAATTACAAGGAAAGCTAGAAGAAGCAATTACTTTTTTTAAAAAATCTTTAGCTATTTTCGATGATGCAAGAGGCAATTATAATATAGCAGGAGCCTACAGAAATTTAGGAAATCTATCATCATCAATTAAACACTATAGAAAAGCAGTAGAAATAGGTTCAGGAGAAGCTGAATTTTATTCAGATCTTGGCGATGCTTTATGGCATGACGGAAATATCAAGGAAGCAAGCCTATTTTTAAGAAAAGCTGTTGAAGTTAATTCTTCACACTCAAAATCAAATTATCAACTAGGCGTATTTCTTTATGACAATAAAGCTTTTACCGAAGCTATTCAATATTTCGAATCAGCTAAGACCGGTGATTGGGAAGAAAGAATATTATATTGCTTTTATAAGCTTGAGAAATATGATCAATTTAAGCAAAGATTAGACAGCTTGGTTGAGAAAAAGAACTCTTCCCCCTTCTTGGCGACATTATCATCACATTATGCACAAAATTTTAAAAAAACAGATTCTTATAATTTCTGCCCATGTCCTTTGGATTTCGTTTGTCATGAAACGGTTCCAGAGTTAATGGAAAATAATCAAAAGCTTATCGAGGAGCTTATTAATGATATTAATAACTCCAATATTGTACAAAGAAAACAAAGTAGATTAACGGCAGGTATTCAATCTTCAGGGCATATATTTAAAAGGCCAGAACAATCTTTTCAAAAGTTATCGGCCGCATTAATCAAAATGATTTATAAATATTATGTACGTCACCAGGATAAAGATAATGAGTTTATTCGTTTATTTCCAAAGGATATAAGCTTCAGCAGTGCTTGGTTCGTAAAGATGCAATCAGGTGGGCATTTAAGCTCCCATATTCATGAAGATGGATGGGTTAGTGGAGCAGTTTATTTAGCAATTCCTAAAGAGAATGGCCCTGATGGGC
>Ga0209502_10000603_pt1 | contig 37494 bp, 34 predicted proteins | sample ArcticOcean_MG_C_10_FD_187442 | JGI IMG/M metagenome (GOLD analysis project Ga0209502, IMG submission 187442) | Marine microbial communities from western Arctic Ocean - ArcticOcean_MG_CB11_90 (SPAdes) (version 2) | ecosystem: Environmental > Aquatic > Marine > Oceanic | place: Arctic Ocean... | reverse complement strand
ATTTGTGGTCATCTACCAGGGTCTTTACGGTCGGGCTGACAGGATTTGAACCTGCGACCCCTTGTCCCCCAGACAAGTGCGCTACCAAGCTGCGCTACAGCCCGTACCGAGGCACAAGTGCCCCGTATGTGAGAGCCGAACTCTATCGACCGAATCGGGGGTCGAGTGTTCTCGTGAGGAATCTGCGCACCTGGTGCGCAAACAAATCACGCAAAGCTCAGATGAACACGTCGACCAGGCGGAAACCGAGGTACAGGACCAGCGCGACCACCATCAACTTGAAGTGCCACGGCGCCTTCTCGTCGGCCGCCGTTTCAGCGTCGCTATGGGCGTGGCCCCCAATGACCTGTTCGCCGCAGGCCGGGCACGTGCCATCGTCCTGCATCGAGTTCGGGGTCCAATACTTTGCGCAAGGCTCGCACCACGGCATCATCGGCTCGATTCAGGCGCGCTTACGGACGCGCAGTTTGATCGGCGTGGAACCCATGTCGAGGTCTTCGCGAATCCGACGCTCGAGATAGCGCAGGTACGTGCGGTCGAGTTCGCGGTTGACGAACAGGGTGAACGTCGGCGGATCGGTCGCTCCTTGCACTGCGTACAGCACGCGTGCGCCACCAGAGTGCGGCTGAGCCTGTTGGGCTGCAGCGATGATCTTGTTGACGCTCTTGGTCGGTACACGCTTGTGGTACTGACGGATCGATTCCTGAAGCAGCGGATGCAACTTGTGCACGTTCTTGCCGCTCAGTGCAGATATTTTCAGCACCGGTGCATCGCCGAGGAACGCAAGCTTGCGCTTCACTTCCGACTGAACTTCGAGACGATCCTCGCTGCCGACCATCTCCCACTTGTTCAAGACGATGATGATCGGGCAACCGGATGCATCGACGCGTTCGGAGAGCCGCTGGTCTTGGCCGGTGACGCCGACCGTGGCGTCGATCACGAGCAGCGCAATGTCTGAATCGTCGATTGCTCGCAGCGCACGAACGAGGGAGTAGTACTCGGCAGAATCGTCGATCTTGCCGCGCTTACGCATGCCAGCGGTATCGACAAACACGATCGGTCCGTCCTCGGTTTCGACGAGCGTGTCGATTGCGTCGCGAGTCGTGCCAGCAAGGTCATGGACCACGGCCCGATCGGCGCCAACGAGATGGTTAAACAGTGTCGACTTGCCGACGTTCGGACGGCCGACAATGGCCACCCGAGGCGGCGGCTTGTTGTCGCCGAGGTCAATGATCGCGTCGATCGCTGCGAGCTGCTCTTCGGTGAAGTTCGACCCGTCCTCTTCGTCGACTTCGACTGCTCGCTGAGGGAGCAACGCGATCACCTTGTCGAGCAGGTCACCCGCACGGCGGCCATGGAGAGCGCTCGTTGGAATGGGATCGCCGAGCCCGAGGCCCATGTACTCCCAGATCTCACGCTCGCGACGGGAGTTGTCAGCCTTGTTCGCAACGATCAAAACTTCGGTGCCGGTACGGCGAACCCAGTTGGCAATCAACTGGTCATCGTCGGTCAGCGGCGCCGAGGCATCGACGACAAAGAGGACAACATCGGCTTCGCGCACCGCCTCTTCCACCTGACGAGACACCTTGGCTTCGAGTTCGGACCCGCCAGGCATCCAGCCGCCAGTGTCGACAACGAGGAATGGGACATCGAGCCACTCGGCCTCGAGCACCTTGCGGTCACGAGTGATGCCAGGCCTGTCTTCGACAATCGCCTGCTGGCTGCCGACAATGCGGTTGAACAATGTCGACTTGCCGACGTTCGGGCGGCCGATGATGACGACGCTCGGCAAATCGGCGTCGGGGTCTGCTGGCATCATCTCATCAAGATCGCTGATTGCTTCGGGGTCGAGGTCGAGCGGGTTGTTCGGGAGCTGAGTCCCACCGCCGATTGCGTTGGTGGTGTCGTCGGTACTCATGCTGGTGTCCCTGCGGATTGTTCGAGCGCCGCGCGAAGCGCGATGCCGTCGGTGGTGATGACCTCGACAGGCCGTGGAAGATCGGAGATGGCAACGCCATCGAGGAAGCGGCCGTCGTCAGACAAGCACACGTCGGGCAGCAAATAACGGTGCCCTTCGGGTTCGGCGGACAGCACGCGGCTGACATCTTCGCCGGTCATCAGGCCAGTGACGCCGGTGTTGCCGCCGAAAAAATCGTTAGCAACGGTCAAGATGCGCACGTCAGTGCGGCCAATGGACTCGACGAGCGGAGTGATGACAGGCGCTCCGAGTGGCCCCGTTAGGACGCCGACGGGCGCAGTGCGGCGCGGGCGAAGCTGGATACCGGAAGCAACCGATGCCGCTGCACTTGCAGCGGAGTCTGCTGCCGGGCCGCAACCGCTTTGGCGGAGCCCCGTATAAGCAGCTGGGTTCGGTGGCGCATCGACAGCGGCGAAGAAACCGCGCTGAACGCCGGTGGCTTCGGCAGCGGTTCCGTGGAACTCGGCCTCGAAGGTACGAGCCATGCCGATGCCGTCTTCGTGCATCGGGAAGCCGTCGTAACGTTCCGCCTCGGGAAACGGTCGCTGCGCCATCAGGTAGTACTCGTCCGCGGCGTAGACCATCCGCTTGCCGAGGGTGGCCTCGAAGATGTCTTGCCAGTCGTTGACGGTGTCAACGACCGATTGGGCCTCGGTGAGCGTGTGGAAACGCATTGCTGACTCGTCATTGAACTTCGAGATGCCGAGCGGCACAACGGCGACCGAGTCGAGTTCGGGGTACTGGTCGAGCACGCCGGCGAGCGTGTCGTCGAGGATTGCGCCATCGTTGACGCCCGGGCAAACAACGATCTGGCCCTTCACAACGATGTCATGGTCGAGCAGCGCACGCAGCCAACGCAGGCTCATGCCGCCGCGCTTGTTCTTCAACATCGAGCTGCGGATGTCAGGGTCTGTCGAGTGAATGCTGACGTGCAGCGGTGAAAGCCGCTCGGTGATCACCCGTTCGAGATCGGCCTCGGTAAATCTGGTCAGCGTCGTGAAGTTGCCGTACAAGAACGACAACCGGTAGTCGTCGTCCTTCAGGTACAGACTGCGCCGCATGCCCTTGGGCAGTTGGTAGATGAAGCAGAATTCGCAGTGGTTGTCGCACGTTCGGACCCGGTCGAACACTGCGCTCGACACTTCGATACCGAGCGAGGCGCCGGGCAGTTTCTCGACGGTGACCGAGAGGTCCATGCCGCCACGAGAAACGTCGAGTTCGACGTCAGCCTCGTCGGTCGCCAGCTGCCACTCGATGATGTCGCGAGGCACATCGCCGTTCACTCGCAGGATTTCATCGCCAGCCTGCACGCCGACGAGCGCGGCCGGAGAACCGGGTGCGACCGAGACGACGATGGGGGCGAGTGTTCCTGTAGACATGCGACACACCACGCTATCGCCGCCAGGACCGCTGATCGGTGAGCCATCCGTCGCCAGACGGCGCCCGGGTCAGAGGTAGAATCGTCACGAATGAGCGCCTTCCGTGTCGATCGAGTCCTACTGGCCGAACCGCGCGGGTTCTGCGCCGGCGTCGAGATGGCGATCAAGGCGCTGGCCTGGATGGTCCGAACCTTCCCTGGCTCCGTCTACTGCTACCACGAGATCGTCCACAACCAGCTCGTCGTTGATCGCTTTAAGGCCCAAGGCGTCGTGTTCGTCGACACGATCGAGGAAGTACCGGCAGGGAGCCCGATCATGCTGTCGGCACACGGGTCGCCGCCCGAGGTTCTCGAAGCCGCTCGCGAGCGTGGTTCCTACGTTGTTGACTCGGTGTGCCCCCTGGTCACCAAGGTCCATCACGAAGTGAAAGTGCGCGCTGGCAAGGGCTACCGGATCGTTTACGTCGGCCATCAAGGCCACGAAGAGGCAGTTGGCACAATGGCTGTCGCGCCGGATTCAATCAATCGTGTCGAATCTGTTGCAGAAGTCGAGGCGCTCGATCACATCGATCAGCCGGTGGCGCTCCTCGCTCAGACAACCCTCTCGCATCGCGATTGGGAAGGCGTCGCCGTTGCCGTCAAGAAGCGCTTCCCTGACGTCTGGACCCCCGGACGCAGCGACCTGTGCTTCGCGACCACGAATCGTCAGGCAGCATTAATGCAGTTGGCGCACAAGTGCGACGCCATCGTCGTGATCGGATCGGCGAACTCGTCCAACACCCGTGCACTCGAGCAGCTCGCACGCGAGGAAGGCTGCGCGCGTGTTTACCGAATCAACTCGGTCACCGAACTCCCTGACGACCTGAGCGGAATCGTCGGCGTCACCGCTGGCGCCTCGGCACCGGAAGAGCTGGTCGAAGAGGTCATCGACTTCCTCAACCCCTTGAATGGAGTTGAACTGGTCAATGTCACCGATGAAGACGAATACTTCCCACCGCCACGCAACATCCGCGATCTGCAGGCGTCGATTGAAATGGCGTCGACGGTCATGCTCGGTGGCACGCTGCTCGACCGTCCTTCCATGGACGATCGCAGCTTGGCCGCCAGCGACGTCCTCGCCAGCCTGCTTGAATAGTTGCGAAAGGGGCCTGACCCCATGCGTAACTCTTAGTTGCGGGGGACTTCGGCCCAGGGGACTTCGCGGTCGACGCGGACGTCACCCGGGAGGCCTAAGACGCGTTCGCCGAGGATGTTGGCCATGATCTCGGTCGTGCCGCCCTCGATGGTGTTCGCACGGCTGCGCAGGAACGCCTTTTGTTGAGTGTCTGAGGCCATTGCAGTCTCGGGACGGATCATTTCGTAGCTCCCGTAGAGGAGACCGTCGGCGCCGAGCAGGTTCATCACCGCGTTGTGAACGTCGATGTTGAGGATTGCTCCGGCCATTTTGCCGATTGAGCCCTCAGGCCCAGGGTCGCCCATTTTGCGGTTCTGGTTGGCTCGAATGTTGGTGAGACGAACCACTTCGGCACGGCACCACAGCTTCATCACGTCGTCGCGGGCGGGCGCGTCCTTGCGATCGTCAGGCGCCGCGGCCCACGCCTCGACCAGCCCGGCAATGGTGCCCGACCCGCGCTGCGGCATGCCGCCGCCGATCGACTGGCGTTCGTTCATCAGCGTTGTCAGCGAGACACGCCAGCCGTCACCGGCCTTGCCGAGCATTTCGGATTCGTGAATTTTCGTGTCGGTGAAAAACACCTCGTTGAACTCGGCCTCGCCGGTCATCTGACGGAGGGGCCGAATTTCGACGCTCGGGTCGTGCATGTCGACGACGAACGCGGTGAGGCCGGCGTGCTTCACAGCCTGCGGGTCGGTACGAACAACGAGGAGACCGAAGCGCGAGAGATGGGCGAGCGTGGTCCACACCTTTTGGCCGTTACAGATCCATTCGTCGCCGTCCTGCACGCCAGTGGCCGAGAGGCCCGCGAAGTCAGAGCCCGAACCTGGCTCGGAGAACAGCTGGCACCAGACCTCTTCACCGGTGAACAACGGACGGAGATAGCGCTCCTTCTGCTCATCACTCCCCCAGGCAACCACCGTCGGGCCGGTCATGCCATGGCCAATCGGATTGCGGTACATCGCGTTCGGTCCGCCAGCTCCGAAGATCCGCTCGTCGACCAACTTCTGCAGCTTCGGGTTCAGTCCGAGACCGCCATTGCCTTCAGGAAAGTTCACCCAGGCCAAGCCTCGGTCGAACTGTTCGCCGAGGAACGTCTGGGCCGCCGTGTCGGCAGGCGGGAAATTTTCGAGCAGTTCGCTCGTGAGGTCGACCACCCGTTGCTCGTCGGCGATCAGTGCACTGGTTTCCTCAAGGATGCTCATGTGAGAACGGTAGTTGGCGTCTGTAGCCAGGTTCGAAATGGGGCGGCTCCATTTCCTCGGGTACCGTCGTCGACATGTCGGAAGCTGGCCCCCACGGAGAAATCCCTGTCATCGACCTCGAACCGTTTGCAACCGGAGCTGATGTCGGGTCGCCCGAAGCCCGAGACACAGCGGCGCGTCTCGATGTTGTACTGCGTGACGTCGGTTTCTTGACCGTTGTTGGCCACGGCGTGACCACCGAAGTGCGCCAAGCGTTCTTCGACATGATTCGTCGATTCTTTGGCCAGCCAGAAGAGAAAAAGCAAGAGATCGCGATCTCAAACAGCCCGTACCACCGGGGCTACGGCGGCTTTGCTGCAGAAACGCTCGAAGGCGCCATTGGAGCGCAAGACGAAGACACCGTCGGGACATTTCTGGCCGGCGATATGAAAGAGACGCTCGACTTCGCAGTTGACCACGCACTCGACCACCCCGAAGTGGTCGCGGGCACTCCCCTGCACGGACCCAACCAGTACCCCGACATTCCCGGCTTCCGCCAGGTGTGGGAGACGTACCGCGCGGCGATCACCGAGGCTGCGGTTCGCATGCAGCGAGCGCTGGCCGTGGCGCTCGGACTCGACGCCGAGTTCTTCATCAGCCAGCCCGGCGAAACGATGTACCACCTCCGGATGATCCACTACCCGCCGATGGATCGGCTCACGCCCGAACCAGGCCAGATGGGCTGCGGTGCGCACACCGACTACGGCACATTGACTGTGCTTGCTGATGATGGCATCGGCGGGTTGCAGGTGCGCCAACGGAACGGCGAATGGACCGACGTGGACGTGCCCGACGGACATCTGGTCGTCAACCTCGGTGACCTCATGGCCATCTGGACAAACGGCCGCTGGGTGTCCAACCCGCACCGCGTTGTGAACCCGCCGAACCAGGATCGCTACTCGTCACCATTGTTTGTGACACCGCCCTATCACCTCCGGATCGAAGCCCTTGAGAGCTGCCTTGCCGACGGCGAACAGCCGACACACGAACCGCTCATTTCCGGCGAGTACCTCGTCGGGCGATTCGACGGGACGCACAGCTATCGCAATGAAATGCTCGAACAGCACAACTCGGTGGCACAACCGTCGCAGTGATTTGACCGCTTCTGGATTCAGTCGCTGTGTGCGGCGTCGACCCGGGCGAGAAGCTCGTCGCGAATACTGACGCCCGGTTCACGAGCCTTGTCGCCAGAGGCGCGCCATCCAAGCCGGCTCGAGTACAGCAGCGGCGGATCCTTCAAGCGGCCGGGTGACACCTCGACGACACGAGCAAACAACAGCTCGTGGTCTTCCATCGTGACCTGCTTGAACGTTTCGCACCGCAACCATGCAATCGAATTCGGAACGACCGGTGGCCCGCCAGGGAGCCCGGGCCATTCCTCCAAGAACTCCGGGGCAACGTATTCGAACCTGCGTCCCGGGTAGCTGAAGTACTGGCCTTCGACGATCTGGTCGGCGGCCAGCAGGCTTGCGGCGAACTGACCTGACTCGATCATCAGCGGGTAAGTGTCGTGCTTCGGCGAGACGCTCGCCATCACGATTGGTTCCTCAAAACTGACCTGGCTCAACCAGTGGCTTGTGTAGGCCCGTTGCACGCCATTGTGAGCAGCTCCGATCACCTGCACCGCCTTCATCATCTGGCCAAGGCACTGCTTGATGTCACGGTCGATCATGTGAGCTCCTGTCTTGGTTGTGGCTGTGATGTGATGTCAGTTGAAAATGGCATTGGCGCTGTCGAACTCGTCAGCCTCGAGCACCGCAAGCTCAGGTACCTGCGACCGAAGCTGCATCACCAAGGCAAAGCGCACCTCGTCAGACCGACGAGCAAACACCGCCTTCAAGTTGTTGAGCATCCGGATGACGATGGCCCGATTCGGCGTCGGGTCGAGGTGCGACTCGCTCCACGGAGCCTGGCCTCGAGTAATCGACTCGAAGAGCTCGCGGGCCTGTAGACGATTGAGTTGTCGGCCGCCGTCGAACGGGTCGAAGAAGACGCTGTCGCTGTCGGCTGCCTTGACCAGGAAGTGAGCGGGCATACCGACACCTTGCAGTTCAACGCCGAGCCGCCGGCCGACTTCGATCATCAGTATCGACAGACTAATCGGGATACCCGTACGCGTAGCGATGACGCGGTCCAGGCACGAATTGCGCCAGTCGTAGTAGGCCTCGCGGTTGCCAGCGAAGCCGAGTTCACTGAAGAGGTATCGGCTAATGCCGTCTGCTGTCGGCGTCGGGCATTCGGCTGCGATCAGGTCGAGCGCTGCGAACCATTCGATCTCGTCGAGGCCCGGCTGCAGGACCGCCGACATGATCAGTGACACTTCGTCGAGGTCGAGCGAGTCGCTGTCGCTTGCCATCAGCTTCGCGAAGCGCGCAGAGTTCATACTGAAACGGTATCGGCGACTACGTTCCGCATGATGATCCCAGGTGCACATCTCGCAACACACGGTGACAAGCCCGCTCTCATCATGGGTGGTTCCGGCTTTACCCAAACCTTTTCCGAACTCGACGCTGCTGCGAACCGCCTCAGCCGACTCCTTCGTGCTGCAGGCCTCAAGCCCGGCGACCACATCGCAATCTGCATGGAAAACCACGACCGCTACATGGAAGTTATCTGGGGCTGCCACTACGCCGGGCTCGTTTATACGGCGACCTCCTCACGCCTCCAGAGTGCCGAACTCGAGTACATCATCAACGATTGCGGCGCCCGTGCGTACATCACGTCGAAGTACAAGGCCGACCAGGCTGCCGACATGATCGACAAGACACCGAACGTCGAACTGCGGCTGATGCTCGACGGGGCCATCGATGGCTACGAGGCCTACGAGGCCGCAGTCGAAGCACAGTCGCACGAGCCGCTCGATGAGGCCCGAATTGCCGGCATGGACATGCTCTATTCCTCGGGCACGACTGGCATGCCGAAGGGCATCACTCGAGCGTTCCCCAATGAGCCACTCGAGACGTGGAATAACGGCGTCACGATGCTGTGTCAGATGCTCTTTGGCGTCGATGACACGAAGCGGTACTTGTCGCCGGCGCCCTTTTACCATGCAGCCCCACTGCGCTTCTGTATGTCGATGCATGCACTCGGGGTGACCATCGTGGCCATGGAGAACTTTGACGCCGAGAGCTACCTGCAGCTCGTCGAAAAGTACGAAATCACGCACAGCCAGGTCGTGCCGACCATGTTCGTGAGGATGCTGAAGCTTGACGATGCGGCCCGATCCAAGTGCGACGTGTCGTCGCTGGAGTACGTCATCCATGCTGCGGCGCCGTGCCCAGCTCCGACCAAAAAGTCGATGATCGAGTGGTTCGGACCGGTGATCCACGAGTACTACGCCGGCTCCGAAGGAAACGGGTTCGTCTACTGCAACAGCGAATCGTGGCTTGCTCACGAGGGCACGGTGGGGCAGGCGATCACCGGCATCTTGCACGTCTGCGACGACAATTTCGAAGAGGTTCCGCAGGGCCAGCCGGGCACCATCTTTTTCGAAGGCGGAGCCGAGTTCGAGTACCACAACGACGCGGAAAAGACGAAGGGATCTCGCCACCCGAAGGGCTGGAGCACGCTCGGCGACGTCGGCTACCTCGACGCGGACAACTTCTTGTACCTCACCGACCGCAAGGCGTACATGATCATCTCCGGTGGTGTGAATATCTACCCGCAGGAGGCCGAGAACATTTTGGTCACCCACGACAAGGTGATCGACGTGGCCGTGTTCGGCGTACCCAACGAGGACTTCGGTGAAGAAGTCAAGGCCGTCGTACAGCCGCGGGTCATGCCCACGACCAACGAAGAGCGAGCGCAACTCGCTGGCGAGCTGATTCAATTCTGTAAAAGCCAGATTGCCGACGTCAAGTGCCCGAGATCGGTCGACTTCCGCGATGAACTCCCCCGCCACCCGACCGGCAAGCTCTACAAGCGTCTCCTCAAGGATGAATACTGGGCAGCCGCGGGCCGCTCGATCTGATCTACAACAAAGGGGGAGCCCTGGTGAACGACTCCCGTCGAACTCCAGGGCTCCCTCTTTATTGGCTCAGTTAGCTGTTCTGCTGTCGGGCCGCCTGGCGTTCGGGCGCTCCGACAATCAGGACAATCCTGTCACGATCTGCTGTGTCAAGGTCGCTGGCCAATTGCCTCTCGTAATGGGACCTTTACGCACACGGTCGTCGTTCCGGACTCTGTTCTCCAGATGGTGCGTCCGTGGAACAAGTCTCGGACCACAGAGAACCAACGGGCGACAGAGGATTGTCTGGATGACGGCCCAACGTTTTGGGTCTATGCCCGCATCCCCTTCTCAATGGCACTGACCACGGCGTTCTTGACCGGAATCATCCCGGCCACAAGCACGCCATCGACAACGATGTGCACCCACGAGGCACGCATCTCGCCAGTGAAGTTTTGAATAATGCTGACATCGAGGACCCAAATCAGACCGATCGAGACAGCTACCGTCAAGTTCGCTCCGATGATCGGAATTTTACCGACGGCATCAGACACGCTCAACATGTCGAGAAGCCCGTCAACGACGGTCATCACGACTCCGAGTGCGATTGCTAGCAATACGAACGCTCCAAGTGTGTACATTTTCATGCCCCTTTCGTAGATTGAGCCGTTGAGCCCAACCTGATAAATTCCCCCGTCGGTAATTGTATGCACAATTAAGCAACGAGGTTGAACATGGTGTACCGACCGGTGTGATTCCGCAAGCGTGCAAGTAACCAGTACTCGCCAGCCACCGGCGGGTCGACCGCGTGGCCCCGTGCCTATGCGAGAGTAGCCCGATGCCAGAACACCCATATCTCGATTGGCCCGGCCCCATACCGTTTGCTCACCGCGGAGGGAATCGCGTTGCCCCTGAAAACACGATGGCCGCCTTCGAACATGCCGCATCTTTAGGTTTCTGCTACCTCGAAACTGACGTACATCGCAGCGCTGACGGTGTCCTGGTGGCGTTCCATGACGAAAACCTGCTGCGTACGTGCGGCCTCGATGCCAACATCGCCGACCTCGCCTGGACACAAATCGCTGACTTACGTGTTGGCGGCACCGAGCCGATCCCACGCATGCTTGACCTGTTCGAACGGTTTCCAGAACACCGGTTCAACATCGACTGCAAGGCTGACGCAGCGCTCGAGCCGCTCGTCGAGTTGATCAATGCCCAGGGTGCACTCGATCGGGTCTGCATTGGCTCATTCAGTTTCAAACGACTTCAAACGATCCGCCGCCGACTGGGCCCTGGGTCACTCACGTGTCTCAGCCCGATCGAGACAATCTGCTTGCTCGTGTTCGGGCGACTACCCGGCACTGCGCAGCGAGCCGCCCAAGTCCCCCCGGGCCATGGCCGCATCACGTTGGTCTCACGTCGCTTCGTTCGGAACGCCCGGCGAGCGGGCATCGCGGTGCACGTGTGGACCATCAACGACGCAGCGGAGATTCGCCGCCTCCTCGACTTGGACGTCGACGGCGTCATGACCGACGACGTCGAGTTACTTCGGAGCGTCTATGCCGAGCGAGGCGTGTGGGCCAGCAACACCTGAGCCAACGGCCAACAGCCACCCCCGCACCCCCGGCACCCCCGGCACCCCCGGCACCCCCGCCCCACACACCCCCGTTGCCAGCATGAGACGACCCACGAGCGCAACCGGAACGCCCCAGGGGAAAGCCCGTCTGGCGCAAAACCAGGCCGATCGGCGAGCACAAACAATTCGAAGCTGGATCAACGGCTCTCCCCGGACTTCAGCCACGGAGCGGAAACCCCGAGCAGTGCAACATCCGCCGCAACGGTTATGCACCCGTTGCGAATCGTCTCACGCGCCTGAGCACCGTGCGCCACACGAAGCTCCAGGCCCATCTTCGATGTGAACGATTTGGACGTCGGTCGACGCAATCGCTGTCGCAAAACACAGAAGGCGTATGTTCGGTGGGATGACCTGGAGCAACCCGCCCCGTACCTCTATTCGTGCGTCTCGATACCTCGTTGCCAGTGCCGACCACATCGCAACGTCGGCCGGCAATGAAATGTTTGCACGGGGCGGAAACGCCGTTGACGCAGCGATTGCGACCAACGCGGCAATAGCGGTCACCGGGCCGCACCTGTGTGGAATGGGCGGTGACCTGTTTGCGCTCGTCCACGTCGACGGCGAAGTGTTTGCTTTGAACGCCGCAGGTCGGGCCGGGTCTGGCGCCGACGCAGCGGCTCTGCGCGACGAGGGGTTGACGGAGATGCCCTTCAAGCTCGACATTCGCTCGGTCACGGTTCCGGGTTGCGTCGACGGTTGGATGGCCCTTCACGAACGGTTCGGGTCGCTTCCGCTCGACGTGATCCTTGCCCCAGCCCAGCGTCTTGCTGGCGAGGGCTTCCCAGCCAGCCCACTGCTCGCAGGCATGCTCCCTCGGCTCGACGAGGCCAGTCGAACAAACCTGGTCGAACTCGTTACTCAGGCCACGCACACCGGTGCGCTCGTCAGGCGCCCGGGTGTGGCGCTTGCACTTTCCGCTCTCGCGACCGGCGGTCGAGACACCTTCTATCGGGGGTTGTTCGGTGACGGTCTGATCGAAATTGGAAATGGGCTCTTCACAGAGTCCGATCTTGCAACGTCGCAGGCCGAGTGGGTCGTGCCAATTTCGACCGAGCTGTTCGGCGTCGACGTCCACACCGTTGGTCCGAGCACGCAGGGTTACCTCACGCTGGGGTCAGGGCGACTCGTCGACCAACTTGTCTCCAGCGGTCTCCTCCCTAAGGACCCGAAAGATGATCACTGGGCGCATCTCTTGATCGAGGCGTCGACAGCGGCGGGGCGCGATCGTCCTGAGCGGCTGCACCAGGACGCCGATGGGGATGCTCTTGTGGCCGAGATCGCTGGCCGAGGTGGCGAGATTGACCCCGAGCGAGCCAGCAACCGGTGGGCGCCACATCGAGATGGCGACACGACCTATCTCTGTACTGCCGGTCGAGGAGGCGATGGTCGCATGATGGGCGTGTCGCTCATCCAATCAAACGCATCGGGCATCGGGAGTCACCTGGTTGAGCCCAACACAGGCATCAACCTCCACAACAGGGGGATGGGCTTCAGCCTCGAAGCTGGTCACCCCGGCCGCTTGGCTCCCGGCCGCGTGCCCCCGCACACGTTGTCGGCAGCACTCGCCACAAGCGGGTCCGACCTCGTCAGCGTGTTTGGGACAATGGGCGGAGACGCTCAACCTCAGATTTTGCTACAGATCGCGACGCGCCTTTTTCACCACGGCCAGTCACCAGCAATGTCGATTAACGCCGGCCGGTGGGCGCTGAAGGGGCCGCAGACCGGATTCGATACTTGGACAGGCGCGGGCGGCCCGGGCATAGCTGTCGAAGGACATGCGTCGGGGGCCTGGGCCCAGGGATTAGCGGAGCGCGGGCACCGTGTCGAGACGTCGCCGGAATGGGACTCAGGCTTTGGCCATGCACATGCCATCGTCATCGAGCCCAACGGGGGCTTGAGCGGTGCGGCCGACCCGCGGACCGTCGTGGGCAGCTGCTCTGGCGGCTGAGCTCTCTCCGGCTGCTCTCTCCGACTGTTATGTCAGCAGTGGCACGACTTCTTCGGCAAAGCGGGCCATCTGCTCGTCGGCTTTGCTGTAGCTGTCGCCCAGCAGGTGCGGGAATACCGTGAGGTACTCGAAGCCGAGCAGGTCTTTAAGGAATTGAATTTCGGCAGCTACGTGCTCCGGTGGGCCGACGATCATCGTTTTGTTTTCGATCGATTCGTCGAGCGTCGGGATCAGGCCCGGAGCCGACGGCTTACCGTCGGGGCCCATGTAGCCGCGACTCCATCCGTACGGTCCGAGGAACTTCCAGAACTCGTCATGACCGTTGCGGGCCGACGCACGGGCCTCCTCCATCGTGTCTTCGATGCGATACGAAACGACGAGCATGCGCTTCTCGTGCGACGCCAATTCGTGGCCATCGTGGGAGGCGGCGTAATTCTCGCCGTAAATGTCCCAGAAACGCTTGATGAAGCTGTAGTGCTGATTCCAGAACACAGCACCGTGGTCGACGGTTGGCACGTAGTCGAGGGTGGGTGGTGAAGTAACGGCCTGCCAGATCTCGTACGGGTAGATCGGCCTCGGGATGAGCGTCAGGTCCTGGACGGTTTCACCGCGGTCGGGGATACCGGGCAGCGGGACCTGGAAGTGCTTGCCCGAGAACGAAAAGGTTTCCTGGCTGAGTGCACGACGAACGATTTCCATGGACTCTTCGAAGATCTCGCGGTTGAACAGATCGTCCGACTTCTGGTCGGGGTTGTCCTGGGACCCAATCGAAACGCCCTTGTCGTTGAGGTGCAGCACCTCGCGAGGCACCGTGCCGCGCCCGACACCGAGCATTGCTCGTCCACCAGACAGGTTGTGCAGCGTTGCAAAGTCTTCAGCAAGGCGCATCGGGTTCCATTGCGGCACGACGTTGAACATTGCTCCGAAGCGCAGGGTCGTGGTCTGCGCTGCGATCCAGGTCGAGATCAACAACCCATTCGGAATGACCTCGTAGCCCTCGTATTGAAAGTGATGCTCTGTTGTCCAGAACGAGTCGAAGCCGAGCCGCTCGGCTTCTTTGGCGGAATTGACGTACTCGAGGGTCGCTTTCCAGCACGCTTCATTCGAGTAGCGGCGGTCCATCGGATTGGGCAGGCCGGCGCCGGCGTCGTCCATTTCGACTCCTCCGAAGAAAAACGCACCGAGTTTGAGATCTTTTGCAGCCACCATTCCGTCTATGTTCGCACGATGGCTTCAACACTGTTGCAACGAGCGACCACCGTTCATGCTGATGTGACACATCAGCAACAGGACATCCGCATCATCGATGGCGTGATCACAGCCATTGGTGACCTCACCGCGGAACCAGCAGATGATGTGGTTGACCTCCGCGGACATGTCCTCATGCCTGCTGCGGTCGAGCCCCACGCCCATCTCGACAAGGCTTTCCTCGCCGAGCAGATCGAAAACTCGACCGGCGACCTGATGGGCGCAATCGTTGCGATGCGCTCAAATCGCCACCTGCTCGACGTCAATGAGACCGTCGAACGTGCCGAACGGGCCGCACGGTTGATGGCCGCGAACGGATTCCGGGCGGTTCGAAGTCACGCCGACACGACGCTGGAGCACGGCCTTACCAGTATCGAGGCACTCGTGGAAGTGAAACGCCGGGTTGCCGACGTGATCGATGTCGAGATCGTTGCACTGTCTGGTTGGCCGGTGATGGGGCCCGGCGGCGCCGACCAGCGGGCGCTGCTGCACGACGCGCTGCGGGCTGGTGCTGATCTCGTTGGCGGGTGCCCGCACCTCGAGGGCGGCGACACTCTTGGCCCAACTGAATTCTTCCTCCAAACAGCGACAGATCACGGTGTCGGCGTCGACCTTCACACTGATGAGACGCTCGACCCGGCCGCCACCGGCCTGGCCGAACTCGCCGAAATGGTTGCTGCCGGGTTCGACCAACCGGTCACCGCAAGCCATTGCGTAAGTCTGTCAATGCAGTCCGAACGTGACCAGCAGGCGACGTCTGAGGCGGTTGCCGCGGCAGGCATTGGCGTGGTCGCGCTCCCCCACACCAACCTGTTCCTCCAGGGTCGGGGCCGCAGTCCCATGCCTCGAGGACTCACCGCTGTTGCCGTCCTTCGCGCCGCCGGCGCACAAGTTGCTGCCGGTGCTGACAACCTGCAAGATCCGTTCAACCCGGTCGGTCGGGCCTGCCCCTTCGAAACCGCCGGACTGATGATCATGACGAGCCATCTCCTCCCCCACGACGCCTGGTCGCTGGTGAGCACGATCGCCGGCCGCGTGACCTCGTTCGGTGCTCAGACGCTGGCGGTCGGTGAGCGGGCTGATCTCGTGGCTGTCAGGGCGGCTACGCTCCGGGAGGCAATCGCATTCGGCCCAGCCGAGCGCATCGTGTGGCGAAACGGTCAGCGACTCGCAGCGTGAGCCATGATTCGCCCACTCACCAGCGCACAAATAGGGGAGAAAATCAGTTGTCCGTTACACAAGAGCATGCGCTCGAATTCAAGAATCTTTCGATGGTGTTTCCCGATGGGACCCACGCGCTCGACGACGTTTCCCTCAGCATCGAGCGGGGCGAGTTCGTCACCGTTGTCGGCCCGTCCGGGTGCGGCAAGTCCACGCTTTTGCGAATTGCCTCCGGCCTGGAAACCCATACAGGCGGCGAGTGCAACGTTGATCGCGACTCTATTGGCTACGTTTTTCAAGACGCCACGCTCTTTCCGTGGCGGACTGTTCGAAAGAACGTCGAGCTAATCGCCGAACTTCACGGGGTCGGCTCCGCCACCATGGCCCCGAGGGTCGATGAATCGCTCGAACTCGTTGGGCTGAAAGAGCACGAGGTCAAGTATCCGAGGCAACTGTCAGGCGGCATGAAAATGCGCGCCTCGCTCGCTCGTTCCCTAGTTCTGCAGCCCGACGTTTTTCTCTTCGACGAACCGTTCGGTGCCCTCGACGAGATCAGTCGTGAGCGGCTTAATGACGAGCTACTTTCGCTCTTCAAGACCAAAAACTTCGCGGGGCTTTTCATCACCCACTCGATCGCCGAAGCCGTATTTCTCTCCACTCGCGTGCTCGTGATGTCGGCGCGCCCCGGCCGCATCGTGGCCGACTACGAGGTGCCCTTCGGGTATCCGCGCAGCCACGAGATTCGATACGACGCGGCGTTTGCCGAGCTGTCCGGCAAAATCTCCAACGACCTTCGAGGAGCACATCCGTGAGTACCGACACCGTCGAGCCAAAGCGCTTCGAAGGGATGGGCCGATTTGTGGGTCCCGTCGGCGTGTTCGTCCTGTTCATCGGCTTCTGGTATTTCACCCATCATGTTCTGATGTCCGGGCCGAAGAAGCCGCTCGTGCCTGTCCCTCACGACGTGGTAAGCGACTCGTTCCTCACTTGGAACATCGAGCGCGGCGCCGGTGGCTCGCGTACGGGTGGTGGCCTCGTCAAGTTGCTTGAAGGCCTCTTCGAGTCGGTCCAGGTAGCAGCACTCGGACTGGCAATCGCCATTGCCTTGGGCTTCGCGCTGGCCACGCTGATGAGCCAGGCCAAATGGGTGCAGAATGCATTATGGCCGTTCCTTATTGCGTTGCAGGCCATGCCGATCCTGGCGTTCGTACCCCTGATCGGCACGGTCATCGGTTTCAATTTCAAGGCCCGCGTGATGGTCTGCATCATTATTGCGATTTTCCCGATCGTGGCGAACACATTGTTTGGGCTGCTGTCGGTCGACCGTGGCTACCACGAGTTGATGACGCTCAACGGGGCTTCCCGCATGACCCGGCTCGTCAAGCTGCAGTTCCCTGCCGCGATGCCGTCGATCTTCACTGGGCTGCAGATCTCGGCAGGCCTTTCGGTCGTTGGCGCCGTGGTCGGTGACTTCTTCTTCCGCCAGGGCGAACCAGGCCTCGGCCGCCTGATCAACCTGTACCAGAACTCCACTGCATACGAGCAGATGTACGGCGCTGTCGTCATGTCGGCGCTGCTTGGAATTGCTGTGTTCGTGATGTTCGGTTGGATTGGCAATCGGATCGTCGGTAGTTGGCACGAGAAACGCTCCAGCTGACGTGTCAGCTGGCGTGTCAGTATCGCGGTCTCGAAACAAGAAGTTCACGCTGGCTGTGAAGCGCGCCGAGCGCAATCCCCTAGGCTCTGCTTTACCGGTGCGGATGCTCCGGTCAACCACAACACTCTCCAGGGGGAGACACCATGCGAAACACTCGCTTGACACAGATGGCTGCACTCGGTGCGGTCGCCGCAATGACTGTCGCCGCGTGCGGCAGCGACTCGGAGCCTGCAGCGGGGGTGGTAGGAGGTAACGGCGCCGGTCTCGCATCGGTCTGTCCCGAGACCATCACAATCCAGACCGACTGGTTCCCTGAGGCCGAGCACGGTGCGATGTACCAGATGATCGATTCGGCAAATGCCACGATCGATGCTGACGTCAAGACCGTCACCGGCCCGCTCGTTGCTGGCGGCGAAGCAACTGGCGTCAACCTGCAGGTCCGCACAGGCGGCCCGGCAGTTGGCTTCCAGCAGGTCGTCTCGCTCATGGCGCAAGACGAGGCCATCACGTTTGGCTACGTCGCAACCGACGAGGGCATCGAGAACTACGCAGACAACCCCACAACGGCGTTTGTTGCACCGCTCGAAGTCAACCCGCAGATCATCATGTGGGATCCCGAGACCTACCCGACCGTCGAAACCATCGCCGACCTCAAGGCCGAAGGCGTCACGATCCGATACTTCGAGACAGGCGCCTACATGCAGTTCCTGCTGTCTGATGGTCAGGTCGAAGACAGTCAGCTCGACGGATCCTACGATGGTGGCCCGTCGGTCTTCATCGCCGAGGGTGGCAACATTGCTCAGCAGGGCTTCGCTTCCGCCGAGCCGTACAACTACGAGAACGTCTTCGCCGACTGGGGCAAGCCCGTCAAGTTCCAGTTGATTCACGATGCCGGTTGGCAGACCTATGCCGCACCGCTCGCAGTGCTCGACTCCAAGCGGGCCGAGCTGGCTGACTGTATGGCAGCATTCGCACCCATCGTGCAGCAATCCACGGTCGACTACATCAACGACCCGGCAACCACGAACACGTTGATTGTCAAGGCCGTCAACGAGTTCAACGACTTCTGGACCTACGACGAGGCGCTCGGCGCAGCGTCGGTCAAACTCCAGAAAGAACTCGGCCTGGTGGGCAACGGGCCCGACTCGACGATCGGTAACTTCGACGAAGCTCGCCTCGAGGGCTTCCTCGCCATTGCTGGCCCGGTCTTCGGTAACGAAGGGCTCACGCCTGCTGACCTGATGACCAACGAGTACATCGACGAGTCCATCGGGCTCTGATCTGACTTGAGCAAAGGCGGTCACACTGTGCCAGGCACAGTGTGACCGCCTTTGTCGCGTCTTACATTGGGAGCTGGAAGGCTGCGATCTCGGCCAGCGCATCACCGAACGTGTCGACGGCACCGTTGAACAGACGCTCGCCGAGTTCAGCGGTGGCCGGTGTCGGGTCGCCGATATGGCCATCAGGGCCGAAGTCGTTCGATAGCCAGCCGAATGACACAGAGCCGCCGAACCTGACGTGTTCGTTCTTCGCGAGCTGATCGGGCACGTTCCGCGTGGCGACCGACATGTCGACGAGTTCTGGTGCGAGGTGCAACATCAGAGAGGTCTCATCGGTTCCACCGTGGATACCCATGCCGAGTTCGCCAGCGGCGGAGTGACCGCCCTGGTCTGGTGGAATCGACGGGTGCGCCAGGAACGTCATCAGGCCATGGGCGAGCCTGAGCTCGCGGTTCGCGGCTGCGACGATTGCCGAGTTGCCGCCGTGGCCGTTCAGGAACACGAGCTTGCGGGCTGGAGTCATGGCAATACATCGCCCGATGTCGTCGAGCACCGACAGCAACGTCGTCGCTGACAGCCAGATCGTTCCTGACGACCAAGCGTGCTCGTTTGACTTCGTGTAGGCCAATGGAGGAAGCAACCAAACGTCGTGTTCTTCGCCGACGGCCTCGACCGCAGCCGCGGAGACGCGGTCAGCAATTAACAGGTCGGTATTGAACGGCAGGTGAGGGCCGTGCTGCTCGACTGCACCGAGCGGTTGAACAATGATGCTGTTCTCGTTGAGAGCGTCGTTGAGTTGCGGTGCGCGAAGTTCGGCGAGTCGCCGTGAAACATGTGCCACACTCCTAACGTAACGTCCTCGGCACTCTGGTCGTGAAGAATGGTCCCTATGACTTCCGGGCATTTCGATGCGATCGTGATTGGGGCCGGTCATAACGGCCTGGTCACCGCCGCTTATTTACAACGTGGCGGGATGAAAACGCTGCTGCTCGAAGCTCGACCAGCGGTTGGTGGCACAGCATCGAGTGAGGAATTCGGCGGCGCGATCGTCAACATCTGCAATTGCGATCACCTCACCTTCCGCACTACACCGGTGATCGCGGAACTTGACCTTGCGGCCCATGGACTCGACTACATCGACATCGAGCCGGCGCAGCACAACATGGCCTGGACGTCCAGTGGAACGTCGCCGTCGTGGTCGCATCATCACGACCTTGACGAAACGCTCGAATCATTGAGTCGGAACTTCCCGAATGAGGTGGATGGCTACCGACGGTATGTCGAGGCTGCAACGCCTGCCATCAAGATGATTTTTGAGGCCGCGATCGAACCACCGTCGGTGGTCGGGCTGACAAAACTCGCACTCCGCAAGAAGCTTGCTGGGTCGGCAACACTGCTGCGTTGGTCGCGACGCAGTGCTGCCGACGTGTTGCGTTCGTTCTTTTCCGCCGACGCAATTACCGGCCCGGCTGCGCTGACTGGACCAATGGTCTGGGGCATCTCACCTGAATTTAAGGGGTCTGGACTCGGGGCTTTGACGCACGCCATGCGCCACGTCGGAAGCGTCGGCCGTCCAGTCGGGGGCAGTGGGCGCGTCACCGAAACTCTGCGGATGGCGTTCGAATCGGCCGGAGGGACACTGCAGACATCGAGTCCGGTAACCGAGGTTCGATGCACGGGATCAGCGGCAGCCGGCGTCACCCTTGTCGATGGCACCGAAATCGATGCTCCGGTTGTCATCTCGGCCTGCAACCCGCACGACACCTTTCTAAAGTGGCTCAAGAACCCGCCGTCGGAAGCGGCCGACCTGATCCGTCGCTGGAAAGCAATCCCGCATGACAAGGGCTACGAATCAAAGATCGACGCGATCCTCACCGTTCCACCGGTACTGAAGGATCACGACCGGCCACTCGGCCCGACTACGGCCATCGGCCCATCACTGGCCGATATCGACCGTGGCTACGAACTCATGCAGCAGGGCAAGGTGCTCGATCGCCCTGGAATGCTGGTCAACGTTCCCTCGCTGCTCGACCCAACCATGGCACCGGATGGCCGTCACGTGTTCAGTCTTGAAGCGCTCTTCACGCCGTACGACTTTCAGGATGCGGCGGGCAACGGATGGCCGCATCCCGAACGACGTGGACCCGAACCGCAGCGGTGGCTTGAGCTATTCGCCGACCAGTGCGAGCCTGGTTTCCTCGATTCGATTGTCGACTGGCGAGCAATGACGCCAGCGATTTACGAGTCAGATTTCCACCTGCCAGCCGGCCACGCCACAAGTTTCGCCGGTGGTCCACTCGCAGCGTTCCGCAACCCGAACCCAGAGTTGACCAAGTACGAAACTGCCGTCTCGGGCCTGTACCTCACTGGCGCAGCCACCTTCCCTGGTGCAGGTGTGTGGGGAGCCAGCGGCCGCAACTGCGCCACGGTCGTCCTGAGCCAACACTCCTGAGCCAACACTCCTGACTCTGACTGGTTCAGACCCGTTGGACTGTTGGCGCGGGAATAGAGGGAACGGGTGTACGGTTGGATTGACCATGAAGACAACCGGATCACTGAGTTTGGGTCGGTATTTTGGGATTCCCGTCCGAGCCCACTGGAGCATGGCGCTGATCGCTGTGTTCTTTGGAGTCAACCTTGCGACCGCACTTGGCGTCATTGCTGGCATCACTGCAACGGCAGCTTTCTTCCTCTCGATCCTCCTCCACGAGTTCGGTCATGCCCTCGTGGCACGTCGCTATGGCGTCAACACCGAATCGATCGACCTCTGGGCGCTGGGCGGCGTTGCACGGCTCGACCGTGAGTCTCCATCGCCGAAGGCCGATGGCCTGATCGCCGGCGCGGGTCCCGCAGTCAGCCTGCTGATCGGTGCCCTTGCGTTCGGACTCGGCTACCTCTTCCGATCAAACCTGCTGCTTTGGGTCGGGGTTGTCAACCTGGCGCTCGCTGTTTTCAACATGTTGCCGGGCGCTCCACTCGACGGCGGCCGTGTACTGCGTGCGTTTCGGTGGGCGCGTACCGGCAACAAGTATCTGGCCATGCGTGAAGCGGGCAATGCTGGCCGGGTTCTCGGTTGGAGCATGGCCCTCATCGGTGTCGTGATGATGGTGCAGGGTCTGCCCGGCCTCTTCGTCGCCGTCACCGGCGTGTTCATTGGCCTGAACGCCAAACAAGAGATCCTTGCCTCCTACATGGGCGAACAGCTCCAAGGGGTGAAGGTCCGAGACCTGACGTGGTTTGGTGTAGCGCATGCCGGTTCCGACATGGACGCCGACTCGATGATCGACCAACGACAGCGTCTCGGCGACGCCGGAGCTGTAGCAATCGACTCAAACGGCGACGGGCACGTCGACGGCCTCGTGCTCGAAGATCAGTTGTGGGCAATCCCGACCGAACGACGGGCGATGGTCATGCTGACGCAATTGATGACGCCGTTCAGCACACTGGCCAAGGCCGGTCCTGACGAAGAACTGAGTTCGGTACTCTCGCGCATTAACCCGTTGAGGCCGGTCGTGACGGTGTGGAGCGACGACAAGTTACTCGGCGTCGTGTCGGCCAAGAAGCTGACCGAGCGGCTCGCCACCGCTCAGCGTCAGGCCTTCGGAAACTAGGCGTCTTTGACGGACCAGTCGCGCTTTGCGACCGGGTCTTGCTCACTCCATGGAAAGTTGATCCACTCGTCGGTCCGCTTCCAGACGTAGTCGCACTTCACGACTGAGTGAGATTTCTCGTAAATGCAGGCGGTGCGGACTTCGCCCACCTTGCCTTCACAGAACTCTTCGACCGACTTCAGCGTGTGGCCGGTGTCAGCGACGTCGTCGACCACAAGGATTTTGCCGTTGGACAGATCGACAAAGTCGGGTGCCGGGGGAAGAATGCGAGGAACATCGAGGCGCTCGTCGACTCCGGTGTAGAACTCAACGTTCATCGTGTACACGTTCTTGACCGACAGTGCATATCCCATCGCACCCGCTGGCAGCAGTCCGCCGCGAGCAATGCCCAGGATCATGTCGGGCTCGTACCCGTCGTCGGCAACCATCTGCGAGAGGGCTCGTGTGGCTATCCCGAGCATGTCCCAGGTCATAATTTCGCGTACTTCTGACATCAGCTCGAAAACTACACGCGGCGGCACCGGTTGGCCTGATCTGTGACAATCAACCCGGATTTGAACCCGGCAACGGTTGCCACAGCAGGCAACCGACGATCACAGACAAATGTCGCCAGGTCGGACAGGCACTCGATCGAGCGGAGCGTCGATGCCGGCCTGTGCCAGAGCATCGCGGATCGCCGCGACAATTGCGGGCGTCGAGGAGATACACGGCGGCTCGCCAACACCTTTGGCCCCGAGCGGCGCGAGCGGATCTGGCTGTTCGATCAGCGTGGCGACAACCGGTGGCATGTCGAGGAAGGTCGGCAGCAGATAATCGGTGAAGTTGCCGTTGCGGATCACGCCGTCAATTTGAATGATCTCTTCCATCACTGCCATGCCGAGGCCTTGGGCAATACCGCCTTCGATCTGGCCCATGACCGACAGCGGATTGAGTGCGACCCCGACGTCTTGGGCCGTGGCGATCTGGACGACCTTGACCAGGCCCAATTGCGGGTCAACGTCGACCACGGCACGGTGGGCGACGAACGCGAACGCGGTGTGACAGTTGCCCTGGCCGTTCTCGTCGATCTCGCTGGTCTCGGGATGGCGATAGACGGCGGTCTCGTCGAATGAAACTTCAGCGCAGGCCTCAGCGACGTCGATACGTCGACCCGTTGTCGGGTCGACGACGTCGGTCTGATCGATGAACAGGCCGGAGGTGGAGAATCCGTGAACCGCGGCAACGTGTTCGAAGATCAGAGCGCGGACGAGTTCGCATGCAGCATTGACCGCGCCGCCACTCATCCAGGTTTGGCGAGATGCTGACGTCGAGCCGGCGGAACCGACCTGGGTGTCGATTTGGTCGAGTTCGACCCGGTCGATGCCGAGTACTGAGCGAGCAATCTGCGGAGCCAGAGTGACGAATCCCTGTCCGACTTCGGCCGTCGCGAACTTAAGGAAAACCGTCGGTCCGTCGGGGCCATCTTCGATCCGGCAGCGCGCTGTCGCGTAGTCGTCAAACGATTCGGAGTACATCAAGTTCTTGATCGACACACCCCAACCAATCCCCCTGACGATGTCGCCGGCGTCGGCGGTCCGACCGGCACCGCCAGGAAGTTTCATGGCGTCAACGGACCCGTCAGAGCGCGCGTGCCCACCGACGGGCTCGTCAGGGAGCGGCAGCGCATCGGTCTCGCGCAGACACTCTTGGACAGGCGCCACGTTCAGCACAGGCTGACCGGTGATCAACACGTCACCGGTGGCCATCGCGTTCAAGAGACGAATGTCGAGCGGCCCGACACCACAAGCCGCCGCCAGCTTGTCCATTTGCGACTCGTAGGCGAAGCAGGCCTGTACGGCGCCGAAACCACGCATTGCTCCACATGGCAAATGGTTGGTGCGGACGGCCCAGCCGTCAACGACCGCGTTCGCACAGCGATACGGGCCTTGCGCCAGCGTGATCGCGTTGATCAACACAGCTGACGAGGTCGAGGCGTAGGCGCCGCCGTCGAAGACCATCCGTGACTCGATTTTTACGATCGATCCGTCAGCGTTGGCATGGTGGCGCATCCAAATTGTTGCTGGGTGACGATGGACGTGGCCGAGAAAACTTTCAGCGCGGCTGTACGCCATGCGGACGGGCCGATTTACCCGAAGTGCAAGCAGGCTGCAGTGCACCTGCAAGCTGATGTCTTCGCGAGCACCGAACGCTCCCCCGACGCCGCCGAGCACGAGCCGGACGTCGTCTTCTTTGAATCCGAGGCACGCGGCAATCTGTTGACGATCTTCGTGCAGCCATTGGGTTGCGACATGCATCTCGATTCCTTTGCCACCCGGATCCGGAATGGCCAAGGCCGCTTCGAGACCGAGGAACGCCTGGTCTTGCATACCGATCTCGTAGGTCCCCTCAACCACAATTGCACCGGTCGCATCCGGGTCACCGTGGACGATTTGCTGGTGCCGGATCACGTTGCCGTCAGGATGGATTGGATCGAAGTCGCCCCTGACTGCCAACTCTGGATCGAGCAGCGGTGGAAGGACTTCGTATGTAACTTCAATAGCGTCGAGCGCTCGACGCGCCACCTCTGGATCGTCGGCCGCTAGCGCTGCAACGGGCTCGCCCACGTAGCGGACGACCTCGCTTGCAAAGACGGGCTGGTCTTGCGAAATCAGCCCGTAAGTGAGCTGGCCGGGGACGTCGTCTGCCGTGACGATGGCCTGCACTCCGTCGATTTTCCACGCAGCTGCAAGGTCGATGGAGACGATGCGTGCGTGCGGATGAGGTGAGCGAAGGGTCGCACCGAAGAGGCAACCGGCAGCGGAGATGTCTGAGGAGAACTCGAAAGTCCCTTGCACCTTCGCAATGCCGTCGGGCCGCGTTGGGGACGTGCCGAGGGCGCCATAGCGAGGCCCCGTCGAAGTGGGGCGGTCGATGATGCTCATGCGCCGCTCCGATCGGTTCGACGAGCAACGGCAACCTGTTGGACGGCATCGATGATCCGGCCGTAGCCGGTACATCGGCAGATATTGCCCGCCAACTCTTCACGGATTTCTGTGTCGCCGGGGTCAGGCGTGCGTTCGAGGAGGTCGTGCACCGCCATGATCAAGCCCGGTGTGCAGAATCCGCATTGCACTGCTCCAAACTCGACGAACGCCTGCTGCACATCACTGGGGCTGCCGACCGGCGCAACTCCTTCGATCGTGACGACCTGCTGGCCAACAGCACTTGCGGCCATGACGAGACATGAACACACCAGGTGGCCGTCGACGAGGACGCTGCACGAGCCGCACTCGCCCTGCTCGCACGCACCCTTGGAACCCATCAGGCCCAAGCGGTCACGCAGCACGTCCATCAGGTTCTCGCCGAGCCAGGAGTCTCGCACCTGATGTGCTTCTCCGTTGACGTGGAGGGTGAAGATCTCGTTGCTCATGATGTTGCTCCTGCGCGGCGTGCGAGTCGTCGAGCGAGCACTCCAACGGCGTGTCGTCGGTAGTCGGCGGTCGATCGATGATCGGTAATTGGTTGGCTGGCCCCAGACACGAGGCGGCCGAACTCTGCTTGGTCGGCATCAGACGCGATCAAAGAATCCCAGTCGATTCGTGATGCAAGGAACGACTCGGCATCGGGGCACCGAAGGATCGTGGGTCCGACCGAACCGAGTGCAACTGCGATGGTGCGGCGTGTCTGATCAACCACGACACAAGTGCTTGCCACGGCGATCACCATCGCGTTCCTCACCCCAACCTTGGCGTAGCCCTGCCAACCCTCAACGATAGGAACAGTGACCCCGGTGATGATCTCGCCGGGCTTGAGTGCGGTTCGTTTGACGCCGACCATGAAGTCGTTCACGTCGACGTCGCGTGTCGAGCTGGCTGCTGCGAGGTGCACGACAGCGTTCAGGGCTGACAGCACAGGGAGTCCGTCACCAGCGGGCGACGATGTTGCGAGATTGCCGCCCAAGGTCCCGGCGTTGCGAATCTGTGGTGAACCGACGGTCCGCGATGCCTCGGCAAGCGCAGGAACGAGCCCTGCAATCGAGGCGTCCATCAGCTCTGTGTAGGTCACGCCCGCCCCAACGGTGAGCGTGCCCGAATCGGGGTCGTGTCGCCACGACCTCAAATCGGCGATGCGGTTGACCGAGATGACGGTGGCGCCCGGTCGATGATGTCCGTCGTTGATTCCGACCATGGCATCGGTGCCACCGGCAAGGAGCATCGACTCGGGGTGGGCGGCGAGTGCAGTTGTTGCTTCGTCGACGGTGGTCGGGAAAAGGACCGGCATACAGCAGACTTTACAAACCGTTCAAACCAGATGTTGCGATGGCAGCCTCAACCTTCTCCCAACCTTCTCCCAGACTTCTCCCAGCGGAGCGCGCGGACATGACGCAAACGCGAAGGAGATCGGTTCAGTCGATGACGATTTCGTCCAAACCTGGCTCGGGGTCGGGGTACTGCGGATTGATCTCTTCGAGATGGTGACGCAAAATACGAGCGATACAGACGTTGCGCGCCCACTTGCGATCCGCGGGAACGACGTACCACGGTGCATCGTCAGTTGATGTCTTTTCGAGGGCGTCGGTGTACGCCTCCATGTAGTCGGGCCAACGTGCCCGGTCGTCGAGATCACCCACACGGAACTTCCAGTTCTTGTCCGGCCGTTGGAGGCGTTCCTCGAACCGCTCCTTCTGTTTGTTGCGCGAGACGTTGAGGAAGATCTTGATGATCGTGGTGCCCTCGTCGGCAAGCATCTGCTCGAAGTTGGCAATGTGGTCGTACCGCTTCTTCCACACCTTCTCGGGGGCAAAACCCTTGACACGCACGACGAGCACGTCTTCGTAGTGGCTGCGGTTGAACACGCCGATCTGGCCATCGGCGGGAGCGTGGTGATGGATCCGCCACAGGTAGTCGTGTGCGTGCTCCTCATTGGTCGGCACACCAAAGGGGTTCACATCGACGCCCGCAGGGTTCAAGCCACTGAAGATGCTGCGGATCGTGCTGTCTTTTCCTGCGGCATCCATCGCCTGGAGGACCACGAGCACCGATGACGAACCGTCTGCAAATAAGCGTTTCTGGAGTTCGACCAGCTCGGTCATCTCGTCAGCAAGGTCCAGATACGACTGCTCTTTTTCCCAGCCGAACGTCTCACCACAGTCGCGCTGATCAAGGCGTGCCGAGCCTTTGCCTCCATCGACGCGTAGTACCCGCAGGAGTTCTCTCACTGACGGATCCTTCGTACCCATGTGATCACTCTTGCACGGCGCTCGACTCGTTGTGAACCTGTCGCGAACGAGCTGTGCGCCAGTTGGGGCTAGTCGAAGACGTACGGGCAGTGGCGGCAACCGCTGTCGCAGCAGTACTTTCGGGACTCCAGGAATGCAGCGGTGAAGACACTGAAGCCGCTCACCGGATCGGTATAGGTGGGGATCGACGAAGCGATTGCTGCACTGTGCCGAGCCAATATTTCGGCGCGCTGGGGGTGTTTGAGCGCGACCCGCGATGCTGCTGGGACGTGCCAATGCGGTCTCGCTTCAGGGGGCTCAGAAGTCACTTCCAGACATTCTCGCGGGCCGCGTCGCCGGATCAAACGTTTCTTTGACGTTGCCCGAAAGAGGAAAATTTTGTTGCACGGGACAAGTTTCTTGTTTCTCTGTTGAACTTGTTGCGGACCGAGCGTCTAGTGTCGCCACACGTGACGTCAGTCACGACTATTGGACCATACAAAAATTGGGGGAAAACCGATGAGGAAACGATCGAATCGAAGTGCCAAGAAATTGGGCACCGCGGCCATCCTGAGCTTCTCGCTCGTCGCCGGAGCATGCGGTGGCGGCAGCAGCGACAGCACGCCTGACGACACGCCAGATGCTGCGGAGGCGCCTGACGCAACGGAGGCGCCCGACGCCGAACCGGCCGAACCGGCCGAAGAGCCCGATGCCGCTCCGGCGAACACCGCCGACGCTGCCATCGTGATCGACGAAAGCGATGTCGTTGAAGAAGACTCCAGCCCGGTCTTCGGTGGCACATTGCGCTACGGCCTCGAAGCCGACGTGAACGGCATCAACCCGGCGACCTCGTCGCTGTCGTCGCCTGGTCTCATGATGAGCAACGCAGTGTTTGACACGCTTGCCGCATTCACGCCCGACGGCCAGTGGGTCCCGTACCTCGCCGAGTCGTTTACTCCGAACGACGATTTCTCGCAGTGGACAGTCAAGATTCGTGAAGGCATCAGCTTCCACGACGGCACCCCGCTCAACGCCGAAGCTCTCCAAATCAACTTCGAGACTCAGCGCGCTGACCCGTTGGTGGGCCTGGCCGTCAAACCCTTCTTCCCAGAAGAAGGCGCGACGGAACTCCTCGATGACCTCACGATCGTTTACAACTTGGCTGAATCGAATGTCTATTTCCCCGGCACGGTGAGTGGCCAACTCGGCATGATTGCATCGCCGACCTGGCTCGCTGCCGCACTCGAAGATCCGAACCTCAACCAGGCTCCCGTCGGAACTGGTCCGTTTGTGTTCGAGAGCCGATCCCAGGACTCGACCACCAAGTTTGTCCGCAATGACGACTGGTGGGGCGGCGACGTGTACCTCGACGCCATCGAGTTCATCCCGGTGACCGACCCCGACACCCGCAACGACCTGTTGCTGAACGGCGACCTCGACGCGCTGCAGACCACAAACGCCGCGTCAGTCGGGGACCTGCAGGCCGAAGACGGCATCCAGAACATCATTGACGAGAACGGTGAAGAATCGTTCGGCATGATCAACTCGGCTGCCCCGCCGTTCGACGACATTCGGGCCCGCGAAGCTCTTGCTCAGGCAACGCCGCTGCAGAACTATCGTGACCTCATTGGTCTTGGTATCAGCCGTGGGGCCGATCAGTCCTTCGTGCCCGAAAGCAAGTACTACAACCCCGACGTCGTGCAGCAGGGTGACAACCCCGAGCGCGCCCTCGAATTGGTTGCCGAGTACTGCGCCGAAAAGGGCAGCGAGATCAACACTGTCCTCGGCGAGACCACCACCTGTACCGATGGCAAAATCAACTTCGAACTGCAGTGGAGCGGCCCGTCCGTCGTCCAGACTCGTATCGCCGACATTCTCAACGAGGGTTGGAAGAACGCCGGCTTTAATGTCACGTACGACGAAAAGCCCCAAGACGAGCACATCCTGGAGACCGCCATTGGATTTTACAACGTGGTCACCTGGCGTCAGTTCGGTGCGACCGATCCGTCATCAGACAACGTCTGGTTGTTGTGTCGCACCATCGGCGGCATCTCGTTGAACTGGCCGAGGCTCTGTGACGAGTCACGTGACGCGCTTCTCCTCGAGGCCCAGGCCAGCCAAGACGACGCAACCCGCGTCGCGCTCTACCAGGAGCTGCAGCAGAAGATCAATGATGATTTCATTTACATCTTCTTCACTCACACCACCTGGGACAATGCCTTCGGCGAGAACGTCCGCGGTGTGTGTGATCGTCTGACGCCCGACGGCGAGACCACCCAGTGCGCCACCTCAGGTCGTACTTGGTTCAACTCGGTGTATTTCGCCGCCTGATCCTCGGGTACTGACGTCCTGTTCCACTCTCGAGAAAGACACTGTGAAACCGATTCCATGAGATATTGGCTTCAACGGCTAGGAGTAGCGGTCGCGCTGCTCCTAGCCGTCAGTGCGCTGACATTTGGCGCCATGAATCTGTTGGGCGATCCGCTCTTCAACATTTTGGGGCCAACTTCGGCCAGCACTCTGCCTGAAGACCTCGAGCTCATCGAGGCAGCGAAGGCCGAGTACAACCTCGATGACCCGCTCCCCGTGCGTTACGTAAAGTGGGGGTCGGCGTTCGTCACCGGCGACTTCGGCGTGCAGTTCAGCGTCGACGGTCAGCCACCCGTGAGTGACCTCATTAAGGAACGACTGCCCCGCACGCTGATGCTGCTCATCATCGCTCAGACCATGGCGGTCTTGATCGCCGTCCCCTGGGCGCTGTTTGCAGCATCGCGTGCGGACAAGGCGGTCGACAAGGTGTCGACCGTTACTTCGTTCCTTTTCATTGCCATTCCAAACTTCGGTTTGGCGGTGATCCTCAAGTACTTGTTTTCGTTGAAGTGGTCGTTTTTCCCACTGATCTTCAACGCCGCAGATCCATTTTGGACACGGGTCTGGCAATTGGTTTTGCCGGCCATGGCCCTGGCACTGCCGGTGGGCTCGGTGTATCAGCGACTGCTACGGACCGACCTGATCACCACCTTGCAGGAGGACTACATCCTCACTGCACGTTCGAAAGGCGTCTCCAAGCGCAACGTGCTGTTCAAGCACGCATTGCGTCCGTCGCTCTTTTCGTTCGTCACGATCTTCGGAATCAACACGGGCGCGCTGCTCGGTGGTTCCCTGATCGTCGAACAGATTTTCATCATCCCGGGCTTGGGGAGCGCGATCGTCGAGGCAATTCTGCGTGAAGACTTCCCGGTCGTCTTGGCAATCGTCATGATCGTCACGGCGGCGTTCGTCGTGATCAACATTTTGGTCGATCTGCTCTATTCGTTGATTGACCCGAGGGTGAGGTCCGCATGAGCGACGGCAACATCCACGGCGCCGAGACGGCGGTTGACGCCGCTGGCATCACGGCGACCGGTGGCGACGATCCGAATGGCGTGTCGACAAGCGATGCGACCGCGCAGGCCAACGCTGATGGCGCATCCTCCAAGCGACGACTCGGCCTTGGCTTCTGGATTGCTGCCGGCTGGCTTTTTATCGTGTTCTTCGCAGCGGTCTTTGCTCCGTGGCTTCCATTCAAGGATCCAGAAAAAAACTTCATCGTCAGCGGTGAACGGCCCCCGTATGCGCCATCGGCCACGCACCTCTTCGGTACCGATCAAGACGCCCGGGACCTGTTGGCCCGCACTGTGTTTGGCGCACGAGTGTCGTTGACCGTTGGCCTCGTCGCCATCGGGATGGGCATGCTGTTCGGCGGCTTCATGGGAATCATTGCCGGCTACTTCCGTGGATGGTGGGACCGCGTCATTTCGTTCGTCTTCATCATCTTTCTGTCGTTCCCGGCCCTCGTGCTTGCCATCTTGATCACGGCACTGCTCGAACGCAGCCTGCGGACGATTTCGATCACGCTGGGACTCTTGTCGATCGCCCCCGTCGGTCGTGTTGCTCGTGCCACAACGATTTCGTTCGCTGACCGAGAATTCGTGCTCGCAGCACGAACGCTCGGAGCCAAAAACGCCCGAATCATTATCAGAGAACTCCTCCCGAACGTCCTGATTCCGATGTCGGCGCTGGCGCTGCTCGGTATGGCGGTCGCCGTCGTTGCCGAAGGCGGCTTGGCCTTCCTTGGCCTGTCCGTCGAGAAGGGCCCGACCTGGGGCAAGGTCATTCTGACTGGCGCCGGTTCGCGTGACCTCCAAAAGGCCCCGTGGATTGCAATCATTCCAATCATCGTGCTGTTCCTGACAGTGCTGGCACTCAACTTCGCCGGCGACCGCATCCGGGCCTACTTCGACGTCCGGGAGACCGCACTGTGAATAAGAACGACATCATCCAGACAACTCGTCGAATCGAGTCTGGGGAACCACTTCTCGACCTCATCGATCTCAAAACACACTTCAAAACTGACCGCGGCCTCGTCCGCGCTGTCGATGGCGTCACGCTGTCGCTCAAGCGTGGCGAATCACTCGGCGTCGTCGGTGAGTCAGGCTCGGGTAAGACCGTTCTTTCACGTTCGATCATGGGGTTGCTGCCGTCCACCGCGGTCAAGCACGGGTCGGTCAAGTTCGCCGGCCAAGACATCCTCGGCTTCTCCGCCAAGCAGATGCGTCACCTCTGGGGGGCTGAGATGTCAATGGTGTTCCAGAACCCGTTGAATTCGCTCAACCCATTGATGAAGATCGGTAAGCAGATCACCGAGCCTCTGAAGCTCCACCTGGGGATGGATAAGGCAACAGCCACTGCAACCGCACTGCAGCTCTTGCGCGACGTCCGGATTCCCGAGCCCGAGCGCCGCCTCAACCAACTCCCGCACGAACTGTCAGGCGGCATGCGTCAGCGTGTGATGATCGCCATTGCGTTGGCGTGCGGGCCGACTCTGCTGTTCGCTGACGAGCCGACGACCGCACTCGATGTCACCGTCCAGGCGCAGATTCTCGACTTAATCGGCGAGCAGCGGCGCGAACGCAACATGTCAGTCATCCTCGTTACCCACGACCTCGGTGTCGTGGCCGGCCACACCGACCAGATCGCGGTCATGTACGGCGGCAAGCTCGTTGAGCATGCGCCGACCAAAACGCTCTTTGCCAACATGAAGATGCCGTACACCAAATCGTTGATGCGCAGTATTCCGAAGCTGAGCGACCCGAGCCACACCCGGCTGGCAACGATTCCCGGCCGCCCGCCGGATCTCGTCAACCCACCATTGGGCTGCAACTTCGCACCCCGCTGCATGTATGCGCTGCCCAAGTGCCACGTCGAAGAGCCCCCGCTCACCCCAACTGCTGATCCCAAGCATGTGTACGCGTGCTGGTACCCGGTTGGTTCCCCCGAGTTCGAGAAGCGAGACGCTGAATTGCAAGCAAACGGTTACATGCCCGAAAACATTTCGGCGGTTTCCTGATGGCTGGCACCGGCAAAGCACACCTGCGCGACGGTGACAAAGTCCTCAGTATTGAGGACCTTGTTGTTGAGTTCAAGGTGGGCCGTGGCAACACGGTCAAGGCTGTTTCTGGCATCAGTTTCGACGTCTTGCGCGGTGAAACGCTCGGCATCGTGGGTGAATCTGGCTGTGGCAAAAGCACCACTGGTCGCGCCATCATGCAGATCCCGCCACCGACCAGCGGCTCGATTGTCTTCGAAGGCGCTGAGCTCACCGAGGTGAGCAGCAACGCTGTGCGCGAAGCCCGTACCCGCGTGCAAATGATCTTCCAGGATCCTGTGTCTTCGCTCAACCCGCGCCGTTCGGTCCGTGACAGCGTGTTAGAGCCGCTCGAAATCTGGAAGCGCGGCACGAAGGAAGAGCGCGAAAAGCTCGTCGACGAGATCCTCGAATCTGTGGGTATCGACCCGGCACGTGCTGCCGAGAGTAAGCCGCACCAGTTCTCCGGCGGTCAATGTCAACGCATCTCGGTGGCCCGAGCCCTCGTACTCGACCCCACGCTGATCATCTGCGACGAGCCCGTCTCGGCGCTTGATGTATCGGTACAGGCGCAGGTCCTCAACCTGTTGGAAGACCTGAAAGAGAAGTTCGGCCTCACCCTGGTGTTCATTGCTCACGACCTCGCCGTCGTGAAAAACATCAGTGACCGAGTTGCGGTGATGTACCTCGGCAAGCTGTGCGAAGTCGCTTCGAGCGACGATCTGTACGCCCGTCCTTCGCACCCGTACACGAACGTGCTGCTCGATTCGATTCCCGAAGCCGACCCCGAAGCCGATCACTCTGTGGGCAAGATCGTCGGCGAGCCACCTTCGCCGGTGTCTCCCCCGTCAGGCTGCCGGTTCCATCCGCGTTGCGCGTATGCGACCAGCATCTGCACCAGCGAAGAACCGCAGCTACGGGCAATGGGCGATGGACACTTCGTCGCCTGTCACCATCCAGTCGAAACTCCCGTCAAGATCAGCTGAGACTGCCGTCGGGACCTGCGTCCCACTGCTATCTTCCCGCCGTGTCTACGTTTGCTCATCAGCTCCTCGGTGAGCGGCTCATCGACATCGGTGCCACGTTGTCGTGGTACCGCCATGGGGGCGCTGATCCGACCACGTGGTTGAACGTTGTCGGCCGTGGAGTCGCCTCGAGAGGTGAAATGGTCCGAGCGACACGTACCCCTGACGGCCCAGGAACGCTTCGGATAGGTTGGACCGGTTCGCCAGTCACCGACGTCGACGGCATCGACGGAGTTTCGTTGGAGGCATATGGCCCAGGGGCGGCGTGGATGCTCGAGCAGGCGCCTCGAATGCTCGGCGTCGACGACCGGACTGATCACGGCCTCGCAGCTGACGATCACCCGGCGGTGGCCAGGGCAGCGCGCAACGGACGCTCGGTTCGCATGGGTGCCAGCGGCGATCTATACCACTCGCTCCTACCGACCATCCTCGAACAGCGCATCACGATCGGCGAGGCACACCACCAGTGGCGTCAGCTGTGCTGCAACTTGAGTGAGCCGGCCCCGGGGCCGTTCACACGACTGCTACTGCCACCCGAACCCGGCGTGCTCGCACGGCAGCCAAGTTGGTGGTTCCACCCGCTCGGCATCGAACGAAAGCGCGCCGAGCCGTTGCTACGCGTTGCACAACACGCCGCAAAATTTTGGGACTGGGCAGCGTTGACGCCGTCCGAGACACGGGCAAAACTGCACCTGATGGACGGAATTGGTCAGTGGACGATCGGTAATGTGCTCGGACCAGCTCTGGGTGATCCCGACGCTGTCGCTGTGGGCGACTACCACCTCAAAAACATGGTCGGTTCCGTACTCGCCGGTGAGGCCCGTGCAACTGACGAACGAATGCTCGAACTACTGGAACCCTACGTCGGCCAACGCGGCCGAGTTGTTCGCCTACTGAGGCTCAACAGTGCAGCAGCGCCGAAGTTCGGCCCAAAGAAACGCATCTTGCCAATGCACACCTGGTGAATGATGCGTGACACCGAGCTAGATACTGCCACGATTGATCGCCCACGCATCGGTCGGTTCGTCAACCTCCTGAACGAGTTCTCGGAGCCGCGCGCAACCTCGATTCGTGAGGACTTTGCCGACAAGTCGTTCCGACGCGCCATCGTCGTTGGGCTGGTCGCGTACGTAGTGACCCGGCTCTGCGTCATCGCCGGAGCGGGCGTCCGCGCCGCGCAACGAGTCGTCGATGTCCGTAAAGACATCGGGCGCGGCATTCTCGACGAAATCGAGCCGTCCGCCGGGTCGACGATCAGCAACGTGCTGACGTCGTGGGATGGCCGTTGGTATCTCGAGATCATCCGTTTCGGCTACCCCAAGTCGATCCCTGCCGACATCACTTACAACCAACTCGAAGCTCGAGCTGCGTTCTTCCCCGTTTACCCGTGGCTGGTGCGTGTCGTCGATTTCGTGCTCCCCGGGGGCGACACCTTTGCTGCGCTGTTCACCAACTTTGTACTGGGTGCCATCTCGGTGGTCTTAGTCGGGCTTTTAGCTCGGCGTTTGTTCAGTAATTCTGCGGCGGCACGTTCGATGACCCTCTACGCAGTGTTCCCCGGCAGCTTCGTTCTGTCCTTCGCCTACGCCGAGGCGACCTTTATCGTCCTCGCAGCACTGTGCCTGCTCTTCTTGATCGAAGAGCGTTGGATCCTCGCAGGCGTCGCCGCGGCGATCGGCACCGGCACGAGACCGAACGGCGTGGCGCTGGTTGCCGCGTGTGTCGTAGCGGCGGCGCTGGCAATCGGGCGTCGACGCGATTGGGTGTCGCTTGTTCCGGTTGTCTTGTCACCCCTCGGGTTCATTGGGTTCCAGCTGTATGTCGATGCCCAGGCCGGCGAACGCGGAGCCTGGTTCCGCGTTCAGCGCGAGGCCTGGTCCGAGGGCACGAGCTTTGGGGCAACCGCAGTCGCGAATACGTTTGGCTTCGTCAGGAGCCCGCTGAGTTCGCCTGCCGACGCCCTCACGGCGCTCTGCCTGTTGGCGCTCGCGGGAATGCTCTACGCGCTGTGGAAACGTCACCTTCCACTCCCCCTTGTTGCGTTTTGCGCCGTGATCATCGCCCTGATGCTGATCCCCGAAACCGTCACTGCCCGACCCCGCTTCTTGTTCACCGCGTTCCCGTTGTTCATCGCCGTCGGCGCCTGGTGGCCAGAGCCAGTCGCTGATCGCGATCACCACCGAGCGAGCTGGGACCGAGCCGGGTGGGACATGGTCCTGGTAGCCGGTGGGGCCGGCCTCGCCACTCTGACTGGGCTGTACGGCGTCTTCGGAGCGATTCCGTAATGAGGACTCTGTAAATGAGGATTTTGCAATGAGCACCCAAGAGTCTGCGTTGCGTTGCCTTGTCGTGGTTCCAACACATAACGAGGCCACCAACATTGAGGAGATCCTCGCCCGGCTCCACAAACATGTGCCCGAGGCCGATGTGCTCGTCATCGACGATGCTTCTACCGACGCCACCCGCACGCTCGCACGAGCGGCACTGCGGCCGAACGATCGGATTGTCGAGCGCGAAACAAAAAGCGGTTTGGGGAACGCGTATCTGCACGCATTCCGCATTGGCCTCGCCGAGGACTACGACCTGCTCGTCCAGATCGATGCCGACATGTCCCACGACCCGGTTGCGCTGCCGACCATGCTTGCAGTGGCGCAGCACGGCGTCGCAGTCGTCATTGGTTCGCGCTACATCCCCGGCGGTTCCGTCGTTGGCTGGCCCCGCCGCCGACTCTGGTTGTCGCGCTGGGCCAACCGGTACACCGCTGTAGCGCTCGGTCTTGCCATCAACGACGCCACGGCCGGCTATCGCGTGTATCGAGCCGACGCGCTCCGCTCGCTCAACCTGGCCGGAATCCAAGCGAGCGGCTACGGCTTCCAGATCGAAATGAGCTACCGGGCTGTCCGCTCCGGGATGAGCGTGGTTGAAATTCCGATCACTTTCCGCGATCGAGTAGCCGGGGAATCAAAGATGAGCCGTCGGATCGTGGTCGAGGCCTTCCAGCTTGTCACCTGGTGGGGCATCAACGATGTCGTGACACTGCGGCGTCGACGCAGGGCCTACCGGACGCTCGACCAGGCCACGCAGCCCGACAGCCAGTGAGCGCTACGCTTGGCCACCCCATGCGCGCCCCGTCCACGCTCTCGACGCCGATGGCTCGCTTCGCCGACGCGCTGCTGGCGGTCGACCTACCGGCGCTGCCCGTTGATCCCCGCCGTCAGACCGTTTCGTTCATCGACGAACGAGTGCAAACAATGACATCAGTCCCCCGATTCGGCGTCAAGGCCATCGGCATCGGCGTTGACATCCTTTCCAAACTCGTTGGCGTCGATCGGGTGATCAGCCTCGTTACGAAGCTGCCAATTCCACTTCTCGCCGAATACCCCCGCCTGATCCGGTCGTTGGCCTTCGCATACATCTGGGAAACCTGGCCGGCCACGCAAACGGACGGCGCCCAATGACCGCGACCAGCGAGTGGGCGGCGAGCCACGAGTGTGAGGTGCTCGTCATTGGCTCTGGGGCAGGTGGCGCCACGACCGCTGCAATTCTTGCCGAAGCCGGTCACGACGTTCTCATCATTGAAGAAGGGCCGTGGGTTGACCAGGGC
>Ga0209502_10000594_pt1 | contig 37830 bp, 48 predicted proteins | sample ArcticOcean_MG_C_10_FD_187442 | JGI IMG/M metagenome (GOLD analysis project Ga0209502, IMG submission 187442) | Marine microbial communities from western Arctic Ocean - ArcticOcean_MG_CB11_90 (SPAdes) (version 2) | ecosystem: Environmental > Aquatic > Marine > Oceanic | place: Arctic Ocean... | reverse complement strand
AGAGCTGACGGTAATATAACAAGCTCAACGGAAGCTAATAAATTAGTCATTACATATCCTCAGTTAGCAATAGTTCCTGACGGAGAAAGAAATCCAGCTTTCTTAGCTATGATGGTTGGTAAAAAAGATAAAGTCTGGAATGACTATGTTAATAAATGGATTAAAGACAAAAAAGCTTCAGGTTTTTTTGAAACTTTATTAACTAAATACAATCTTAAAAGCTTATAATTTAAGTTTAAATAACTTCCATTAACAAATAAAATTGATCCGTGAATTTTATAAAATATTTCGTTCTCTTTTTAATTCTCCAAGGGTGCAGTTCGGACTATGATTGGGGGTGGAACACCTTAAGTCCCAGCAACATAGACGGTTTAACCAATCTTAAATTTTTAATAAGCGGATTTGCAATTACAATTTATATATCTATTATTTCAATTGTTCTATCGATGTTACTTGGCCTAATAGTTGCGTTACCATCTTTAGCTAAAAGTAAATTTTTAACTTATTTTAATATATTTTATGTTGAGATAGTAAGAGCTGTTCCGTTGTTAGTTTTAATTTTGTGGATTTATTATGGTTTGCCTATAATGTTAGGCATTAGTTTTTCACCATTTGTTTCTGGTATAATAGCGTTAACTATAAGCGAGAGTGCTTTTCAAGCAGAAATATTTAGAGCAGGAATTAATTCTATATCGAAAGGACAACACGAGGTCGCTGCTTCGCTTGGTATGAACTTTTGGAAAAAAATGAGATTAGTTATCATGCCTCAAGCAATTAAAACTGTATTACCAGCGCTAGCAAATCAATTTGTTTATGTTCTTAAAATGTCCTCTCTAGTCTCTATCATTGGTATTGGTGACCTTACAAGAAAAGCAAACGAATTAGTAGTGACCACTTATCGACCGCTAGAAATATATACCGTTTTAATTCTTGAATATCTTGTATTGATTTTGATTGTTTCTTATTTAGTTAGAAAGCTAGAAAATAAACTAAAATACAAATAATTTTTTAAAGCTCATTCTTAATTTTTTTCTTAGAAAAAAAGGCATATAAATTAAAATAGTTAATCCCATAAGCCAATTTGTTGTCATTATTGTATAAAAAATATCTTGATATTCACCTTCTCTAATATTGATCACGTACCATAAGGATAAAAATGGAATTGCTGTCAATCTTAGTATACTTAGATAAAGACTATAAATTGGTTTTTTAAGAGCTTGAAATACTGCGGTAGTGATAAAAAATATAGGATATATCGGTCCTATTAAAGCTGCAACTTTCAGATAAATAGCTCCACTCATAATAGCTTCAGAATTATTTGTAAATTGAGATACAAAAAATTCTGCACCAAAAAATAAAATTATGCCTGCGGCAACCATAAAAGATGATCCAAATAAAAGAGCTTTAAAATACAATTCTTTTATACGGGCAAATTGTTTTGCACCAAAATTTTGACTACCTATAGAAAGAACAGCAGTATTTAGGCCAATAACTGGTAATAAAAAAACTTGTTCAATTCTTAATCCAGCACCGTAGCCTGCGGTTGCTAGATCACCAAATTGCCCTATAAAATATAAAATATTAAAGATACCAACTCCTATAAACAACATACTAAACATTATAGGTAGTGCTTGAGAAAACAATTCTTTCAACATATCTGGCTTAGGAATAAAACATTGAATGTATAGGTATTTTTTTAATTTACATGAGTTGATTTTATAAACCAAATAAAGAGTTCCTATTGATTGTGCAATTACTGTAGCTATAGCAAGACCACTAATTCCAAAAGCTGGAATGATGCCATATCCCCAAATAAATAAAGGGTTTAAAAATATATTTAAAAAGAAACTAAAAATTAAAACGTTTCTATAACTTTTCGTATCACCCTGTGCATTCAAAGCTCCATTTAAAGAAATTTGGATCATTACAATAAAAGTACCGTAAAAAATAATATCTAAATATTCTCTTGTTAGGGCAATACTAGTTACATCAGAGCCCATTACACCTAAAAGAAAATTAGAAGAATTTAGACCAAATAAAGTGACGATGACGGACATTGCAATTGCAAAAACTACGGACTGTGCAACAAACATTGAAGCCTTGTTAATTTTTTTTTCTCCTATTAAGTTACCAATAGACGCGTTTGTTGCAGCGCCAATACCAACACCGACGGCTATTATTACAAAATAAATTGGAAATGATTTAGCAATTGCCCCTATAGCTTCAGCAGAAATTCTACCGGCAAACCAAGTATCTACCAGATTATAAAAAGTTTGAAACAGTGATCCTACGCTAGCGGGTATAGTAACTTTTCTAAGTAACGACCAAATTGAGTCTTTTGTTAAATTCATAAATTGGTTTCTTCAAATTAGCTGAACTCTTTTTTAAATATATGCGATTTTCCTTGTTGTTTAGCACGGTTTATTTGTTTCTGTCTCATTCTAAATCTTTCTTTTTGGTCTTTAGTAAGTTTATCATAACAATTTAGACAGGACACACCCACTTCATACTTTTTTGATTTTTTATCGAATACAGATACAGGAGTTCTGCAACCGCCACACATTGAATGCGTTCCTATTTTTAAATTATGTTTTAAAGAAATTCTGCTATCAAAAACATAGCACTCACCTTTCCATAGGCTTTTTTCTTTTTTTATTTTTTCTAAATACCCAAGTATTCCACCCTTGAGTTGAAAAACATTTTTAAATCCATTTTTTTTTAGATAGGCGGATGCTTTCTCACAACGAATTCCTCCAGTGCAAAACATAGCCACAGGTTGATTTTTTTTAACTCTATTTAAGTATTTAGGAAAATCTCTAAAGTTGTTAACGCTGGGATTTGAGGCGCCTCTAAAAGTGCCAATTTTATACTCAAAAGGTTTTCTAGCATCAATTAATAGGGTATCTTTTTTTTTAATCAATTTATTCCATTTATCTGGATCTACATAAATATTTTTCTTCTTATTTTTTTTATCTAAATTTAATCCGAAAGGAACAACTTCTTTTTTAATTTTAATTTTAGCTTTGTGAAAAGGTTGAAACTTACACGATGAGTTATTTCTGTTGTCAAATTCTTTAAAATTAAATTGTTTTAAAATTTGTTTTTCAAAAAGAGTAGTGGCAATTTTTTTTACTGCTATGGTTCCGTTAATTCCTTCTTTAGCAATTACCAGAGATCCTCTCACCCCATTTTTAACCATGAATAATTCAAGGTATTGTTTGTGTTTTTTTAACTTTGTAATATTTATAAATTTATAAAAACCAAAGATATTAAACATTACAACTTTCTACAGACTGTAAAACCATCACCAAGTGGAATTATTACTTGTTCAGTTTTTTTATCATTTTTAACATGTTCATTGAAATTTCGTATTATATTTGTGTATTTTTCATTATTCAGTTTATCAGCGACTTCTCCGTGCCATAGAACATTATCAATAATGATTAATCCATTTTTTTTAGTTAGTTCAAGTGTACTGTCATAATATTTTTTATAGTTATCTTTATCAGCATCAATAAAAACTATATCAAAATAATCATTTTCTTTTTTTAGTTCTTCGATACTTTCAACAGCTGGTTTTATTATAGTTTTAATTTTTTTTTCTTGTTTAGCTTTCTTAAAGAAATCAGTAGCAATTTTATTAGTTACTACATTTTTGTCTAATGCAATAACCCTGCCGTCATTTGGTAGTGCCAAAGACATTGACAATGCACTTAGGCCAGTAAAAGTTCCTACCTCTAGTATTTTTTTTGAATTTGAAACTTTAATTATTAACTGTAAAAAATAACACTGAGATACTGCTATCTGCATTCTTTTAATATCTCCTAAACCTTCGTTGTAAGAAATTATTTCTTTTTGAATTGGATGTAGGGAATAGCTAAAATTTTCTATGTATTTCTCAAGTAGAGTGGTTATTTCTAAATTTTTTCCCATAAATATTTAGGTAGGTTTTTGTTTTTCCCACATTTCAAAGTATTTACCTTTTTTTAACATTAAAGTATTATGATTACCTTCTTCAATAATAACACCTTTATCAAGAACTATAATATTATCTGCATTTGCAGCTGTAGACAAACGATGTGCAATCACTAGAGTTGTTTTATCTTTGGATATTTTTTCTAAGTTTTTTTGAATCTCTTTTTCTGTGCTTGTATCCAGTGCAGATGTAGCTTCATCAAAAAAAAATATTTTAGGATTTTTCAATATTGTTCTTGCAATAGCTACTCTTTGTTTTTCTCCACCAGATAATTTCAGTCCTCTTTCACCAACTATAGTTTCATATCCATCAGGAAGTGTTGAAATAAAATTGTGAATATCAGCATTCTTTGCTGCGTTAACAACACCTTCTTTTGTGGAGTTGGTGTTGCCATATGCAATATTGTAATAGATTGTGTCATTAAACAAGACTGTATCCTGAGGTACCACCCCAATTATTTTTCTTAAAGACTCTTGTGATGTTTTATCTATATTCGTGTCGTTAATATAGATATTTCCTTTTTTTGGACTATAAAACTTAAATAATAATCTGCTTATTGTCGATTTACCTGCGCCAGTAGGACCAACTATAGCAACTTTTTTTCCATTAGGAACTTTAAAAGAAATATTATTTATAATAGTTCTTCTTACATCGTAATCAAAACTAACATTGTCAAATCTAATTTCTGCTAAATTACTGTGCGGCAAATTTTCTAAATTACTTTTTGATACTGGAGACACCTCTAATAAACTAAACATATTTTCCATATCAGTTAGTGCTTGTCTTATCTCTCTGTAAACGGACCCTAAAAAATTTAATGGCTGGTATAACTGAAGCATGTAGGCGTTTATGACAACAAATCCACCTATATTAATATCTCCATTTCTAATACCGTATGCAGACATCACTAGCATAATGGTAATACCTAACATTATAATGAAAGTTTGAGCTATATTTAACAATGATAATGAGTGCCTACTTTGATTCGCTGCTAATTCATAATCTTTTAAAGATTTATCAAGTCTATTAGATTCAAAAACTTCATTGTTAAAATACTTAACAGTTTCAAAGTTTAATAAACTATCAATCATTTTAGTGCTCACCTCGTTGTCAGATTTATTCATTCTTTTTCTGAATTCATTTCTCCATTCTGTTATTTGAAAAGTTAAATAAGAATAAAGACCAATAGTAATAAGCGTAACGATAGCATACCAGGGGCCGTATAAATAAAATAAAATACCAGCAACTAAAAAAATCTCAAAAAAAGTAGGTACAACATTAAATAAGACATATCTTAAAAGGAAATCTATTCCCTTAGTTCCTCTGTCTATATATTTAGCTAATGCCCCAGTTTGCCTGTTTAAATGAAACTGCAAAGAAAGATTGTGTAAGTGTTCAAACATGTTCAAAGATATCTGTCTGATTGAATGTTGAGAAACTTTTGAAAACAAAGCGTCTCTAATGGCAACAAAAGTAAAAGAAATTATTCGTGCTGATCCATAAGCAACAATCAAAGCGACAGGAGCTAGCATAAACAAATTAACACCATAACTTAATTCTGATAAGGAATTTACCGCTCTTCCTAATATTAGAGGTGTACCTACACTAGCTATTTTAGCAAAAACTAAAGATATAATAGCAAAAACAACCCTGGTCTTCAGTTCCTTACGTTCTTTGGGCCACAGATAAGGAAGTAACAATTTAAAAGTTTTAATATATTTTTTGTCAGACATTGTTATTTATAACTAAATTAAAGATAGTTTGTTACGCGCTAATAAGACAATAATATATGTTTTGTTTGGATTACTTAAGCTTCTTCTTAAGTATATCGTTGACAAGCTGAGGGTTTGCAGTTCCGCCGGAAACTTTCATTGTCTGACCAACAAAAAAACCGAATAGCTTATCTTTACCTGATTTATACTGTGATACTTTATCTTTATTTTCTTCTAAAATTTTATCTATTAAGGCCTCTAATTCTTTAGGATCACTTATTTGTTTTAAACCCTTTTTTTCAATTATTTTAATAGGATCACCGCCAGTATCTTTCATAACTTCAAACACTTCTTTTGCTGCTCTACCAGAAATTAAACCTGATGAAATGGAATTTATAAGACTGGCCATTTCTTTAGCCTTGATTGGTGATTCCAATATAGATATATTTTTTTCATTAAGTGATGCAAATAAATCTCCAATTATCCAGTTAGTTGATAGTTTCTTGTCGGCAGTTTTAATTACTTCTTCAAAGAAAGCTGCAACTTCTTTTTCTGAAACTAAAACGTTAGCTTCATAAGGGCTTAGAGAATATTCTTTAATAAAACGGTCTTTTTTTTGATCAGGGAGTTCTGGTAAATTTTTTTTAATTTTTTCAATTAAATCTTTGTTTAAGCTTAAAGGTAGTAAATCTGGATCAGGAAAATACCTATAGTCATGGGCATCTTCTTTAGATCTCATAGACCTAGTTTCATTTTTTTTTGTGTCAAACAATCTTGTTTCTTGAATAATAGACTCACCTGTCTCTAGAAGTTCTACTTGTCTTTTAGCTTCGTATTCAATAGCCATTTGCATAAATTTAATAGAATTGACGTTTTTTATTTCACATCTAGTTCCTAGTGTTTTATCACCTTCTTTTCTTACAGAAACATTTACATCTGCTCTTAATGACCCTTCTTGCATGTTTCCATCACATGTTCCAAGATATCTCATAATTGATCTTAGTTTTTTTACATACGCATTTACTTCATCTGGTGATCTTAAATCTGGTTTGCTAACGATTTCCATTAATGCAATACCCGATCTGTTAAGATCCACATAAGTATTGCTAGGATCAAAATCGTGAATGCTTTTTCCAGCATCTTGTTCTAAATGCAGTCTTTCTATACCAATTTTTTTGGTACCAGTTTTTAAATCTAATGTTATTTCTCCTTCACCTACAATTGGATTTTTAAATTGAGATATTTGATAGCCTTGAGGTAAGTCGGCGTAAAAGTAATTCTTTCGATCAAAAACAGAATAAGAATTGATTTGAGCATTTATGCCAAGTCCTGTTTTAACAGCTTGCTCAATACAGAATTCATTAATTACAGGTAACATTCCAGGAAATGCAGAATCGACTAAACTTACTTGTGTATTTGGTTCGGCCCCAAAGGTAGTTGATGAGCCGGAAAATAACTTTGATTTAGATGACACTTGAGCATGTACTTCTAAGCCAATAACTACTTCCCATTTGCCTTGTGAACCATCGATTAAGTATTTTGATTTATCTTCGCTCATTAATTACTTTTCCCACCATTTAATAATATTTTTTTTAAAATTACTTTTGCTTTCCATGGAAAGAGCTAAATTTAATAAAGTTTGTTCTCCAAGAGGTTTACCGATTAATTGTAGGCCTAGGGGTAGGTTGTTTTTATCATGACCAACAGGAACTGATATCGCGGGTATTCCCGCTAAATTTGCAGGAACTGTAAATATGTCATTTAAGTACATAGATATAGGGTCATCTTTTTTTTCTCCAATTTTAAAAGCAGCGCAAGGAGTAGACGGAGTTAATATCGCGTCAACTTTAGCAAATGCACTATCAAAATCATTTTTTATCAACCGTCTTACTTTTTGAGCTTTAATATAATAGGCATCGTAGTAGCCAGAAGACAGCACATAAGTGCCGATTAAAATTCTTCTTTTAACCTCGTCTCCAAAGCCTTCGGATCTTGTTTTTTCATACATTTCTATAAGATTGGAAGCACTGGATGACCTAAAACCATATTTAACTCCATCGTATCTTGCTAAATTCGAAGATGCTTCTGCTGGAGCAACTATATAGTAAGTTGGTAGAGCATATTCAGTGTGTGGTAAGGAAATGTCAATTATTTCTGCGCCTTCCTCTTTAAGTATTTTTTTACCTTTTTCCCAAAGTTCTTCAATTTCATTTGGCATACCGTCAACTCTGTATTCTTTTGGTATACCGATTTTTACCCCTTTAATATTTTGAGTTAATTTTTTTGAATAGTTCTCTTTTTTTTTATCTATTGAAGTTGAATCTTTTGGGTCAAATCCAGACATTGCCTCAAGCATCAATGCACAATCTGAAACAGTTTTTGTCATTGGGCCTGCTTGGTCTAAAGAAGAAGCAAAAGCGACAATGCCCCATCTTGAGCATAAACCGTAAGTTGGTTTTAAACCAACAGTACCTGTAAATGAAGCAGGCTGTCTAATAGAACCACCAGTATCAGTTCCAATTGTAGCTGGCGTAAGATCAGCGGCTAGTGCACTTGCAGAACCACCAGAAGAACCACCAGGAACTGTATTCTCTTTAACAGGATTTATAACATTTCCAAAAAAACTTGTTTCATTAGAGGAGCCCATCGCGTACTCATCACAATTTAATTTACCTAAAAGAAAAGCTCCTTCTGACCATAAATTAGTTGTAATTGAAGACTCATAGCTCGGAATAAAATTTTCAAGCATTTTACTTCCTGCTGTAGTTCTAACACCATCTGTGCAAAATAAATCTTTAACAGCTAAAGGTATACCAGGTAATAATGTTTCATAGTTTGGTTTTGCATCAAAATTTTTTGATTTGATTAAAGCTTTATCAAAACATTCTGTGATATATGAATTAAGTTTTTTTCCTTTTTTAATATTATAAATGTAAGCGTTAGTAACTTCCTCAGATTTAACTTCTTTTGTTTTAATTAACTCAACTATTTCAGTTAAGTTTTTATTTGTTATGTCTGTCATTTATTCAATTACCTTGGGTACAATAAAAAATTCTTCATTTTTATTGGGTGAGTTTTCTAAAATTTTATCTCTGATGCCTCCATCTACAACTTTGTCTTCTCTAGTTCTTAAGGTGTTGTCTAAAATTGAAGTTAAAGGTTTAATCTTATCTGTATTAATTTTGCTTAATTTTTCAATAAAATTAAATATATTTGATAAATCTTTAGATAAGCTCTCTATTTTCTTTTCATCTAAAGATATTCTAGCAAGTTTAGCTGTATGTTTAATTTTGTCTTTATCTATGGACATTTGTAATCTATGTTAATTTTAGGAAACTATTAACATAACATAACACAATCATGCTAGATATTGAAGAATTTGAAAAAAAAATTGATAAAAAATCAAGATTATTAGGGGTCGATCCTGGTAAGAAACGTATTGGGATAGCAATATGTGATGAAAATAAAATTGTAGCAACACCTTACGCAACAATAATTAAAAATAACTTTTCAGACCTTTTGACTCAAATAAATAAAATCATTTCTGATAACGATATAAGAGGTATTATCATCGGCAACCCAATAAATATGAATGGCTCAAAAAGTCAATCTTCTCAGTCAGCTAAAGATTTGGCTATAAATTTATCAAAAAATATTTCAATACCTATCACTATGTGGGATGAAAGACTTTCCAGCCGAGGTGCTTTTAATTTATCTAATGATTTAAACATTAATACGAGCAAAAAAATAAGTAAACTTGATGAAAATTCAGCTGCTTTTATTCTTCAAGGTGCGTTAGACTTTTTAAATAGAGAAATTACTTGATAAGATAATACAAAAGGCATATAGAGTTGATTTTAATGGCAGTAAAAAAAAATACGTTAGCTATTAAAGATCAACCCAAACATCTTTTAGGTATTCAAAATTTATCAATTCAAGAAGCAAAGGATATTCTTGATGAAGCAAAAATCTTCATTAAGTTAAATAGAAGTGCGTCTAAAAAATCAGATATTCTTAGAGGCAAAACTCAAATTAATTTATTTTTTGAACCATCAACAAGAACGCAAAGTTCTTTTGATTTAGCGGGCAAAAGATTGGGAGCTGATGTAATGACTATGAATGTTGCAAACTCGGCCCTTAAAAAAGGTGAAACTTTAATGGATACAGCAATGACTTTGAATGCTATGCACCCAGATATAATTGTAATACGACACCAAGACTCCGGTGCACCAAATTTACTTTCTCAAAAAGTTAACTGCACAGTTATTAATGCTGGTGATGGATGGAGAGAACACCCTACTCAAGCGTTGTTAGACGCTCTTACAATAATTAATAGAAAAGGTAAAATTGAAGGTCTAAAAATTGCAATTTGTGGAGATATTCTTCATTCACGTGTTGCAAGATCTAATATTTATTTAATGAATATGTTAGGGGCTGAAGTAAATGTTGTCGCACCGAAAACATTAATGCCAAAGTCAATTGAAAGACTTGGTGTTAAAAGTTTTACTAATATGAAAAAAGGATTAGATGGATGTGATATTGTAATGATGTTAAGGCTCCAAAATGAACGTATGCAAGGATCCTTCCTACCGTCAAAAAGAGAATATTATGAATTTTACGGTTTAACATCAGAAAAACTAAAATTTGCAGATAAAGATGCTTTAATAATGCACCCAGGTCCTATGAACAGAGGTGTTGAAATAGATACAAAACTTGCAGATGATATAAATGTAAGTCTTGTCAAAGAACAGGTAGAATTAGGAGTTGCTGTAAGAATGGCTTGTTTGAAGATGTATTGTAAAAAATAAATGACTGAAAAAATTTTAACTAACGCAAGAATTATAGATCCATCTCAAGAAATGGATGAAAAAGGTTCTGTTATTGTTGACGAGAATGGTAAAGTTAAAGCAATTGGTAAAGACGTAAAAAAAACTGATATTTCACCTTCGGCAGAAATAATTGATCTTAAGAATAACATATTAATACCTGGTATTGTTGATATGAAAGCATTTGTAGGTGAACCGGGGTACGAATATAAAGAAAATTTTAGAACACTGAGTCATGCGGCTTTAGCCGGAGGTGTAACTTCTATAGTTACAATGCCTAATACTAAACCTCTTATTGATAATGTTTCAATGGTTGACTTTATAATAAGAAGAGGAAGAGACAAGGCATCTGTTAATTTATTTCCATCAGCGACTTTAACAAGAGAAATAGAAGGAAAACAAATGACAGAATTTGGTTTGCTCTCCGCAAAAGGTGTTGTTGCTTTTACAGATGTTGTTAGGGCAGTTCAAAGCACTGAAACAATGGCTAAGATAATGGACTATGCCTCAGATATAGGAGTTCTGATTATGCAGCATGCAGAAGATTATGAGTTGTCAAAAAATGGTTGTATAAATGAAGGAGAAGTTTCGACGAGACTTGGTTTGCAGGGAATATCTTATATATCTGAAAAAATAATTATCGAGAGAGATCTCTGTTTGTTGAATGAATTTCCTTGCAGGTATCACATAAATCAAATTTCGTCTAAAGAATCTTTAGAGGCAATTAGAAGAAATAAAGAAAATGGGTTAAACTTTACCGTTGGAGTTTCAATAAACAATCTTTCTTTAAACGAAAATGATATTGGAGATTTCAAAACTTTTTTAAAGGTCTCGCCTCCCCTAAGACTTGAAGATGATAGACTTTCCTTGGTTGAAGGAATAAAATCTGGATTAATTGATGTTATAGTTTCAGACCATACACCAGAAGATGAAGAAGGAAAAAGACTTCCCTTTGCTCAAGCAGCTAGTGGTGCTATTGGAATAGAAACATTGTTGCCACTTGCACTTGAAATGCATCATAATGAGTCACTTTCATTAAAAAAAATAATAGAAACACTTACAATCAATCCGGCTAAAATTTTAAAAATCAACAAAGGTACGTTAAAAAAAGGATCGGATGCAGACATGTGTGTTTTTGATCTTGAAGCACCGTGGATTATAAAAGCAGATTTGCTAAAGTCTAAGTCAAAAAATACCGCAGTAGAAGAAAGGAAAGTTCAAGGAAAGGTCCTTATGACTTTTTTAAATGGAGAACTGGCCTTTAAATCTTAGTAATTATGGAATTAATATACATATCAATCTATTCATATGTATTGGGCTCAATACCTTTTGGTCTAGTTTTAACAAAAATTTTTCTTAAAAAGGATATTAGAGAAACTGGTTCTGGAAATATTGGAGCAACCAATGTTTTGAGAACAGGTAAAAAAACTTTAGGTGCAGCAACACTTCTGCTAGATGGATTAAAAGCATATACAGCTGTTTTAATAACCCTGAACTTTTATCCAGATTACATTTTTCTTTCAGCTTTATTGTGTTTTCTTGGACATATTTTTCCAATTTGGTTAAGATTTAAAGGTGGAAAAGGGATAGCGGTGTATCTTGGTGTTCTTTTTGCCTTCTCATTAAATCTTGGACTCATTTTTGTAATTAGTTGGGTGGTAATTTTATACATTTCAAATTACTCTTCTTTATCTTCATTGGTATCTTCAGTAATAATTTTGTTATACTCCATTACATTAAATAACTTAAATATGAATCTATTTTTTTTTATAATCTTGATTATCGTTATATATACTCACAGAGAAAATATATCTCGTATTAGAAATAAGACAGAAAATAAAACCAATTTCTAATAAGCTTTTTAATAAAAATTAGTTGTATTTGACAAATCCATTAGGATTTGAGAATAAATGTTTAGATGAATCTAGTTATTGTTGAAAGTCCTGCAAAAGCCAAAACAATAAATAAATATCTTGGAAAAGATTATTTAGTTTTAGCAAGCTATGGACACATAAGAGATTTACCTTCAAAAAATGGTTCTGTAGACACTGATAATGAATTTAAGATGTTGTGGGAAATAAGCTCTTATTCAAGGAAATACTTAAAAGAAATTACTCAAGCAGCAAAAAATTCAGATAAAATTATACTAGCTACTGACCCTGATCGTGAAGGAGAAGCAATTGCTTGGCATGTTAAGGAATATTTGACAGAAAAAAAAATACTTAAAGATAAAATTTTAGAACGTGTCGTTTTTAATGAAATTACTAAAAATGCAATTCTTAAAGGAATTGCAAATCCTAGACAAATAGAAATTCCATTAGTTGAAGCTTATCTTGCACGTAGAGCCTTGGATTACCTTGTTGGTTTTAATATTTCTCCTATTTTATGGACTAAACTTCCAGGATCTAAGTCCGCAGGAAGAGTTCAGTCAGTAGCTTTAAAATTAATCACTGAAAGAGAGCATCAAATTGAGTTATTCAAACCTGAAGAATACTGGACCTTAACTTCTAACTTTATAATTAAAAATAATAAAAATATTTTATCTAAACTAACTCTTTTTAGAGGAGTAAGAATTGAAAAGTTCTCATTTAAAAAAAAAAAGGAAATAGACATTGCAGTAAACATAATTAACAAATCAAAATTCAAAATTGATGATATTAATTCAAAAGTACATAAGAGAAATCCTTTGGCACCATTTACTACGTCTACACTACAGCAAACTGCTTTTAGTACTTTTGGGTTTGGTGCTTCTAGAACAATGCAAATTGCACAAAAATTGTACCAGGGCATAGAAATAGATGGTGAAACTACAGGACTAATCACTTATATGAGAACTGATGGAACCCAAATTTCTAAAGAAGCGATTACTGAATTTCGTGATTTAATTACAAAAGATTTTGGAAAGGAATATCATCCAGATACTGCAAACACGTATGAAAGTAAGAAAGCAAAAAATGCCCAAGAAGCACATGAAGCAATTCGACCTACCGATATAAACAGAAAACCAAATGATATAAAAAAAAACATTAACTCTGATCAACATAAGCTCTATGAATTAATCTGGGCTAGGGCTTTAGCTTCTCAAATGAAACCTGCAGAATTTAATAGAAATAGTATTCTTATTGCATCTGATGATAAGACTATTAATTTTAAAGCAAATGGTTCTGTTATTAAATTTGATGGATTCTTAAAAGTCTATAAAATTCAAGAAACCGATGATGATGTCAAAAATAGTTTACCTGAGTGCGCTATAGGTGATGAAGTTAAAATTCTAAAACTTATTGACGAACAACACTATACTGATCCACCACCTAGGTATTCTGAGGCCAGTTTGGTAAAAAAAATGGAAGAACTTGGTATTGGTAGACCTTCTACTTACGCAAGTATTATTTCGGTATTATCAACAAGAGGTTATGTAGAGATGGTTAATAAAAGATTTGACCCTACAGACAGGGGCAAATTAATATCAGCATTCTTAGAGAAATTATTCACTAAATATGTGGACTATAATTTTACAGCGGAACTAGAAAATCAGTTAGACGAAATTACAAGTGGTAAAATTAAATGGATTAAAGTACTAGAAAATTTTTGGAAAGATTTCTTTATAAATATAAATTCTGTTAAGGAAAAAAAAACACGTGAGGTCTTAGATTTATTAAATGAAAGTCTTGAAAATTTAATTTTTGAAAAAAATAATCAAGATTCAATAAATCGTAAATGTAAAATTTGTAATAATGGTAAATTAAGTTTAAAAAATAGTTTTAAAGGTGGGGCTTTTATTGGGTGTTCAAACTATCCACAATGTAAATTTACCAGACCTTTATCAAAAACAAAAACTGCGTTACAATATAATTTAGCAGAACCAAAACTAATTGGACAAAACGAATTTGGAAAAGAAATCTATTTAAAAAATGGTAGATTTGGTCCTTATTTACAATATGAAATAAAATTAGATACTAGAAAAAAAAAAGAAGAAACAAAAAAAAAAAAAAAAAAGAAAAAAAAAAAAAAAAAAAAAAAAATATGAATATAGACAATAAAAAAAAAAATATCTCTATACCAAAAGGTATAGATATAGATTCTATAGACTTGCCTCGGGCAGAATTTTTGTGTTCTTTGCCGAAAGTAATAGGACAAAATCCAAAAACAGGAAAAGCTATAGTTCTTAACACAGGAAGATTTGGCCCTTACATAAAGTCTGAAAACAAATCTGCAAGGCTTAAGAATGTGGAAGAAATTTTTTCAATAGGAATAGACAGGGCAATTACTTTAATTTCTGAAGTTAAATCAGGAAGTATATCTCCATTAATTATAAAAGACTTAGGTGAACATCCGGTGGAAAAAAACTTAGTCCGTATTATGCAAGGAAAATTTGGACCTTATGTAAAATATAAATCTTTAAACATTTCAATACCTGCAGAAAAAGATCCTAAACAACTAACTATGGAAGAAACATTAATATTGATAGAAAAGAAAATAAAATATGATAAATATAAGACTATTAAAATAACAATAAGAAAGAAAAAAAAATGAAAAAAATATTTTTGATTACTGCAATATTGCTTTTTACTTCTACGTACTTAAATGCTAAAGAAAAATGTAGTGATTTACCTGGCTATAAAAAAATTGGGAAAAATTCTATTGATGTTTTAGCTTGTCTTAAAAAATCAAACTCAGTTAAATTAAATACAGATTCAAAAGTAGTTGACTGGATAAAAGGGAAAAAGAAAATAAAAATGCCTAACCCATTGAACGGGTTAAGCAAATTAGGAAAAGCAGTTAAACCATCTATACTAGATAAAAAATGAGTGCGGACGAAAATTTAAATAATTTAAATATAACGCTACCTCCTGCACCTAATCCTGTTGGAGCATACGTTGCCTTTCGACAATTTAAAAATCTAGTTTTTGTTTCCGGTCAACTCTCTCTTAGGACTAATGGAGAGCTTATTAAAGGTAAAGTAGGATCAGACTTAACATTAGAACAAGGACGAGAAGCAGCTAAAATTTGTGCAATAAATATTTTATCTCAAATTAAGGCAGCATGTAATGGTGATTTAAGTAAAATAAAGAGTTGTATAAAAATAACTGGTTTTGTTAATTCTAACGATAAATTTATTGACCAGCCTAAAGTTATCAATGGGGCTTCCGAATTAATTGCTAAAGTTTTTGAAGAAAATGGTAAACATGCAAGAGCTGCGGTTAGCGTAAATTCTTTACCATTAGGGGCTGCTGTAGAAATTGAAGCTATATTTGAAATAAATTAAAAATTTGGTCTTCCAATCGAATGATATTTAATTTTTTTTTTTTTCATTTCATCAAAGCTATATAAATTTCTTAAATCGTATATTTTATATTTATTATTTTTAACTAACTTTCTGAAATCAAGAGACTTAAACTCGTCCCACTCAGTATGTAAAATGACAAGATCGGTATTTTTGCATGCTAAATGGATTTGATTATAAAATTTACAGTTTTTGAGTTTGATAAACTCATTTTTTGCACCAGTCGGATCATAGTATGAAATTTTTGCTCCTTTTTTTAATAAATAAGGAATCATAGTAAGACTTGCTGCATCTCTCATATCATCAGTATTTGGTTTAAATGTTACGCCAAGAAAAACTATTTTTTTATTAGTAATATTTTTACCTATAATAGAGTGAACTCTATCAAGAAGTTGTTTCTTTCTTTTTTCATTAGATTTGATTACAGCTTTAACCAAAGAAAGATTAATTTTTACTTTGTCTCCTATTGTAACCAATCCTTTTGTGTCTTTTGGAAAACAAGAACCGCCATAAGCAGGACCTGCTCTTAAAAAACGACTTCCAATTCGAACGTCACTCCCCATGCCTAATGAGATATCCTCGATGTTGACTCCAGTTTTCTCACAAAGATTGGCAATCTCATTAATAAAAGTAATTTTTGTCGCTAAAAAAGCGTTAGAAGCATACTTTATTAATTCAGCCCCCCGCCTATTAGCTTTAAAATATTTGGCACCTTTGTTTATTAAAGGTAGATATAACTTTTTCATTATTTCAAATGTTTTTCTATCGTTAGAACCAATAACTATTCTATCAGGATATCTAAAGTCTCTTACCGCTTCACCTTCTCTTAAAAACTCAGGGTTAGAAATAACAGTAAATTTTTTTTTATTTTTTAAAATTTTTTCGATTTGATCACCTGTACCAACTGGTACAGTCGATTTAGTTACAATGATTTTTTTTTTTTTTGAAAATTTTGCTATTTCCTTTATTGCTTTAAATACGGAAGTTAAATCAACAGCTAGGGAGTTTTTCTTACTCGGCGTACCAACACAAATAAGAATAATGTCAGATTTGTTGATAGCAAATGAAATATTATTGGTAAAAAAAAGTCTTTTTGATCTAAGATTTTCTTTTATTAGCTCGCTTAGTCCTGGTTCATAAATTGTAGATTTTCCTAAATTTAATTGTTCAATTATTTTTTCATTTTTATCTACACAATAAACAGTGTGTCCTATATCCGCAAAACAAGTGCCACTTACAAGGCCTACATATCCTGTGCCTATGATGCATAATTTCATTATTTTCTCTCCCTTGATATTTGAATAGAAGAATTAATATAACCATTTAGGGTACCGCAATCTAAATACTTACCTTTAAATATGTTCCCATAAAATTTTTCACCATTTACAATTAATTGTTTAATAGCATCTGTAATATGAATTTCACCACCCTGCCCTGGTTTTAAGTTTTTTAATTTAGACATGATTGTTTTTGGTAAAATATATCTTCCAATGATTGCATAGTTGGATGGTGTGTTTTTTAAACTAGGTTTTTCAACAACATCCTTTATCGTGAAGTAATTTTTTTTTCTATCTTTCAGAGAAAGGATACCGTATCTAGAAACTTCTAATCTTTTAACTTTTTTAGTCGCAATAATTGAGCCTTTAGTTTTTTTGTATAGCGCTATCATTTCTTTAGTACAGTTTTTTTTAATAATTAAATCGTCAGGAAAAAGCATTAAAAAATGAGATTCTTTAATAAATTTATTACATCTTAAAATAGCGTCACCGGTACCCTTAGGTTCGTTTTGATAAACAAATTTAATCATTTTTTGATATTTTTGTAATTTTTTAAACACATCGCTTATTCTTTTATCTTTTTTTTTAGCTAGAATAAATTTATAAAACTGATCATTAAAAAAATATTTTTTAATATTTTCTTTTTTTTTTGATATGATAAAAATAAATTCTTCAATTCCTGCGTCAATACATTCATCAAGTATGTGTTCTAAGTTAGATTTTCCATTTATGGGTAAAAGTTCTTTTGGCATAATGCTGGACAAAGGCAATAGTCTTGTACCAAGGCCAGCTAATGGTATTATCGCTTGTTTTAGCATATATTTCTTTTACTTTTAATTCGTTATTATTACAAATGAAAATATTTAAAAATAAAAAAAATTTAATAAGTGAAATTTCAAATAAAAAAAATATAGCTTTTGTGCCTACTATGGGGTCTATTCATAAAGGGCATTTAAGTTTAATAAAAAGAGCCAAAAAGGAATTCAAAAATGTTGTAGTTTCAATATATATAAATCCAAAACAATTTAATTCAAATTTAGCCTTTAAAAAATATCCAAGGAATCTAAATAAGGATATCGTTATTCTAAAAAAATTAAATGTTAAATATCTTTATATACCAACTGATAATGATATTTATTCATTTAGGCCAAGTTCGCCTATATATTTAAACAAATTTTCTAAAAAACTTTGCGGTAAATTTCGTCCTAGTCACTTTAAGGGAGTAATCAATGTTATTAACCGATTTATTGAAATAATTAAGCCGCATTCAATTTATTTAGGTTTAAAAGATTTGCAGCAGTTAAGTCTTATTAAGCTACATATCGATAAAAATAAAATACCTACAAAAGTTATATCATGTCCAACGATAAGAGACGTGAACGGTGTTGCTTTATCTTCAAGAAATAAAAAATTAAAACTTAATCAAATTAAAATAGCGGGAAAAATTTATAGATATTTAAGAGATAAAAAGAGAAATATTATTTCTGGAAATTTTAGAAAGCAACAACTAGTATTCATAAATGAAATAAAACTACTTGGGGTAAAAAAAATAGATTATTTAGAATATATAAATCTTAAAAACTTTAAGTCTCCAAAAAGCGTGAATGAAAATTATAATATTTTTATTGCTTATTATCTAGGTAAGATAAGATTAATTGATAACCTATAAAAAGACTAAAGAACCAATGCCAAGGAATGATAAAAAACCAATTACATCTGTTACGGTTGTTACAAAAACACTAGAAGCTAAAGCTGGATCAATATTCATTTTTTTTAAAGTTACAGGTATTAATATTCCACACAAACCTGCGACAATCATATTTAAAACCATAGATGCAGCTATGATAATTGAAAGATCAAATTGTTTAAACCAAAGCTGGACGACGGCACCAGTAATAATTGCAAAAATAATCCCGTTTAAAACACCAATAAAAAACTCTTTTGATATAATTTTATTTATATTACCGCTAGAGAGTTCTTTGGTAGCAATAGCTCTAATAGTAACTGCAAGAGTTTGCATGCCTGCATTTCCGCCCATAGAAGCTACGATTGGCATTAAAAAAGCTAGTGCAACTACTTTTTCAATTTCTGCACCAAAAAGACTTATAACCCAAGAAGCAAGTAAAGCTGTTGCTAGATTTACAAGTAACCAGTTAAACCTTCTTTTGGTTTTAACAAATACAGTATCAGTAATTTCTTCGTCACCTACACCAGCAAGTCTCAGTGCATCTTCTTCAGCTTCTTCCTGTACAACTGTAACAATGTCATCTGCAGTAATCATTCCTACTAATTTATTGTTTTTATTTACAACTCCAGCGGAAACTAAATTGTAATTTTCAAATGCTTGACCTACTTCTTCTTTGTCCATATTGACCGAGATAAGAACGGGCATTTCTCTCATAATTAAACTCATCTTTGAATCTCTTGCAGTTCTTAGAACTCTTGAAGAAGGAACTATTCCAATTGGTTTAAATTCATTGTCTACAATAAATATTTCTAAAAATTCCTGTGGTAAATCTTTGCTTTCCCTTAAGTAGTCAATAGTTTGTCCAACTGACCAATCACTCGGAATAGCGGTAAATTCACGCTGCATAATTCTTGCAGCTGAGTCCTCTGGATAACTAAGACCTTCTTCAAGAAGAAACCTATCTTTAGGAGGTAATTTATCTAAGATTAAGTTTTTTTTTCCTAAATCTAGATTTTCTAAAATTGAAACTGCGTCGTCTGATTCTAATCTTTTAATAATATTTGATATAGAATCGATAGAAAGTAGTTGTAGAACTTCACTTTGTATTGATTCATTTAGTTCTATAAAAATTTCAGGAGCAAAATTGAAAGATTCGATCTCTATTAATTTTACACGCGTTTCATAAGGTAAATTTTCAACTAAATTTGCAACGTCTGAAGGATGTAAATCTTTTAATGTTTGGTTGATAAACTGAATATCACTAATATTTATTTTTTCACTAAAAAGTGTAATAAAATTTTTATTAAAGTCCAAATTTACTTTTTTATTACCTATAGACTTTATTAAACTCATAAATTATCCTATTACATTATTTGTGAGACTATTAGTTTATCTGATGGTAAAATTCAAACTAAAATGACTATACAAGTAAAAATAAGCAAGAAACTAGTCCCATATAAAACAGCTTTTTCACTTCTTAAAAAAAGAGTTGAATTAGTAAAAAAATCTAAAGGAAGGGAATTAGTTTGGATATTAGAACATCCGCTGACTTTTACCGGTGGAATAAGATCCAAAGAAAATGAAATTTTAGACAAGAATATTAAAATAATTAAGACAAATAGAGGTGGGAAGATCACTCTACATAGTCCTGGTCAAAAAATAGTTTACTTTGTTTTAAATCTAAACAAACGAAAAAAAGATATTAAGAATTTAATAAAACAAATTGAAATTAGTATAGTGGATTTTTTAAAACTATATAAGATTAAAAGTTACGCCGACCAAAAAAATATTGGTATTTGGGTGAAGGGTAAAAAAATAGCCGCCATAGGAATACGTGTAAGTAGCTGGGTTGCTTACCATGGTTTTTCTATAAATATGAAAAATGATCTAAAATATTATGCGAAGATATTACCGTGTGGTCTAGATAATACAAAAGTTACAACTGCAAAAATTGAAAGTAAATTTCAAATTTTAAACATAGAAAATCAACTACGCGATATATTCTTAGCTAAATTAAAAAATATTTAAGTTTTTTTTTAAAATAAAATCATTAAATTCAGTATTGAAATCTGCTCTAAAATTATATTTTACATTATTAATCATAAATTTTATTTCATAGGCATGTAACATTAGATTTTTACTTTTTATGAAATCTTTACCTCTTTTGACATAGTATTTGTCATCTCCGATTATTGAATTACCTATATTATACAATTGTTTTCTAAGTTGATGTTTTCTACCTGTAATGGGTCTTAATTCCAATAAAGAATATTCAGAATTACACTTTAGTATTTTAATATATGAAGTTGCTTTTTGAATAATTTTTCTTTCTTTCTCATACAAAACTAAATCATCTTCTAAAACTTTTATCTCTTTAGATACCTCACCGTACACAACAGCTAAATATGTTTTATGAATTTTTCTTATACGAAACAAAGATGTAAATAATTGAGCGTACTCTCTTGTCTTTGCCACTATTAAAATGCCGGAAGTTTCTTTGTCAAGCCTATGTACTATAAAAGGTTTTGTGTCTTCAAAATATTTTGTACTTCTTAATGTGTCGACCACGTTTTTAAATGACTTAGTTCCAGATTGTACCGCAATACCAGCCGGTTTGTTTATTACAATAAAATTTTCGTTATTTTCTATAATAAAATTATCGTATTTATCTTTCTCAGTATTGGATGGAATGTATTGGGTAATTAAATTTTTTTCTGTTTTTTTTACTTTTTCAATATTAAAAGTTTCAATTATATCATTTTCTTGAACACGGTAAGAACTTTTGGTTTTTTTACCGTTAACTTTAGCCTGATTTTTTCTTATAATTTTTTCTATTAAACCTTGTGGGATATCTAATACATTATTTTTAAACCAACGATCAAATCTCGTATTATGAAAGTCTTTCTCAACCACAAACTTTTTGATCATAGGAAAGATATATTAAGGATATTATTTAGTGGGCGCAACTGGTGTAGAGTCTTTTTCCTTAGTTTTAATTTTTTTTGGCTTATCAACTTTTTTTGCCTCGATGTTTCTGTCTACTAGTTCAATTATAGCTAATGGTGCATCATCACCATATCTAAATCCAGCTTTTAAAACTCTGCTATAACCACCTTGTCTTTTTATGTATCTAGTTGACAAAACATCAAAAACTTTAACTACTGAACTTTTATCTTGCAGTTTTGAAAATAATCTTTTTTTGTTACTTAAATTATTTTTTTTTCCAATAGTAATAACTTTATCTATAAGTGGTTTTAATTCCTTTGCCTTAGGTAGCGTAGTAGTAATTTGCTCATACTTAATAAGAGAATTAAGCATATTTTTAAACAAAGCTTTTCTGTGTTCTGCAGTTCTGTTTAGTTTTCTATGTCCTAGACCGTGTCTCATTGTTAATAGTTATTTTCTTCCAATTTTTTTGACATTTCAGCTATATTATCTGGTGGCCAGTTAGGTATTTCCATGCCTAGGTATAAAGACATAGTACTTAGAACCTCTTTGATTTCATTAAGTGACTTTCTTCCAAAATTTGGTGTTCTTAGCATCTCTGGTTCTGTTTTTTGAACTAAATCACCAATATAAATAATATTATCATTTTTTAAACAATTCATAGACCTGACAGAAAGCTCAAGCTCTTCAACTCGTTTTAATAGATTCTTATTAAATTCGGGTTCAGTAGATTTTACCTCTTGCACAACTTCTTGTGGATCATCAAAGTTAACAAACATGGCAAGTTGGTCTTGAAAAATTCTAGCTGCGTAAGCAATAGCATCTTCAGCGTTAATTGTACCGTTAGTTTCAATGTTCATTACCAATTTATCGTAATCTAAAGCACTTCCAGCTCTAGTATTTTCAACTGTATAGGAAACTTTTTTTATAGGACTAAATAATGAGTCAACGGCAATTAATCCTAATGGACTATCGTCATCTTTATTTTTTGTTGAAGGAACGTAGCCTTTTCCAGTATTCACTATTAATTCCATATGAAAATTAGTCTTTTCGTCAAGATTACAGATAATTTGTTCTGGATTAAGAATTTCAATTTCAGCAGGCAAAGTTATATCTTTAGCCTTTACTTCTTTAGGACCTTTAACATCTAATATGATTTTTTTCGGGGTATTAACAGATGATTTAATAGCTAAATTTTTAACATTTAATACTATATCAGTAACATCTTCTCTAACTCCTTTAATTGAAGAAAATTCATGAAGCACATTATCTATTTGAATGGCTGTGACGGCAGCACCTTGTACTGAAGAAAGTAAAATTCTTCTTAAAGCATTTCCTAGTGTTTGGCCAAATCCTTTTTCTAATGGTTCCGCTATAACACTTGCTAATGACTTGTCATCGTTACTTGTTATTTTTAATTTGTTTGGTTTTATTAACGCCTTCCAATTTTTGTCAATAACATTATTTACAGTTTGCATTATACTCTCCTTCTTTTTGGTGGCCTTGTCCCATTATGAGGCATAGGTGTTGTGTCTTTGATTGATGTAATTTTAAATCCTTTTGATTGGAATGCTCTTAAAGCAGTCTCTCTACCAGAGCCTGGGCCCTTTACTTCTACGGTTAAAGTTCTTAAACCTTGTTCATAAGCTTTACCACCAGCATCATCTGCAGCAACTTGCGCGGCATAAGGTGTTGATTTTCTAGAACCTTTAAATCCTTTAGCACCTGCTGAAGACCAAGCGATAACGTTACCACTTTCATCTGCTATAGAAATAATTGTGTTATTAAATGTTGAGTAGACATGAGCAACTCCAGAAGTAATATTTCTTTTAACTTTTTTCTTTTTCTTGAATGATGAAATTTTACCTGATGGTTTTGCTGTCTTAACTGCGTCAGGTTTTTTTGTCTTAACTAAATCAGGTTTTGCTGTCTTAACAGAAGCAGGTTTTGTAATGATAGTTTCTTTTTTATCTTCAGCTTTTTTATTCATAATTATCTATTTCTTTAAAGGTGTTAATTTTTTTCCTGCAATCGCAACAGCTTTTCCTTTTCTTGTTCTGGCGTTACTGTGCGTTCGTTGCCCTCTAACAGGTAATTTTTTTTTATGTCTGGTTCCTCTATATGTGACTAAATCTACTAACCTTTTTATATTTAAAGAAATTTCTCTTCTCAAATCTCCTTCAACTTTGTGATTTTTATTTATATATTCTGTTATTTTAAGAACTTGATCCTCTGTTAAACCATTGACTCTAACATCTCGAGAAATTTCAAGTTTATCGCAAATCTGTTTTGAAGAATGCAAACCAATACCATGTATATAAGTTAAAGCTATGCTTATAATTTTATTCGGAGGAATGTTAATTCCGGCTATTCGGGCCATAGTTTATTAGGTATAAGTTTTAAAAGCGTAGTTATATGGCGTTATTTTATAAAGTCAACCCTCTATAATGTTCAAATAACTACTTATTTCGCTATAAATAACGTCAATACTTGTTTCTCCATTTATATCTTTTACTAGATTCATTTTATTGTAAAAATCTAAAACAGGTTCAGTAGAATTTTCATATGTTTCAAATCTTTTAATGGCTATATCGGTATTATCATCATCTCTTTTTTTCAGAAATTCTTTTTGACAACAACTAGAATCTTTTTTTGGTAAATTAAAAAATTTATTGTATGTATTTCCGCATTTTGAACAAATCACTCTACCTGTAATTCTTTTTTTAATTGTGTCCAAAGATACTTTTAATTTAATTACTAAATCAATTTTTTGCTCATATTTTAAGAGAAGTTTGTTTAGATTTTCTGCTTGTGGTAAATTTCTAGGATAGCCATCGAATATAATTTTATTTTTATAATTTTTGTTTGAAATAATTTTTTCAATTAAGCTATTTATAATTTCGTCAGAAACAAGAGATCCTGAATTAACTATTGAAGTTATTTTAAGTCCTAAAGTTGTTTTTTTACTAATTTCATCTCTTAATAAATCGCCAGTTGATAGTTTAAAAAGATTAAACTTTCTTACAATATATTCCGATTGAGTGCCTTTGCCTGCGCCAGGAGGACCAAATATAATGACGTTCATATTGAGTGTTTTTTTACTTACCAAATTTCGTTTTTTTAATTAATGACTCGTATTGAGAGCTCATTAATCTAGTTTGCACTTGTGTTACTGTATCCATGGCAACAACAACAACAATTAAAATTGAAGTGCCACCGAGATAAAAAGGTATTGGATATTTAGAGATTAAGAATTCTGGCAGTAAACATACAAATGTTAAATAAATAGAACCAATTGTAGTTAATCTAGTTAATATTGTTTGTATGTACTCAGCAGATCTTTCTCCAGGTCTAATACCTGGTATGTACCCACCATACTTTCTTAGATTTTCAGCAGTCTCTTTGGGGTTAAATACTATTGATGTATAAAAAAAAGAGAAGAAGATAATTCCTGAGGCATAAAGCAACATATATAAAGGTTGTCCTTGAGTAAACATAGAAGAAATACTCATAAAGGTTTCTGAATCTGAAAATCCAAAATTTGTCAAAGTTACTGGTAGCAGTAATAAAGCTGAAGCAAATATTGCCGGTATAACTCCAGCAGTATTTATTTTAAGAGGTAAATGAGAAGACTCTCCACCATAAACTTTATTACCCATTTGTCTTTTCGGGTAATTAATTAGAATTTTTCTCATAGCTCTTTCAAAGAAAACAATAAAAAGAACGGTAAGAATAATTAAAATAAAAATGATTACAATAAGAGTTGCAGATAAAGCGCCTGTTCTGCCTAATTCAAAAGTGGATGCTAAAGCCCTAGGTATTTCAGCAACAATACCAGAAAAGATTATTAAAGATATTCCATTACCAACACCTCTTAATGTTATCTGTTCACCGAGCCACATTAAAAAAGTAGTGCCGGCAACCAATGAGATTGTTGTCGTTAATCTAAAGGTCATTCCTGGATCAAGCACAAGTGATCCTGCATTTTCTAGGCCAACTGAAACACCGTAACCCTGCAAAATAGCTATAAATACAGTTCCATACCTGGTTAATTGCGTAATTTGTTTTCTACCAACCTCGCCTTGTTCTTTCAAATTTTTAAAGTAATCTGAAACGCCAGTTAATAACTGAATTATTATAGAGGCAGATATGTAAGGCATTATTCCTAGTGCGAAAATTGCCATACGTGTAATTGCTCCTCCAGAGAAAACATTAAACATTCCAAGTAGACCTTTTTGAGAGTTACTCATTACCTGGGTTAAAGCTTGTGGGTCAATACCAGATAAAGGGACGTAAGTACCAAGTCTATAAACAATTAAGATAAAGATAGTGAAAAATATTCTACTTTTTAGATCATTTGCTTTAGCAAAAGCACCTTGGTTAATATTTTCGTTAGACATCGAGCTTTCTATTTTTTAAGAATATTTGGAGATGCACCAGCTTTTTCTACTTTAGCTCGTGCTTGTTTTTTTTTAATTACATTAAGAGACCCGCCAGCTTTTTCTATTTTGACTTGCGCTTGTTTTGAAGCAAAATTTACTGTTAAATTAATTTTAGTTTTAATATCACCATCACCTAATATTTTTAATTTATGGTATTTTTTGTTAATTATTTTTTTATCTTGTAGAATTTTTAAATCAATTGGTGTGTTTAGATCTATTTTTTTATTGTCGTGAAACTTTTGGATCTGAAAAAGGTTTATTATAGCCGTATTTTTGACAGCTAAAGATTTAAAACCTCTTTTTGGCAGTCTTCTGTATAATGGGGTTTGCCCACCTTCAAAAGCCTTAATTGCAACACCGCTCCTAGATTTTTGACCTTTGATGCCGCGACCACCCGTTTTACCTTTGCCAGAACCTATGCCCCGACCTGGTCTAATTTTTTTACTATTTGTTTTTACTAAAGTATTTAATTTCATTTTGTATTTTCTCTTTTAGAAATTATTTCAGATATTTTTTTTCCACGCATTGCTGATAGTAATTTTGGAGAACGCTGTGCTAGTAGTGCATTAACAGAAGCTTTTACCATGTTGTGTGGATTAGCAGATCCTAGAGACTTAGCTACTACGTCTTGTATACCAAGAACGTCACAAACTGCTCTTATCGGACCGCCAGCAATAATTCCTGTACCAGCTGGGGCCGATCTTAATAAAACTTTGCCAGATCCATTTCTGCCTCTCACATCATGATGCAACGTTCTTCCATCTTTGAGTGAAATTTTAACTAAATTTCTTATAGCATCTTGAGTTGCTTTTTTAATAGCATCAGGAACTTGTTTTGATTTGCCTTGACCAATACCAATAGAGCCTTTTTCATTTCCAACTACCATTAACGCAGCAAAGCCAAATCTTCTTCCACCTTTTACCACTTTTGTAATTCTATTTATTCCGACTAATCGTTCTTTATATTCGCTTTGCTTTTTTTTCCATTCAGCCATCTAAAACTCCATTCCATTTTTTCTTAGTGAGTCAGCAAACATTTTAATTCTTCCGTGGTATTTATACGGGCCACGGTCAAAATAAACTTTAGTAATTTTTTTTTCTGCAGCCCTTTTTGCTAGAATTTCTCCTATTAAAGCTGAGGTTTCTATTTTTCTCTTTTTATTAACTTTTATTTCTTTTTCAATAGATGAAACTGAAACAAGTGTTTTTTTTGCTTTATCATCAATAATTTGAGCTGAAATATTCTTTAAAGATTTAAAAACTGATATTCTGTACCTATTAACAGCAACACTCTTTAATTTTTTTCTGTTTCTAAGTTCTCTTTTTTTAATATTGTTAATTTTTTTCATACTATTTTTTCTTACCTTCTTTTCTAAGAACGTATTCACCTCTTTCCATAATGCCTTTTCCTTTATAAGGTTCAACAGGTTTAAAAGTTTTAATATCAGAAGCAACTTTTGATACTAATTCTTTATCTACACCAGAGATTGTAACGACATTTTGTTTCTCAACAACGATCTTGACTTCTTTCGGTATTTTAAAATTTATATCATGACTAAAACCTAGTTGTAAGTTTAACACATCGCCTTTTAAATTAGCTCTAAAACCAACTCCTTTAATATCTAATATTTTGGTGTGTCCAAAACTTACCCCTAGAACAGCATTATTAATTAAACTTCTGTAGGTTCCCCACATTATTGATGTTTTTTTGTCTAAATCTTTAGGAGCCAAAGGAGCTATATTGAATTCATTATTTTCGTTAACTTTTGTAGAAAACATTTTATCATTAATCTTAAGTTGTTTTGACCCTTTTGGGCCAGTCACCGTTATTATCCCATTCTCAGATTTAAGAGAGGAGTCTTTAGGTATCATTATATTTTTTTTTCCAATTTTAGACATTAAAATACTCTACAAATAATTTCTCCACCGACGTTATTTTTTCTCGCTTCGATGTCAGACATTACTCCTTTGTTTGTTGATATAATTGCTAAACCTAACCCGTTTTGTATTCTAGGAATGCTTGTAGCACTTGAAAATACTCTTCTACCTGGTTTAGAGACTCTTTTTATTTCTTTTATTACAGGGGTACCTTCGTAGTATTTTAACTCAACTACTAGAGAAACTTTATTATTATCTTTTTTTTCAATATGATAACTAGAAATAAAACCTTCATTTTTTAAGACGTCTAAAACTTTTAATCTAAAATTTGAAGAAGGCATTTCAACTTTTTTCAATAGTCTTAACTGTCCATTTCTTATTCTTGTAAACATATCTCCTATCGGATCCATTAAAGTCATATTTTTTCCTTACCAGCTCGATTTTGTCATTCCTGGAATTTTTCCAGAAGATGCCATTTCTCTTAGAGCTATTCTTGATATTTTTAATTTTCTGTAAACACCATGGGGCCTACCAGTTATCTCACATCTATTTACCACTCTTATTTTTGCAGAATTTTTTGGTAGTTTGTTTAGTTTAAGTTGAGCTGCAAACCTATCTGCTAAAGGTAATTCTTTATTTTTTATAATTTTCTTCAATGCAGCTCTTTTTTTAGAAAATTTTTCAACTAATCTAATTCTTTTTAGGTTTTTTTGTATTGCGCTAGTTTTTGCCATATAATTAATTTTTTGTTGATGTTTTGTTTATAGGAAAATTGAACTCTTTTAAAAGTTCAAGAGTTCCTTCTTTGGTTTTGCTAGTAGTCACAAGTGTTATATCCATTCCTCGTATTTTATCTACTTTATCATAACTTAACTCTGGAAAAATAAGATGCTCTTTTATACCAAAGCTATAATTTCCAAATTTATCAATTCCATTCGTACTCAACCCTCTGAAATCTTTTATTCTTGGAAGGGCAATATTTACCAGTCTGTCTATAAATTCGTACATTTTTGCTGATCTTAAGGTCACTTTAACTCCTGCTGGAAATCCTTTTCTTGTTTTAAAGTTTGCAATAGATTTTCTAAATTTTGTAACTATAGCTTTTTGACCTGCAATTGAAGATAAGTCATCTTGACAAGCCTTAATTTTTTTTGCATCTGTCGCGTCTTCCCCTAATCCTATATTAAGAACTACTTTTGCAATTTTAGGTACCTGGTGTTTATTGGAAAAATTTAATTTTGTCATTAATTTGGGCAAAATTTCTTTATCATAAATATTTTTTAGTCTAGGGATCATTTATCTATTTTAAACTTTCTTTTTTAATTTCTTTTTTAGTTTCTAAATTTTTAACGTTTGAATAATGTATAAAACTTTCTTTTGAAATAATTCCACCTTTATTTTCTTTAGTAGGTTTTGTGTGTCTTTTTACAAGATTAACAGCTTTCACTTTGATTGTGTTCATTTTTCTATTTATCTCTATTACTTCACCTGTTTTGCCTTTATCTTTTCCCGTGATTACTTTTACTTGGTTTCCCTTTTTAATTTGCATTATTTAAATAACCTCCGGTGCTAATGATATAATTTTTGTATGACCAGCTGCTCTTAATTCCCTTGTGACGGGACCAAATATTCTAGTTCCCATCGGCTCTCCTTTTTCATCTGTCAAAACAACAGCATTATGATCAAATTGTATTTTTGATCCATCATCTCTAAAAATTTCTTTCCTAGTCCTAACGACAACGGCTCTATGTACGGCACCTTTTTTAACTTTTCCTTTAGGTATCGCATCTTTAACCGTAATTACTATTAAATCTCCCACACCAGCATATCTTCTTTTTGATCCTCCAAGAACTTTAATACATTCAACTCTTTTTGCTCCAGTATTATCCGCTACAGTTAGTTCAGTGTGATTTTGTATCATTTTTCTATTACCTCCCAAGTTTTTTTCTTAGAAATTGGCGCGCATTCAGTTATCTGCACATTGTCGCCTTCTTTAAACTTGTTTTTTTCATCGTGTGCATGGTATTTTTTTGTTCTTGATATCACTTTACCAAAGAAGGGGTGCTGAAATTTCCTAATTACTGCGACTACAATTGTTTTATCGCTTTTAGAACTCACTACTTTTCCTTTTAATACTCTTTTACTCATTTAGAAACCTTTGCGTTAATTGTTGTGTATAGTCTAGCAATACTCTTTTTAATCTCATTGTATTGAGCGGGATTTTCTACCTGACCGTTTATTTTTTTAAACCTTATATTAAACAAATCTTTTTTTAAGGTTTGAATTTTTTTTACAGCTTGTTCACCTGTTAATTTTTTATCTTCTTTTTTATTTTTATTCATTTTTATCTTTTAATAAATTTTGTTTTAATAGGTAATTTAGCAGAGGCCTTGTAAAGAGCAATTCTCGCTACTTCTTCAGTTACTCCATCTACTTCAAAAATAATTCTTCCTGGTTTAACTCTACAAGCATAATATTCTGGTGCTCCTTTTCCTTTACCCATTCGAACTTCTGTTGGTTTTTTTGAAACAGGAATATTTGGAAAAATTCTAGTCCACACTCTTCCAGTTCTTTTCATATATCTAGTTAGGGCAACACGCGCAGATTCTATTTGTTTTCCAATAATTCTTTCAGGTTCAAGTGCTTTTAATCCATACGCACCATAGTTCAACACAGCAGCTCTTGTAGCTTTTCCGTGTATTCTGCCCTTAAAGGCTTTTCTAAATTTAGTTCTTACTGGTTGTAGCATTTTTTACTCTTTCTTTTTTTTCATTTTCAACATCTTTTTTGTATAATTGACCTTTATAAACCCAAACTTTAATTCCTATAATTCCATAAGTAGTTAAAGCTTCTGCAACTCCATAATCAATATTTGCTCTTAATGTATGAGCGGGAATACTTCCGTCTCTTTCCCACTCTGTTCGTGCAATTTCATTCCCATTTAATCTACCGCTTATCATCACCTTTATGCCAAGGGCTCCAAGTCTAGACGCCGACTGCATCCCTCTTTTCATTGCTCTTCTATAAGCTATTCTTTTAACAAGTTGGGTAGCAATATTTTCTGCAATTAAATATGCGTTGAGTTCTGGTTTTTTTATTTCTTTAATGTTTACCGAGATTTCACAGTCTTTAGCTATCTTAAGTACATTTTTTTTAATTTTTTCAATATCTGCTCCTTTTTTGCCAATTACAAAACCAGGTCTTGAAGTATGAATTGAAACAATTAATTTTTTTCCAGATCTTTCGATTATAATGTCTGAGACACCTGAGTTTACGATATTTTTTTTAATATATTTTCTAATCTTAAAATCTTCTATTAAAAATTTACCAAATTCTTTTTTTTTTGCAAACCAAACTGAGTCCCAGCCTCTATTGACACCTAGTCTAAAACCTATTGGATTAATTTTTTGTCCCATAATTATTTTTTTGTTTCTTTTTTAATTTCTTTTTTTTCACCTAATACAATAGTAATTCTTGCAAAAGGTTTTTTAATAGGGCTCGCCCTACCTTTTGCTCTTGGTCTAAATCTTTTCATTACGATTGATTTCCCTACATATGCTTCTTTTATATAGAGACTGTCAATATCGTATTGGTAATTGTTTTCGGCGTTAGCAATTGCTGATTTAACAGTTTTCTTGACATCATGAGCTATTCTTTTTCTTGTGAATTCTAAATCTCTTATAGCTATGTCAGCTTTTTTTCCTTTTATAAAATCTAAAATTAGAGCAATCTTACGCGTACTTGATCTTACGTTTTTATTTACTGCTTTTACTGAAATATTATTTTTTTCCACCTGCTCCTCCCGGTTTGGTTGCTGGTGCTGCTTTTTTATCTGCTGGTGTATGTCCTCGAAATGTTCTGGTTAACGCAAATTCTCCTAATTTATGACCCACCATCTCTTCAGAAATTGTAATAGGTATAAAAGATTTTCCATTATGTATTAAAAAACTATGACCAACAAAGTCAGGAATGATTGTTGAGTTTCTTGACCATGTTTTAATTGGTCTTTTGTCTCCTGTTCCTTCTTTAAGCCTATCAATTTTTTTTAATAAACTTGGATGTACAAATGGTCCTTTCCAGACTGATCTAGCCATAATTATTTTCTCTTCTTCCTTCTTGAAATTATTAATTTATCACTTCTTTGAGGTTTTCGAGTTTTTAACCCTTTTGCTGATTGACCCCAAGGAGAAACTGGATTTCTTCCTCCAGCGGTTTTACCTTCACCACCACCATGAGGGTGATCAACTGGATTCATCACTACACCTCTTGATTGTGGTCTTTGACCTTTCCATCTAGTCCTACCAGCTTTACCAATTTTTATATTTTTTTGATCTGGGTTTGAAACCGATCCAAGTGTTGCCATACATTTACTGCTAACTTTTCTTGTCTCTCCAGACCCTAGTCTTATAATAGCGTGATCACCGTCAAATCCAGTTAATGTTGCAGATGATCCTGCGGATCTAGCCATTTTTCCACCAGTGTTTGGTACCAACTCTATATTGTGTATTGAGCTACCTTGAGGGATGCCACTTAATGCTAAGCAGTTTCCAACTTTAATTTCAACATTTTCACCAGCTTCTACAGTATCGCCAATTTCTAAATTTTGAGGACAAATAATATACTTCATATCAGCATCTTCATATTTTATTAAAGCAATATAACTAGTTCTGTTTGGATCGTACTCAATTCTCTCAACAATGCCTTTAATATTTCTTTTTGATCTGTAAAAATCTATAATTCTATATTTATGTTTATGTGCTCCACCTCTATGCCTTGAAGTAATTCTACCCATGTTATTTCTTGCGCCTGTAGAATGTTGGCCAACAGTTAGAGGTTTGTAAGGATCACCTTTCCACAGTTTACTTTTGTCGACAAGAACTGTGCCACGAACTGATTTGGTGTAAGGTTTAAATGTTTTTAATGCCATTTTAAATTCCTGTTGAGAGGTCAATACTTTGACCTTTTTTAAGGGTTATAATTGCTTTTTTATACCCTGGTTTAACTGATAATTTACCTTGTTTAATTTTTTTTTTTTTTTTTTGATTGATTATATTTACTTTAATTACCGTAACTTTAAATAATTTCTCTATATTTTTCTTGATAGATTTTTTATTAGCTCCAGCATGAACTTTAAAAACAGTTTTATTAAACTCAGAAAGAATTGTTGCTTTCTCAGTAATAATTGGTTGTCTTATGGAATCTAAAAAATTAATTTTTTTCATCTAATAACCTTGTTTCTATTTTTTTCATTGAAGTAGAAGTAATAATAACATTTGTAAACTTGAGTAAATCATAAATATTAGTGCCTTCGTCCCGTATGACTTTAATATTTTTAATGTTTCTTGCTGACCTTACAAAATTTTTTTCAGAATTCTTATCAGATACAATTAAAACATTTGAAAGCTTATTATTATTCAAAAATTTATTGAAATCTTTAGTTTTCTTAACTTCTTTTGTAACATCAGATAAGATGTGCAATTGTTTGTCTGCATTTTTCTTAGCTAAAGTTTGTGCTAAAGCTAACTTCCTAACTTTTTTATTTATTTTTTTTATTTTATACACAGCACCTTTCGGTCCGTGCGCTTGACCACCTCCGACAAATAATGGTGCTTTTTTACTCGCGTGTCTAGCCTGACCTGTACCTTTTTGAGCATATATCTTCTTAGTAGATCCTCTAATTTCATTTCTTTGCTTGGTTTTAGCTGTTCTAGGTTTTTGATGGTTTAATTGCCAATCAATTACATATTTAACTAATTTATGATTAAATTTTAAATTCATTATTTTATCTGAAACATCAATTGTTTCAGATTTTGCTCCTGCAAGATTTAATAAATTTAATTTCATAAAATTATTTCTTACCTTTGCTGGCTGCAGCAGCTTTTGCTTTAGCGTCGATTTTTTCAGTTAATGTTTTTCTTCTTACATTTTTAACAGATTGCCTTACTAATATTGTTGAGTTTTTTGAACCAGGTATAGATCCTTTTAGATATAAAAGATTATTCTCTAAATCAGACTTTACTATTTCTAGATTTAACATTGTTCTAAATTTATCACCCATATGTCCAGCCATTTTTTTACCTTTAAAAACTTTTCCTGGATCTTGTCTTTGGCCTGTTGAACCGTGAGATCTGTGAGAAACAGAAACACCATGAGAAGCCCTTAAGCCACCAAAGTTCCATCTCTTCATTACACCGGCAAAACCTTTTCCTATTGTCTTGGATCTTACATCAACAAATTTTATATCTTTTAAAATCTCAAGACCTACTTCATTGCCTTCTTTAAACTCTTCGGTGTTTTCTAAACGAAATTCCTTTAAAATTTTTCTAGGTTCAGTTTTTTTTTTAGTAAAATAACCTTTCATTTGATTCGTTAACTTTGAATTCTTAACTGAAAAGAAACCTACTTTTATAGCTGAATATCCTCTGGATTCTTTGGATATAACATCTAACACTCTACCTTTTTCAACTTTGATTACAGTCACTGGAACAGATTGACCGTTAGTCAAAAACTCTCTTGTCATTCCTATTTTTGTTCCTAACAATCCTAAGCTCATAATTTATATCTTTATTTCTATGTCTACACCTGAGGCTAAATCTAATTTCATTAATGCCTCAACTGTTTGTGGTGTTGGCTCAATAATGTCTATTAGTCTCTTGTGTGATCGTTGTTCAAACTGATCTCTACTTTTTTTGTTTATATGGGGAGATCTTAGTACTGTGTATTTTTCAATTCTTGTTGGAAGAGGTATAGGGCCTTTAACTTGTGCCCCAGTTCTTTTGGCCGTGTTTACAATTTCTTCCGTAGATAAATCTAAAATTTTATTATCGTACGCACGTAAATGTATTCTTATATTTTGTTTGTCCATAATTTTAAGCTAATTTCTTTGTTACCTCGTCTTGTACATTTTGAGGGACTTTATCGTAATGACTGAATTGCATAGTGTACTGAGCTCTACCTTGTGTTGATGATCTCAAGTTATTTATATATCCAAACATATTTGCTAAAGGTACTGTTGCTGAAATTGCTGTAGCATTACCTCTAGGTTCGGTAGATCCTACTTGTCCTCTTCTACTATTTAGATCACCGATTACATCACCCATAAAATCTTCAGGTGTGACAACTTCAACTTTCATTATTGGTTCTAAAAGTTTTAAAGTCGCTTTTTGACATAATTCTTTGAAACAATATCTGGAAGCAATTTCAAAAGCTAAAACACTTGAATCAACATCGTGGTGTAGACCATCTAATATTGTCACTTTATAATCAATTATAGGGAAACCTGCTAAAATTCCACTTTCTGCAACCGACTCTACTCCTTTTTCGACACCTGGAATAAATTCTTTTGGTATCGATGCTCCTTTAATTTTATTTTCAATCTCTCTGCCCTTACCAGGTTCTAGCGGTTCAACGCTTAACGTAACTTTTGCAAATTGTCCTGATCCACCACTTTGTTTTTTATGTATGTATGTAACTTCAGCTGAGTTTAATATGGTCTCTCTATAAGCTACTTGAGGAGCTCCAACATTGGCTTCAACTTTAAACTCTCTCTTCATTCTGTCTACAATTATATCTAAATGTAATTCACCCATTCCTTTAATAATAGTTTGGCCTGATTCTTCATCTGATGTTACTCTGAAAGAAGGGTCCTCTTTAGCTAATCTAGCTAATGCCTCGCCCATTTTTTCTTGGTCAGCTTTAGTTTTAGGCTCAACTGCAATTTCAATTACAGGATCTGGAAATTCCATAGGCTCTAGTAATATAGGTTTATTTTCATCACAAAGAGTGTGGCCTGTAACGGTAAATTTAAGTCCAGCTAGAGCAACTATATCTCCAGTTGTTGCTTCTTTAGTATCTTCTCGACTGTTAGCATGCATTAACAACATTCGACCTACACGCTCAGTTTTTTCTTTAGAAGAGTTATAAATACTTGTTCCAGTTTTAATAGTTCCAGAATATATTCTAATAAAAGTTAAAGAACCAACAAATGGGTCGTTAGCGACCTTAAAAGCTAAAGCAGAAAATGGCTCGTTGTCACCAAACTTCATGGTTACTTTTTCTTCAGTGCCAAGAGGTGTTCCTTCTATTGAACCAATATCCATAGGGCTAGGTAGATAATCAACAACAGCGTCTAAAAGAGGTTGAACACCTTTATTTTTAAAGGCTGAGCCTGTAATTATTGGAACAAAATTAAATCCTAAAGTGCCTTTTCTTATGCATTTTTTAAGATCAGACTCTGAAGGTTCTTTTCCTTCAAGATATGCCTCCATTAATTTTTCGTCTTCTTCTACTGCGGCTTCAACAAGTTCTTTTCTATATTTATCTGCTTTTTCTTTTAAATCAGCTGGTATATCCAGAATGTCAAATTTAGCACCAAGATCCTCATTTTGCCATATAACAGCTTTCATCTTAACCAGGTCAACTATACCTTTTAAGTCTGCTTCAGAACCGATAGGTAGTTGTAATACCAATGGTTTACAACCTAGTCTATCTTTAATCATATCTACACACATGTAAAAGTCAGCACCTGTTCTATCTAATTTATTAACAAAACAAATTCTTGGAACTTTATATTTATCAGCTTGTCTCCAAACTGTTTCAGACTGAGGTTCAACACCTGCTACCCCGTCAAAAACACAAACAGCACCATCTAAAACTTTTAAAGATCTTTCCACTTCAATTGTAAAATCGACGTGACCGGGCGTGTCAATAATGTTTATTCTATGATCGTTCCAAAAACATGTGGTTGCGGCTGAAGTAATTGTTATACCTCTTTCCTGTTCTTGCTCCATCCAATCCATAGTAGCGGCGCCATCATGAACCTCACCAATTTTGTGACTTTTTCCGGTATAATATAAGATTCTTTCAGTAGTAGTGGTTTTTCCAGCATCAATGTGAGCCATGATTCCAATGTTTCTGTATTTTTCTAAAGAATATTTTATTTCAGCCATAAATAATTACCATCTAAAATGAGCAAAAGCCTTGTTCGACTCTGCCATTCTGTGTGTATCTTCTCTTTTTTTTATTGCAGCACCTTTATTTTGTGATGCATCTAATAATTCAAAATATAGTTTTTCAGCCATAGTTTTATTTTTTCTATTCCTAGTAGCATCTTTTATCCATCTTAATGCTAATGCTTGGGCTCTTTTTGTTTTAACTTCAACAGGAACTTGGTATGTAGCTCCACCTACTCTTCTAGATCTACATTCTACGTTTGGTTTAACATTACCAATTGCGTCATTAAAAGTTTTTAAAGGATCTTGTTTATTTGTTTCTTTAATTTTTTCAAGAGCGTCATAAAGGATTTTTTCTGCTGTTGATCTTTTGCCGTCATACATAATACAATTAATAAATTTTGAAACTAATTCTGAGCGAAATTTTGGATCCGGGTAAACTTTTCGAACTGGTGCTTTTCTTTTTCTAGACATAATAAATTATTTTGGTTTTTTTGTTCCGTATAAAGATCTACGTTTTTTTCTGGCAGCGATACCTTGTGTATCTAAGTTTCCTCTTAAAATATGATAACGAACACCTGGTAAATCTTTTACACGACCGCCACGAAGCAATACTACTGAGTGTTCTTGTAAATTATGTCCTTCACCTGGAATGTAAGCTGTGACTTCAAACCCATTTGATAGTCTTACACGTGCAACTTTTCTTAATGCAGAATTTGGTTTTTTAGGTGTCGTTGTGTAGACCTTCAAACAGACACCACGTTTTAGAGGTTGCCCCTCTAAAGCAGGAACTTTATTCCTTGCTACAGGTTTAGTTCTTGGTTTACGAATTAATTGACTAATTGTTGGCAT
>Ga0209502_10000590_pt1 | contig 37894 bp, 17 predicted proteins | sample ArcticOcean_MG_C_10_FD_187442 | JGI IMG/M metagenome (GOLD analysis project Ga0209502, IMG submission 187442) | Marine microbial communities from western Arctic Ocean - ArcticOcean_MG_CB11_90 (SPAdes) (version 2) | ecosystem: Environmental > Aquatic > Marine > Oceanic | place: Arctic Ocean... | reverse complement strand
GAACCTGAATTCATCATTTCATTGGTTAAAGCAATCGTATCCTGAGCCGATATTCCATGCTTATGTACTGCTTTGAGCCAAGATTCAGCAGCAGAAATTTCAACATCTCTTGAGGCAACAGCCGCGATAAATTTACTGAGTAGAATCTCATCCATCGGCTCAGAATTTTTTACTGCCTCACACAGTATTGAGACTTCTTCAGACTTCACAACAATCGCCTATTTATTCCTTGATAAGACCAATTTCAACCAATCTTTTGTGAAGGTAATCTCCAGCCTTAATAGAAGGATATAGCGCCTTTCCACCAGTCTTTGCGACAAATTCTGCTTGCGGCGTCAAATCAATTTCATTACGTGGATGAACGAATAATGGCATTGAAAATCTTCGTACTGAATTACTTGTAGGATTTACCACCCTATGAGTTGTTGATTTAAACAATCCATTTGTTAGGTTTTGCAGCATATCTCCGCTATCAACAATAATATGTTCCGCATTCCCTTCAACTTTAATCCATGTTCCATCATGGTCCATCACCTCTAGTCCATCAGCGGTAGCAGTAACCAATAATGTGATGAAATTTATATCTTCATGGGCTGCTGAACGAACTGCACCGATTGGTGCATTATCTCCCAACGGTGGATAATGAATTACTCGCATAATCGTGTTGCCTTCTTCGGCCATATCGCCGAGCCAATTTGCATCTTTACCTAGATAGAAACTACAGGATTGTAGTATTGATCTAGAGAGTAGTTCCATTTGCAAAAATAAGCCATCAACCGCTGCTTTAAATTGTGGGATTTCTTCATGTGGCCAAACATTTTGAGGATATGTAGGTGCAGGTTTACCTTCTATGTGGCTTCTTCCATTTTGCCAGAACTCTTTCAAATCAGGTGCAAGGTTGCCTTTAGCATTCTCAATTCCAAAGGCGGTATAGCCTCGCTGATGAGCGATATCTGGAAGTAAATATTTCATTTTAGAATTTTCTTTAAGGGCAAAAAAATTCTCAGCCTGTTGATAACATTGCTCTATCTGCGAAAGTGCGATACCATGATTCTTCAACGCAAAGAATCCAATATCCTGTAATGCAATCCCACAGTCTTCAACGAATTGCTGTTTTCGCACATCGTCTTCACTAATAAAATCGTCAAAATCAAGGACGGTGAGTTGTCTTGACATGGCTATCAATATCATCCTTGCCGGCGATGCCCTATCAATTATGGGGTTGCTATCAATTTCGTGAACGCAATTTCATAAGTAGTCTTAAAACTTCAATATAAATCCAAATCAATGTAACTAGCATACCAAAAGCACCCCACCATTCTCCAACCTTTGGAGTCTGATTTTGTACGCTTCGTTCAATGAATCCAAAATCCATGATAAGATTTAGTGCAGCTACTATCAATATGAACACGGTCAATCCAATTCCCATTAAGCTCGATGAATGTAATAGCGGCATTTCATATGGAGTAGCCAGACTGATCACAAATGAAATCACGTATAATAGCATGATACTGGCTGTTAAACTGGTTACGATTTTGTTGAATGTAGGTGTTGGTCTAAGAATTCGTATAGCATATAGAATATACATTGAAACAAAAATCCCCAAAGTACCAAGAATGGCCTGTATTACAATTCCTGGAAACACATATTCCATCACAGTTGACATTGCGCCGATAAAAACACCCTCAACAATGGCATATGTTAGCATCAATGGTGCAGGATTTTTGGGGCGAGTCATGTATATCACTAACATCAGAATAAATCCACATATCACACCACCAAGTGCCAGTGCAGATAATAATGCAATATCGCCACTTGCTAAAGCATTAAGAGAATAGGCAGAAGTAATTAGGGCCGAAATCACTGTAAATCCAAGAAGAAGTCCAATTTTTTGCATTGCACCTTCGTAGGTCATTACATCAGTGCCAGAAATCTTCGAAAAGAAATTGTCACTCATCACGGGGTTTGAATTACTGTTATATCTCATAGCACTCACCAATTGTCAATAGATGCACCTTTGTTAATGTTAGGATTGATTCTTGTGTTGTGAAACCTGTTGCTGATAATATTCATCAAGTTGTTCAATGGTCCAACCTTGGTCTAAATATGTGCTGAGCATTGTTTCATCCCATCCAGGGAAACGTTGCAAATCTGCTTGCGAGAATCTTGAGATATCGGGTTGAGTGTTTGAACCATCTAGAACAGGCATTGTCCAGTCAGATGTCTGAATTGGATCTGCAAAACCAACATCGTCAACATCAGATGAATTGAGTGTAACTAAATCCTTCTGTTGCTCAGCATTTTTATTTATTCGATTTAATATTAAGAATGCACCAACTAATAATAGCATTGCTGAAATCATCAAATACATCATTAAATTGGCTCCTAAATCTTCACCGTCTTGGCTTGATGGAGTTGACAAGAGTGACCGTTGCTCAGAAGAACATCCAGTGGCATCTCTTGCTATGCCAATCGGCGTGTTTGGACAAATATCTTCAGTATCTGGAATACCATCACCATCGGCATCATCGGCAGTAGAATTTTGATTATTGGTTTCATTATCAGTAGGTTGATCAACAATAATTCCTCCTAAATCGCAGCCCATGCTCTCAGATTCATTGACTCCATCACCATCTGCATCGGCTAGGTTAATGGCATCATAAGGAGATACATCTTCGATTTCAGAATCCATTGCAGTTGAATGAGCCCATGCAACTTCAACATCATCTTCAATACAATCTCCATCAGTATCTACTGACATTGGATTTCCTCCGAATTGTAATTCAACAGAATTCTGTAATCCATCGCCATCGGAATCTACTAAACCTTCATTCATGTTTTGTGAAACAATAAATCGTTGGGAACGATTTAGTGAATATTGAACTTCCCAATAATCTGGAAGTCCGTCTAAATCAGAATCAGTATCATAGTCCACTCTATTCCAATCTTGATACCATGAGTCAATGTAAGGTTCTGCAACTTCTTGGCTATGTATCAATACACCCATCTCTCTATTGCGAGTCAAAGCAGATGAACCCCAGTTTATTGAAGAGACTAATACTGTTTTCTGGTCAATTATTACACCCTTATTGTGCAATTTACTGACAGTTCCATTATTTGACATTATTATGGCTGAGACATCATACCCATCACTACCATTCCATTGCTCGTTGAAAGTATCTATAGCATTTTGAATATCTTCATCTAAATATGCTCCATTTAGTATCAAGCGTATTGCTACACCTCTCTCAGCAGCAGAACGTAATGCGGAAGTTACAGGGTTTTCTCCCCATCCATAATTCCAATCCAAATCAAGATATTGCAGGGATAATAGAATCTCGCTCTGTGATGAATCTATCATGGAAACCAAACCACTGATGCAGTTGTCTGGGCAGGTTATCAGTTGTCCACTAAAGTTACCAGAAATCTTTGCAACCGATGTCCCATTATATTCGGTTACACTAGGTAACTCCCATTCTGATGGCATATCGGAAGCGCTAGCTTGTCGAATATGTTGTCGTGAAACATCCTCATCGTATTGCATCTGAGATAGAACTTCGCTAGCAAATCCAGCATGATCCACAATCACGCCCCAATCGCGATTACCCCATGTATCTGGATGTGGCATTGATGATGATTTCCAATTGCCAGAACCCATCCAAACACTTTGTCCATCACGAACAGCAACCTTACTGTGAATGAATAAATATGGGTCGCTATTTGAAGCAGAGAACCAAAGTACATTTGCTCCTGCATTAGTCAATTCCGCAGCAAGACCATATTGCATTTCCATGTCATAAGGTGGCCAGAAATAATTGTCACCAGCATCTAGGACGATAGTTACTTCAACGCCAGAATTCTGAGCATCTAATAAGGCGTTGAATAAATTCATCTGTTGTAGTTGGTACACATGGAGGTGGAGTGAAGTTTGTGCTTGTTCAATCCATTCCACTAAATCTACTAACCCATCTTGTGGAGCGATCAGCGGAGTGACATCCATTTGGCCTGAAAAAGTCGTAGTGGAACAGAATGTGCTACCGCCGAGTCTTCCCCAACGTTGGTGCCAATCAGAAACAGTGTCAGTGTCTTGCATCTGGCCACAACCATCTCCACGATGATATATTAGATGGTTAATACCAGTAAAAGGTTCAACTAAACTAATCCCTGACCATCCTTCAACATCTATTGGACCGTTACCATAAACTATAGTATCGGCAATTAACCCATTCGGATTAACCAATTGCAAAGCAGCACCTGAATCAGATAAATACACATTACCATTCATCACAGTATCCATCTCAACGATGACTCCATCTTCATAATCGGCTAATGAATTCGCATCTCCTGTTAGAATTATTGCTGAATTGGCAGGGATACTAAAGTCGGTGAATACGGCTTCAAATACTGAGTTTGAAGAAGAGGTATGACGCAAAGTCCATCCACTCAACGTGGCGATTTCAGTTCCAATGTTAGAAATTTCAACAAATTCGTTACTGGATGCAAATTCTGCTGACCCATCGCTCATAAAGCGGGTGAATTTGATATCTTCAACATTGGCATTTTGGCTTGGGTCAGGCTCATCTTGACCAGGGGTTGGCCACATTGTGTGAACCCAAGAGTCGCTGGCATTTGGGCCTGGCATTAGAGTCTGGCAATCTGTAACGATGCTCCATGTGGCAGAATCAATTACTTTACCATCTGGTGTTGAAAGAGAAACCGTATCTCCTAATCCTGAGACTATCCAGTTGTTGAGCAAAATAACCGCTCTTTGCTGAGGCAGTAAAAGATTGATTTCTGGATTGATTCCATCGATCCAAATATTATCTTCACGAATGAATACACGGTCTTCTCCGATTGTATCAAATCTCCATCGGCTTAAATTGATGGTCTCGGCTCCAGTGTTTTGTAATTCAATCCAGTCATCAGCAGGAGATACCGAACCATCATTACAGTATGGTAAAATTTCAGTTATTTGTAAATCTTCTGAACCATTGTATTCAGGCCATTGTGGATTGAGTTGACCAGGTGTTGGCCAAGCAGATTGAACCCAATCAGTGCCAGTCGAAGCATTTAGTCCGAGTATTCCTGCACCAGCATGCATGGAGGTAGGCGCGATTAACGATTCGCCTTCTACAGTATTGTTCCAAGAAACACTATGGATGTCAATTCCATTGCCGTTAGTTAAACTAATAATATCAGCACTTGTGTGTTTTAGATAAAAACTACTAGTTCCATTTAGTACAACTAAAACTGATTCATTTGGTGCTATATTAGAATCAGTTTTGAAAGGCATATTATACTCATGAAGTGATAAAGAACGACCTTGAGCAGTTAATTTCCAACCGCTCAAAGAGATTGTTGATGCTCCACGGTTGTGCAATTCAATCCATTCACCTAGTGGCCAATCATTACTGTCGGAGCCCACTGCATCAGGATAAACTTCACTGATTACAATGTCGCCTGTTGCAGTAGAAGTATCGACTTCAGGTTGTCCCGGTGTCGGGTAAGACGTTGGAGACCAAGGGTCATATGGATTTGTTGGACGTGTTAAAGAAACATTTTCACCATAATCGGTGGCATACCAAGCCATGTCGACATTTATTTGATTCTGGTCTACTAAAATTAGATGATTGTGATTGTCCCATAGTCTTGTCTCGGAACTGAATTGAACTAGCCTTCTTCCATCAGCATCTATCATAGTAGAACCTTGACTTTGATTGGTGACTATTGATGCAGGGTCGAGATTAGTCTCATTGCCCATTCCGTCAATAATACTCCATCCCATCAAATCAATTGATAACAAACCGGTGTTATGCAATTCAATCCATTCTCCATCAGGGAAAACCATTCCATCGCTAGTGGCATTGGGTAATACTTCACTAAACTGAATGTCTGATTGTTGTACAGGCATTTGATTAATTCTTCCAGAATTGGATTCCCCCTGCGTAGGGTATGCAGAGTATGACCAATGACCGCCGACTGAAGAATCGATCATCGAAAATCCAGGTTCAGATTCCGACCAACTTATTTGTTGCGCATCAGTACCATTTGGCCAATGCAAGGTCAGAGTCTCTCCACCATTATTGAGTATCCCGTAAAAGGAGGTACCATTGATAGTGATGATTCTATTCTCGCCTGACAATATCTCATAAGATGATGTGGAAGAATTTGCTCCGACCAAATGTGTTTCATTGAAAAGCAATTCATTTCCTGCAGCATCGGTTATCTTCCATCCAGTAAGGTCGATAGTAGAAGTACCAGTATTTGAGATCTCAATCCATTCGCCGCCAGGCCACGTAGAATTATCAAAACTTGGCCATGGGTTTGGCATTACTTCGGATATGATTAGGTCACTCGGAATTAATCCGCTAACCCCTCCTCCATTCGCTTGTCCCGGACTCGGATTTGGTTCATTTATCCAGTCATATGCAGCGTTTGCTGGGTCAGCAACTTTACTGCTACCCGAGTTTGAACCATTCCAACTGGCTTGGTCTACTCTAGTTCCTGATGAATCAAAGAGGTCAAGTACATCATTGCTATTTGCGATATAGAATTGCGACTGTGGAGTTCCATTTCTCGCAATTAACATATAATCTCCAGCAGATATTGTCCAAGATGAAGAGTTTTGAGAATCATAACCAACAATTGTTACTGAGTTTAGGTCAAGAGTTTTTGAGGCTTTATTGCTTAGTTGCCAATTCAGAATACTGATATCTGTTGTACCAGTATTGTGTAATTCAACCCATTCGCCACCTGGCCATGTTGCGTTGTCAAATCCATTCGGGTTTGGCATTGTTTCCGATAGGCAGATGTCTCCGCCACAAGCCATTGCTCGGCCGCTAGATGCTGTACTAACATCAATAAATTGCGACATTGGCATTAAAAGTAAAAGTGCAACAAGAAAAATTGAACGTCCATGCATGGTATCACCGATAAATTGCCACTTCGGTAAAGGACTTCATAGTTACCCTCGCAAATCAATAGCAAAGAGTAGGTCTTGTTGGTCAATAGGAGTTCAAAGGAACCCTGCGTTATCGACCAAGTTTTGGAATAATAGATAGGTAATTGGTACCAAAATTACACCCATTGCGTGGCTACGACGGATACCTAGCCGTGGAGGTAAGAGTCCCAGCATAGTTCCCACGATTAGGACTGCTAATCCGATGAAACCCGTACTTACGAAAACCAGAGCCGCGACGAAAACGATGACCCCCATAATCATCTGCTGTAATGGGATTGCAGCGTGAAGTCTCAACATACCCTTCCCGACATATCTCATGATTGGCATAGCCATTAGACCAGCAGCAAGTGTGATGGCCAATAAGCGAATGAAATCAGCAGTCGGTTCAAGACTGCTCCAAGTGTCCACTGGGTACATTGCTTTGAGTGCCAAGGTTGCACCAGATCGTGAACGGCCAATGATGTAGAGGAATCCAAGGACACACACTGTAACAGCTGTGTTCACAGCGGAAAGGATTGCAATAATTTCCAAATCTTGCTTAGTTTGGGGCCCTTCAACACCTTCCTCAGATTCGGCTTTTGCGATTTCGAGTAGTTCGTCATCGGTTAACTCGGTCAGTCGGCGGGTTTCCCAATCCATTCCAAAGCCTTGTTTTCCTTGTATCTTAGCCGCTACGTTTCGTCCACCCATGACCAGAACAGTTGCTTGAGATGCAGTCATTCCAGGAAGTACTCCCATCGATGCACCTGCAACCCCTGACCAGAAACATGGAACCAATAGGGGTCTAATCGGTGGTAATTCCCAATTCTCTTTCTGTGGTGGGAGATGAGAAGTTGTGGCGTAAATATCAAGCAGATTGGCCACACCGAACAATCCTGCTAAACTCGGTAGCAAAAGACTCGCTCCTGGCATATCCAGTGGTGAGCGTGCTGGTAGTGAACTCGGGCCAAGGATGGTCCAGCCAAACAGTCCAGTGAGTAAGAAAAAGGCTGTTGCGGAAAAGAATCCTGCCAAACGTGAATCTGTTCCAAACAGTCCGCCGGTAACGTTCTGCAACCATTTTGGCCAATCAAGGCGTGTAGTTTCAGTTGCTAACAATAATGCTGAAATAATAAATAAAAGGAAAGGTAGCACATCTCTCAACTGTGAATACCAACCTAATTCGGGACCAAAAGCAATACGTGCCAAAATAATCAACGGCAGTGAAAGGAACAAACCGAGTTGTGATCCTCGGGCAGACCAAGCCACTCCCCGTGCGGCATTTCCAGAGAGTAACATTCTGTGCCCAGGTAACAGTGACAGCGCCTGATCAGCATCCGGTGCCCCCATTAACGCCGAGGGTATGTAATTGAGGAATGTATGTACAGTCCCAGTTGAAACAATAATACCTGCAACAGCTGAAAGAGGAATTCCTAAACTTAACAGTCCAGGTGCCAAGGCAAGTAAGATCAATGCCACATTGTTAACGTGGAAACCAGGAATAATTCCGGTAAGAGTGCCCATTGCAACTCCCATAAACAGTGCTGCGAACATCCAGCTCAATTCATAAAAGTAGGCTTCAAGCATAATATCACCTCAGGAGTTATCGCCGTTTGGACCAGTTCCATTTTCCATTTCTTGGCGGTCATTTATTCCATCACCATCTGAATCAATGTTATTGGAATTGAAACCTATAGATACTTCGAAACTATCCGCTAGACCGTCGCCATCTTTATCCAAAGCATCTGCTCCATCAAGAGAAAATACCAGAGCTAAATCACTTGGATGTTCTATTTGGCGTAGTCTTCCGTTCCATGTAAGAGATTGATTTTCGTGTAGTGAATCGGTTCCGATTGCATTGGCACGTACATTCAGTTTGATGGATTGTTCTGAACCTGGGCGTTCTAGGTACCAACCATCGTCATGAAGGGTTGCTTTTCCATCTATTAGCACAAACTGGTTCTTTGAATAACCCCATTGTGTGGCTCCATCATCCCAAAGTATGGTGGATGCAGGTGGAGGGTTTCCGTTGAGGGTGTATGAACTTACCATGAGCCGCATGCGCATGTCCTCATCATCCCAAACAATGGTGACATCTGCTACGATACCTTGACCAGATTCAATCCATTCAGTACGTGGGCCAGGGAATGTCATGGCAATACTAGTTTGGCCAAAGGTGTAGGTTTGAGAGTCAACAAAGTAACCTTCGGTGTCGAGGGGTTCAAATGCATATTTCATGTAGGTATTGATGGTGTAATGAGTATTTGGAGATTCTAGCATTGATGCAGGGTCCGCTGAAAGCATTGCTTGCATTGATAATGCTGTCATCGGATTAACGAGGTTTTGGCCCATTCCTTGGTTGGCATCTATACACCATGAATTACTATCATCACTCCACATTAAGCGGCCTTCAACAGAGCGGATTGAACCTGAGTAATTTTGTAGTTCTGCTTCAGCCATGTCCTCAACCGTAGGGATTACACAAATTACACCGCCACTTGGCCCTTCTAACTGCCAAACACCGTCTGTAATGTTCAATGTCCCATCCATTTTTACTTTGCTTCCCGATTCATAACTCCATGTTGCTTCTGCTGCCCATTCCAAATGGGTGACTTGCGGTTGGAAACTAGTGTCCAATAAAATATCAGGCCCTTGTATATGAAATGCCCAGCGCATATCAGTTTCTTGGTAGGATAACATACCACTGACTTCTATTTTAGAATCGGCTTCAATCCATACTCCGGTCGCAGATTGTACGAGAAGTTTCATTTGATGAGCAGCATTACCAGGATGGTCAGTCAAATAAGCGGAAGTATATACGGCATCAGGGCTTATAGATTCACTAATGAAACCCTCTACAGTGACGATTTTTCCGGAATAATCTTCCGGTGCTACCGCAAGGTCCGAAATAGATATACGTTCCAGAATTGGTAAATCTTTTGATTCCCAGTGAAATGCTCCCGAACCAGTTGCTTGCATGTAAAATCGTCCGTTATAGTCGACAACTTCGCCCATCGCAGTAACATTAGTACCTATGGGGGGAATCTCTCCAGTTGAATACCAGCGTACTTGTATAACACCAGTTTCATCTTCAAGTACTATATCTACACGGTCTTCTCCATTCCCATATCGGTCTTCAATCCAAGAGATAACAGTCCCTTCAACCAAAACGACTTCTTGATTGTATTCTAATAAATCTCCGATATCGACTACTTGAGGTTCACGGACCATCGCATACCAATTCAAAGTGGCCACTAAGAATAGGGAAAGAGCAAACATGACCCATAACTTTTGGCCACGGGTCTCTGGGTTATCGTCAGTTATCCGAAGCATGATATCCTTGAGAGGGTCTGCCATAATGACTTACACAGGAACCCGACGCTTAGGTATTGTCCTAACTCATTCTGTAACAATTGCTAGAATCGCTAGTGTTTTTTTAACGTGCGTGGCCTTTTTAATGGAAAACAAGACCGCATCATGAGGATGGCTATGCGTGACCGTGTGATTCGTGATGAAATACATCGTGACATCCTTGTCCCAGCGCAGCATGCTTCGATAATTGACACTAAAGAATTCCAGCGATTACGCTCAATTCTGCAATTATCAACTTGTGAATATGTATTTCCCGCCGCTACTCACAACAGGTTTGCACATTCTTTAGGTGCCTATTTCTTGGCAAAAGAGGTAACAACTCATCTCAATGAGGTACATCCTGGGTTGTTGAATGAATCTGATGCAGAATTAGTTCACTTAGCAGCATTACTACATGATATCGGTCATCCTCCATATTCTCACTTATTGGAAACTCCAGAAGTATATGCAACATTCCATTCACATGAACACTGGGGCCGGTTACTACTAGAAAGTGAAAACACCGAAATCGGTATTGCTATCAAGAAGGTATTAGGTAAACAACGATTATTCCGTTTATTTGCGATTATGGATGGAGAGTCTATGCATGAAGGGATTCCGATTCCCCCATTCTTGAAAGAAATAGTATCAAGTCAATTAGATGTAGACCGTATGGATTACATGATAAGAGATCAAGCAAATACTGGGGCTCAAATTGGTGGCTTTGATGTTGCAAGGGTCATCAGAGCGCTAAGAGTTGGTGAGGATGGGCATTTCTTCGTAAAATCATGGGGGCTGCCAGCAATAGAAGCATATTTAGTGACGAGATATCACATGTACCATCAAGTATATTTCCACAAAGTGAACATGTTAACTCAATCCTATCTAGTAAATATGCTATCTCGTGCCCGATTCCTAGCGCAACAAGGGAAATTGGAATTATCAAAACAATTGGAATTAATGCTTATCGAAGAGGAATTGACAGCAGTTGGATATGCTACTTTGAATGATTCTCATGTCAAAGTAGTGTTAACCGATTGGGCAGAGCATGAGGATGTGATGCTCTCTGAATACGCAACACGACTCTTGTCGAGAAGAGACTTCCACAAGTCATTGAGGATTGATGGTTTTACAACAGAGATGAGTGATGTAATTATTGATAAAGTCAAAGCGATGGTTCAAGAAGCGGGCTATGATCCTGCGATTGAGGTTATCTGTTCAAAAATATCTAAGGTCGGGTATAAACCGTATGTCCAAGGCATCTTGTTGGAAGATGGTTCCGATGCTGCAGAAAAGTCCCCCCTTATTCGCTCACTAAGTCAACCCTTCGAGAGGGCATTGATTTTTGTTCCAGAGGCTATCAGAGATGTTGTTGAAACGAAAGTCCGCGAATGGATAAAGCCATCTCAGACCTCACTTTCCAACTACTCAAATTGAACAAACTAGGTGAACATTTTAGATGGGCCCGAGGGGACTTGAACCCCTGACCACCCGGTTATGAGCCGGGAGCTCCAACCAACTAAGCTACAGGCCCGATAAGCCGTGGGTTGCGGTTGCAATTTTGAACCTTATGTAGAAATCACCTCTCTTTTACCTAATTCTATCTAGCGATATGAGTGAGATAAACCTCTTTTTTGCATATTTTTATAATTGAAAAAGCGTCTAAAAATCGCTTAGGAGTTCTTTTTGGTTAATGCACAAAACTTAATCAAGAGCACTTTTTCTATTCATCCGCCCCAAATGGTTATGTGTGTGTCTTAGTTGGGCTTCTTTGTTAGGTGATATCATGTCTCCACTAAAGCGTTCCATCTTCCTATGTGCACTGTATATGTGTTCACTTCTTTTAGTCGCAACTCCAGTTGCTGCACAGACACCTACTCCTACCGCAGCGATATCATTGACCTGTGCTCCAAATAATATCGACATCCAAGTAAATCCTGGTGCAATTCCGTCTGGATATACTACCTGTACTCTTGAGAACCCTACTTCATGGATTGAGAAGGTTGCAATCATGGTTACTAGCGATGGAATGGCAACTGCTTCTCCAGGAAATATGTATGTTGGTGGTGGCGGTGAAGTTGATTTCCAGGTATCAGTAAGAGCCGACCCCTATATGGCAGTTCAAGCTAGGCAACTCACTATTTCTGCAACAGTACAAGAAATCAACGGAGTACCTCCACTAAATCAAGCAGACTCGACAAATACTCTAATTGTCAATATTGAACAATATTCACTTGTTCAAGTTGAGGCAGTAGAGCCTTTCGTTCAGTTGCAGCCGAAGATTGACAAGAACTTTGAGTTCAAAGTATACAATCTTGGAAATCAAGTTGATTTCATGAAGGTTGGAATTACTGATGCTTCACGTAAGTCACTTGAAGATGCAGGATTTACTATCAACTTACCAGCGGTTAAGGTGCAATTAGAATCTAAGGTTGCTCCACAGAAGGTCCGTGTAATGATTCGTACACCTAAGAACCAAGGATGGACTGATGCTTACCATGTTCTAGACTTCTATGCAGAGTCTGACTTTGCTTGCCAGAACGGCGGATGTATGCGTGAATCACAAATGATCACCATCTATGTACGTGGTGTGTATCTTCCTGGTTTTGAAGTAATACCTGCCCTTTCAATGTTAGCCCTTGCAGCAGCAGTAGTGGGTAGACGACTCAACGAAGATGAAGAAGAAGGAATCACCGAATGGCGCGAAAGCGCTCCCGGGCTGTAACGGCATATTCCTCAAACCTGTAAACTAGACTTGGAGTGACTACTTCCAAGGGTTTGATTGATAACACCCTTGATGTAAAGGCAGTATAAGCGGAGTTGAGATGTGTGAGTGGATTATTGAATAAAGCGAATGCGGCCAAAGATGATACAGTTATTGAAGCCGAAGTACTCGAAGCAACCACTATTGCAGATCAAGTCAAAGCGGATTCTCCTAAAGTGTCCAATTCTTCAGCAGGGATGCTAGATGAAAGTTCGAGCGATGGCAACCGATTTAGTTTTGCTAATATTTCTACAAATGGAAAAATAGGCTACGCTCTAGCCTTAGTCGGTTTTATACTAATGTGGCCCAGTTCAGGTTTCAACCTATTTGGACTATCGGTCTTACAAGATATGCTCGGATTTATTCCTTTATGGATTATTCCATTATCGCTCTTGGGGGGTTCCTTTTACCTGATTTGGGATGCGGTTGATAGGCAAAAAACCATCGTTCTTTCGATATGTGCTCTTTTACTAATTGCAACTCCGGTTATCGCTGGTATGGCTCTAGGTGGATCCGCAGCCGGAATTTCAGATTTATCAATAGATGAAAAGAATGACAAATTAACTTTTTTAGTTAGAGGATCTTTCTTTGTTAGTTCGGTAACAGCATCAATTAGCGCAGATGGTGCTGAAGTTTGGACTGAAAATGGAGAGATGTCCAATAATCTACATAGATTTGAAGTGAGTTTATCGGATATATTTGTTGGAAATGCGCAAAGTTATGATAGTTCAACTCTCACTAATTATGAATTGACAGTTACCACAGGTGACGGCGAATCCAGTACAATTCCAATTACTTCAGATTTGATGAATCGTGAAATGAATGATGCCTCAATCAGGTTTTCTACAGTGACCGACACAGATGATAACGAAGCCGGTTCCGAAGTGGTAGTTGAAGGTATTAGAATTGACCTTGCTCTTGGGTTGATGAACCCTAGCGAAGGTCCATTGAATGGAGGTGAAAGTTCACTTTCTACCTACAAGACAATTACAACTGACTATTCAGTGGATGTTAAAATCAAGCATGGCGGCAGTGTTGTATGGTCACATAGCACAATTGTTGTCGATGGCATTGACGCGACATGGAATAGCCAAGTTAGCGGTGCTGTTTCCGGACAGACGGTGTATTGGCTTGGACTTGCAGGTACTACTGAAGATAATGCTGGAGCAGAATATCTAGAAAGAGATCAGTTTTATGATGATGATGGATGCTACACGTTTGAAGTGACAATTACTAATGATTTGTATTCAACCTCACCAACCACAGTCATCGATGAGTATGCTTGGAACCTTTCATGGGATACAGATGAAGAAGATTCTGGAAACGAAGTCTGTAGTGCTTGATTAACAAGTCACTTGATTTTTTCTAAAGATCAAACTTCATTGCTTTCTGTTGTGATTTCTTCGATATCTTCAACATACTGCTTTTCTTGTTCCACATTGGATTCAGATTCGATTTCATGTTCAGTAGTGTTTTTTGTGTAAAACCACAGACCACCTAGGATTGCAACCAATATTGTTCCATATATCAAAAGAGGAGCATCAGCTGCTGTTTCTTTGTAAACCCAAGAAACCTCTTGCGAAATTGCACCTTCAGTGTTGGTAATGTCTTCACTTAAATCCCCTAGAATGTTTGGTATCAGTGCCTTGCAGACCAGAATCTTTTGGCCATCATCATATGCGTACCAACTGACAGGTGTTTTTTTGCTCTCTCCAGGAAGAAGGGTTACAGTAATTGTTGAAGGGGCGGTATCAACGTCTTCTCCATTAACATAACAACGGATATTTACTGTGGCTTGAGCAGCCCCAGAGTTGCTGACGGTCAGCATGAATCCAATGCTTTCATTAACATTAGCAATATTTTTTTCCAAATCGATATCATCAATTGAAATGTATGGTAATGGAATATTTATTTCTGCATATGGTGTATGAGGTGCTGCAATAGTGATGTTGAAAACACCCCAACCTGAAGTGATTGTGAATGTAAGAACTCCTGTTTCTATATGCTGCATTCCGTCACCATCCATCCATTCTACAATTCGTCTAAATTCACTCCCTCCGATATCTACAATGCCACTTTCATTTGTAATATCATAACGTGAATCATCGCCGTATCCAATTCCCGTTTCGTAAACATTTACAGAATTGCTATTGGTCTGAATTATTCTTTCAGATAATAGTCGAATCCAAGAATCAGTATCGCCCCCAGTACCAGTGTTTGAGGTATAGGTTAGTGCTGCTGCATCGTGGGCAATAATGTCCTCATCGGTTCGTGAACCGGAAATACTGCTTTCTGAAATAGATAGTGAACCTTCATTTTGAATATTGATCGGTGCACTGCCCGTTAATTGTGAATTAGCAATCGTACATTCTCCAATACAATTTAAATCAGCACCATCTAAAGTCGCTGAATCCATTGTAAAATCTCCAAGTACGCTTAGGTCAAAAGAAGAAGATAGCCAAACTAGACTTGCGCTATCATAATTCATTTCTTGTGGACTAAAAGTCACAACAGTATCTCCGCTATGTGCAAATGAAACGGAAGTAATATGAGTGGTTGAAAATGAACTGATTGAGAAGTTGACATTAATATCGTCTCCGTTAAGAGGAACTGTAATGTCAACAAATTCTTTTCCTGATGCATTGGTTACCTCTTCTCCAACAGTGATGTTGAATATGAGCTCGGAGGGAATTTGATAGTCGAATTCAACTCTCATTGTCCCCGATTCAGCAACATCTCCAAGATTAAAGAGTAAACTTGAATCATATTGAAGTCTAATCAATGAATCCAATTCTGCGCCAACTAGATTACCATTCAAAGTTAGTGAAGCACCATCCTCAACCATAATGCTAGAACCACTAATTACGGAAATATTGGAATTGATTGTTAGTGATGAACCAGATTCAATCAATAAAGTTCCGTTTACGATACCATCTTCATCCCAAACAGTTGCTGAAGAAATTGTTTCATCGGAATCGCCACTAGGGGCAGTGGCTAAGGTCAAAGGTATTGCTGAAAAGGTTGCTACTAACAGAATCATAGTGGCAAATATTGCTTGGCGCATGTGATGATTGACATGACGCCTGCACATGAATGCTTTGCCGGATTGTGAGTCTCAATACGGAACATCTTTCCAGCCGATTTTGTAGCCAATTACATTGAACGTTCTGTGCAATATTGGTGTTATTACTACTATCAGTAGCATTGGGATGAACAATTGGTTCGCAGAAATTAAAGCATCTCCTAAGAATATTAATCCGAATGCAAATACCATTATTGCAAATGGTAATGTATCTAGTAGTGGGGCTTTAGAAGAGATATCTCCTTCTCTTTTTAGGCCTCGTCTACGCTTTAAGAATGAACCTGCAGAATCACCTAACAAGCAACTAAATCCAAGAAAAGTGCCCAATATGAATGCACTCGATAGGGAGGATCCAGTATCCCACCAACTTCCCTCATAGCCGGTTAATGGATGAATGAATATAGAGGCGCTAGTTTCACTAATCGCAGTAGGTTCGCCCATCTGCATCACAATCAACATTGACATAAGTCCAGAGGTAAGAGAGCCACCTATCAAGCCATTCCAAGTTTTACCATCGCCTAGAATACGATTGCCATCTTTCCAATTTTTACCGCCATCAATCGGCCATGGACCATAACCTGTTTTTGGCAGCCACTTGCCCCACATCATTGCATATGTATTTGCTAAAAAACCTGGCAAGTAGAGCCACAATACCATGAGCGCTGCATAAATTGGTCCCAATTCGGAAACAATCTCTTCAGCGTATTGCGAAGCCGTGAATGTTGAGGTCATATTTTTGCCTGAGTAACTAGACATATGAATAAATCCCCTATATCGGTTCATTAGTTGCAGTATCTCTACGCGATTTGCTTATGTGGTGCCGTCATTGACCTCGTGATATGGCGGGAAGCGTAGTTCTTGTAGTCGGAAGCGGCGGTAGAGAGCATTCAATTTGCAAACAACTCTCCTTATCTCAATTAGTCTCTGAAATTCATTGTTCTCCTGGAAATGCAGGAACTTTGAAGATTGCAACAAATCATTCGGTCTCAGCAGACGACGTTTCTGGTTTGGTTGAACTAGCAAAAAGTTTGCGAGCAGATTTGGTGGTCACGGGTCCAGAAGCACCTCTATGTAGTGGATTGGCAGATGCACTATCAGCCGCTAATATCCCCTGTTTCGGACCTGTTGCTAAATTGGCAAACTTGGAAGGATCAAAGTTACATGCAAAGCAAGTAATGCATAATGCAGGTGTGCCGACAGCAGCTTTCCATGTATTGGATAGTGATTCAGATCTCGATGCCGCACTCGATGACTTTTCGGGAAATCCATGGGTCGTTAAAAGGGATGTATTAGCAGGTGGTAAAGGCGTTGTTGTCACTTCTGACAGGTCTGAGGCAAAGACGTTTATTGCCTCGTCTATCGCATCAGATGGCAAGGTTTTGCTTGAAGACTTTTTGCCGGGTGAAGAAGCCAGTATGCTCGTAGTAATGGACGGCACTGGGTTCATCACTTTGCCATGTTCTCAAGATCATAAGCGTGCACATGACGGTGACCTCGGCCCTAATACCGGTGGCATGGGTGCTTATTGTCCCGCTCCAGTCGTTACAGAATCGGTCTATCAAAAAACGATTGAGAGAATTATTGAGCCTATGCACACATATTTGTCAGGGCAAGAGATTCCATACCGAGGAGTTCTTTTTGTCGGTCTGATGATCACACGTTCTGGAGATCCATATGTGGTTGAATTTAATGTTCGCTTTGGTGACCCAGAATGCCAAATCACATTGCCTCTAATCTCCTCTGATTTTTACACATTATTACATTCTGCTGCTACTGATGGCCTTTCAAAACAACAAGTTACATTTTTCGATAAGCAAGCACTAACCGTCGTTCTTGCTGCTGAAGGTTATCCATCATCTCCCGTAAAAGGGAGGTTAATTAGTGGTCTAAGTGGTGAGATAATTCAAACCCCTAAGGGTGATGCATGGGTCAATTTCGCAGGTGTGGGATTGGATGTAAATGGGGATTATATTTCGACTGGCGGAAGGGTTCTGTCCTGTTCGGCTTTGGCAGATACATTAGAGGATGCCAAGAATCTTGCATACCAATTAATTTCTCAAATTGAACTTGAAGGATCACATTACAGAACTGATATTGGCCATAGAGCATTGTGATTATTGGCGCAGTAAATTGATTTAGGCATAATTTTGGGGGATTATTTAGATGCTCTCGGCGATGGTTTCTACTACACAAATTGTATACTGTGAAATGTGTCCAAAAGGGTCACTGATTGGCATGTCGGTGTTATGAGTACCCCGTCACTGTTAAGAGGGGCTCTCAAGTGGCGAACTCGCTTCAGTCTTTAGACTGTAAGCAAAAACTATTGAGGGAACTAAAATGGAAGAAAAAACAGGTACTTCGCAAGCACCATTCCTAGCGTGGCTAATTGGGCCACTTGCTATGCTGCTTGCAATCGCTGCCATCAAGATTACTGGAATTGATTTTGATCTAAATATGAACAACCTTGCACCTATGGCTGTAGTACTTATTGCCAGCATAGTTGCGACCTTACCTCGTGTACTACGAGAAACTGAAAATTTGACAAACATGAACCTATCCCTCGCTTCTCTGTTTGTTGCAATAATCGGTGCTGAAATTATAAATTCATTCACAACACTTGGTGCTGTAAACGCTGGTATTTTCTTCCTGATTGTCTTTTTCGGACAGATGTTAGAATCTAAAGGACGATATGAAATATTCACAATGTTGACATTTGCAGCAATTGGATATCATTTCGCTCTAATTATGGTTGAATCAGCAACTAGTTCCTTTTCTCCTGACCACATATACACATATGTGAAAGAAGGTGGCGGAGCGACATTAGTCAATAACATGGAAAGATCTGCAAGTGCATATATCTTCTTTTCTTACCTTACCATCGCTATTATTGTTGGAACTTTAGTTGCAACCCTTGCTCGTGGAAAATTGACCACAGCAGGAAATGATGGATGGTTCTCGTTCGTAGGTTCTAATCACCGTGGATATAATAAAGGTAATTTGCCACTACAAATCGCTCTTGCTGTATGGGCATTAGCTCACATTGCATCACTTTGGCACTTCAACGATGGTTCTCTTGCTGACAAACTCGGAGTTACCGATGAAGCTGGTTACGTCGGATATGTTGGATATTGGGCTTCGTTCATGACAGGATTAGTTGCACTTATGGTTGCGGGTATGGTAAGCGAACGCTGGAATACTCGTGCAATGTTATTGGGTTCAATGTGGGCTCTATTCCAAGTTTCAAGTTGGAATGAGGCAGGACTTTGGTCCAACGCCCAACTCGAAGGCTCTTGGGGAGCAATCACGTGGTTCGGTATTACTTTCTTTATCTGTTTTGCAATTTACAAGATTTCTACACATGAAAAATACGGTGGATGGGCTAACTTAGAAGACCATGAATACTCAGGTGCTCGCCGATTTTGGAATGCTCATTGGGCATCCCTGATGATTGGTATGGCGTTCTTCTTTGGATTAATTATCCGCATACAATGGTACATAATCCCTTCAATGAATTCTGCTGGAACTGAAAATTGGGATATGACCGGTGGTTCTGACCCTTGGTACATGAAGAGAGTTGTAGATTATGTTCTTGCCAATAATGCCCATCTAGTATTTGATGCTGACAGATTTTACCCTGTTGGAGGAATCAATCCACGTCCACCACTATTTACATGGTCCTTGGCAGTAGGCGCAATGATACTTACTCCATTCTTGGGCGAAAATGCATCTGATGCAGTTTGGTGGAGTATGCTAGGATTACCTGCAATTTATGGTGCTCTAACAATTCTTCCAGTAGCTGCAATCGCAAGAGATCACTCCGGTAAGGTTGCTGGAGTTCTCGCAGCATGGCTTATCGCATTTATGCCAGCTCACCTTACACATACAACGTGGGCTCTTGCAGATCACGATGCGTTTGTATTGTTATTCATCACACTCGGATTCATGTACTGGCTTAGAGCAGTCAAGTATGCTGGTAGTGAGCGTTTATCAAAAACAACTTCTTCTAGTCTTAGCGGTTTGATGAGTTCATTCCGTGATGTTATGACTCAACGTAAATCTGCATTTGCAAATGCGGTATTAGCAGGAGTCGCATTCGGTGTTGTATCACTGGGTTGGAAAGGTTTCGTTGTAGGACCTTCTATTCTTTTCATCGCATACGCAGTTCAAGTTGCACTCAATATGTTCCGTCGCAGAGATTCTACTGCACTAAACGTATTGTTCCTTACAATGCTAGTTGTCAATTTAATGATGGCACTACCATTCTATGCACATCCTCAATTAGCTTTGGTCTTTGATGGAACAGGTCTTCAACCATTCTTGTTCATTCTAGGATTTACAATCGCAATTTCATATGTGACAATCGGATTTAGAGACAAGCCTTGGTTACTTGTACTTGGAACTCTATTGGTTGGTGGAATTGTGTTCTTTGGTATCTTATTCGTATTGAAGTTCTTCGAACTTTCAAATGCATGGGATGTTCTTTTGACTGGTTCAGGTTATTTCGCCAAGACCAAGATTTTTGATACTGTTGCTGAAGCGAATCCTCCACCTCGTGGGCAATTATTTGCTGGATTCGGACCTATTTTGTTTGTGATATCACTGGCAATGGGTGTTTTGTTAGCATGGGAAGGACTACGAACTCGAAAACAAACATCAGTTGTGTTCAGCATCTGGATTTTTGCTGCTTGTTTCATGTCTTGGAATGCAGCACGTTTCATGTTCAACGCAACACCAGCAATTGCTATCCTCGGTGCATCCGCAATGGTGTCACTTTGGAAGTGGTCTGATTGGGAAGGACTGAATCGTTCTTGGCGAAAGTTCGGAATCCGTACTCCTGCTGATAGAATCACAGGAATGAGGAAAGCCGTTTGGAAGACCCCTTCATTCTCTGCAATATTGCTCGTAATGGTTATGTTACTAGGACAGCATGCTACATACGGTATAGATGCGGCAATGCCTAGAGGGTCTTCGGCTGCAAGTGAAATGGATGAAAATATTTATAATTTGATGCCTGATATCCTAAGATGGGATGATTTCGGCTTTTCAATGCTGGATAGCAGCCCGTATGACGGTAATTGGTATCTCAATAACTTCGGTTCTGGTTTTAATGACCAGCATTGGAACCGTGCTTATGAGTGGCTCGCTGATCAAGATACAGACGAGAACTTCTCTGAAAGACCAGCTTTCGTTTCTTGGTGGGATTATGGTTTCCAAGCATTAAACAATGGTGAACATCCATCTGTTTCGGATAACTTCCAATCGGGAATTCCTGCAACAGGAAACATGTTACTTGCTAGAAGCCAAGAGGATTTGGTTTCAATGTTTATTTGGCAACTTGCTGAAGGAGATATTGCATATAACGAGGGTAGAACAAATGATTATGAGATGACTACCGGGTTCTCGGCTGTCATGGATAATCACTTGACAACAGATCAATTTGATGAACTTGTTAACATCGAAACGAATTCAAATAATGAGCAAATGATTGAATTTATTGAAGAACATTCCTTTGAAGTTTACAAGACCAACAGGAATGTTGTAATGGCTAAACAATCATCTTCAACAGATGGTGTTGAGACTTTATATCGCATCTATGAAGATGGTGAGAGAATGCTCTGTACTACTGACTTATCCAACACTTGTATCAACAATGATTGGTCTCAAGAGTTCGAAGCAAACCGTACTTTCTCTAACAATGTTAGAACCGGTCAAGATACGGTGCTAGCAACAACTCACTATATTATTGGTGATTATTGGTATACCGCAGATTTGGTTGAAGAATTCGACTCCGTTTCGACCAACATGCACAGGAAGAATGCACGCTTAGCATTGACTGTGCAGTTATTGAATGAATCATTAACCTCGTCAGAAATAATTGACCTGTATGATGACATTATCGGAATGGAAGACTACTATAACGTTCAAGACTACAATAACGCACCTGGTGAAACAATATCGCGTGACCACGAAATTAGATATCTCGCAATTGATAACAGACTTTACCCAAGAGCAGGACGATATACAGCAGACCAGAATTACAATGGTCGTCAACCTATGGGTATTTTTGGTGCTCCAGCTACATTGTCTGGACAGGATGTTGGAACATTCATGAGTACAGTCTACGAAACCACACGTGGTGGCTTTGCTCAAGAGATGACAACAGATGAAGTAGATGAAGCAATGTACCAAGATATGCTAAATCAGCAAGCAGGTGCAGATGTAGAACTATTATCGATTAGCGATGTGAGAGTTGACCATTCACCAGCCTTCTTTGATACAATGCTAGCACGTTCCTATATTGGATATGGTGCAAGTACTCTAGGAATGGATACTGCAGATAGTAATCCTCAACCAGCACAGCACTTTGATTTGCAAGGTAGCCCTGGAAGTTACTTCGCACAGTCAGTGCCTTTGCCTGGTGCAATGATGAACCACTTTGTGATCTCCAATTGGTATAGTGAAGACCCAGCAGATGTTGCAGGTCAAGCAAATACCTACGTCAAGATTCTAAAGTACTATTCTGGAGCAGAAGTTTCAGGTCAAGTAAAAATGACCGATGACGGGCAAGGTCTACCTAATGTTCGAATCTTGTTGGAAAGAGATGCATTCTCTGGCGAGGGTACATCTGACTTGGACGAAGATACATATTGGATTCCAATAGGATTTACTGATACCGATGAGAATGGAGATTGGTCATATACAGTTCCAGCAGGAAGAATACGTGTAAGCGCTTTTGCTGGTGAATACGACCCTACATCTGCAGATGCAAATATTCGCTCAGGTGACGCAGCAAATAACCTTGAAGATTTGTTCAAAAATGATAATGATGATAGAACAATCTATGATGTCACTTCTATTCTAGGACAAGTCGCAAACATGAGTTGGCTTGGAGAGAATGAATTGAATGTTACAGGAAACCAAGCGGATAGAATTGTACCGATTGAAGACGAACTGAACATTGAAGTGAAGAGTAGTGGTGTATCTGGTTTGATTACTTGGAGTGGACATGAATCATTCGAAGGTGAAGCAATTGAAGATGCAGAATTCATCATGCGTAATATTTGGTCAATGACCGAGAACTATTCGATTACAACAACTAGCGGCTCTTTCACTACTGAGGAGACTAGAATCTTACAAGGAACTGGAGAAGTTACATTTACTGATGAAGGAACCTTTGACAGCACAGGAGTTGCATACGCAGAAGATTTCTCTGGAACATTTACGAGAACTATCGCAGATTCTAGAACCTACTTCGGTAACGGTACATGGAACGGAAACGGATTACTTGAATCTTCATGGCTTGAGAATTCATCTTCTGTTGTCGATTGTACTAATGAGAATAATACTGGTTCTACAATGCCTGTAAATGAAACCGTTTGCGTATCAGATGATTCTGGACTATTAACGGTTTACTTACTATCTGGTGAAGTAAATGCAACGGGTAGTTTGACCTCTCAAGGAGTTTCAACTCTTGTCAAGACTCTTGTAGGTGCTACATTTGAAGGAACAGGTTCCTTTGCTGGTATTGGTACAATTAACGGAACAGGATTATTCGTTGGTTCAGGTCAATTCTCTGGTCCAATGGTACAAGCAGGTTCATTCTATCAAACAGGATTAGTACCTGGTATGTACAATATGATTGCGGTCCTAGAAAATGGTAAGGAAGTCTTACTTCCAGACCCAGTAGAAGTTGGTGTTAATCCATCATATGATTTGCAATTAGACTTGCCTGGTTCAATATTCTTTGACACAATGAAGGGTATGGACGATGAAGTTATTGCTAATCATACATTCGAGTTAGTTGACACGATACTTGGTATTGAAAAGGCAGTTGAGATCACTACTGATGAGGATGGTAACTTCTCATATGGTCCTATTACGAGCGGAGAATACTTCTATCGTATTGACCTTGATTCAGATGGATGGTATGAGTTAAACGAAACTCTATTGGTTCGTACTGATTCTGAAAACTTCAGTTTAGCTTTTGCAGTACCTACAATGACTGATTTGGCAATAACTCTTGTTTCTCCTACAGATATCAATGGTGAAGCATTGACAAGTATAGCAAATAGAACTCTATCATTCTCTAATGACTTAGATGACATGATGTCAGTCGAAGCAACTTCTGATGAAAATGGTATCATAAATGTTGAACTTGCGGAAGGTCCATTCACAATTTCAGATGAATCAGCCGATGAATATGTATTATTCAAGTCATATGAAGTCACTCTTGAAGATGATGCATTTGATTTGACATATGCAATCTCTACTTGGGCAAATGGAACCATTAGGGCAGTTAACGGTACAATGGATTACGATGTTTGGTATCAAGATGAAGAACAATGGGAATCTAACTCACAGCCTGCTTCAGGTCTAACAGTGAATTTCACATCAGGAGATCTTCTCTTCACTACTTCGACTGATACAAATGGAAGTTACAGTATTCGTTTGCCAGCAGGAAGTGAGTTCCAAATGACTGCAATGTCACTGTTCTCAGCAATGAGTGGTGGCCAAGTTGTAGATGCTGTTGCCGGTATGGATGAACTTGGAATCATGTATTTGGCTCCAACCGGATACGTACATGGTCAAGTATTCCTATACGATAACACAACTCTTTGGGATTCATCTAATCCTGGATTTGAGCAAGTAACGGTTACTGCTACAGATTCCAATGGTGTCGAATGGACTACTGAATTAGATCAATTTGGTAAATTTGGTCTGCACGTTCAGGCTGGATTAACAGATATCTCTTTGCCAGAAGGTGATTTGAACAGTGTCAATATTGAAGGATTTAATGTTATTACTGATGAGGAATTGTCAATGCTTCAATTAATCATTAACCCAGATTCACAACTAGTTAGATTCCATGTCTTTATGGATGCTGGTGGCGATGGTGAAATGGTAAATGGAACATTGATTTCACCAGACTTTACATTATCATCTAGTACTGGGTCCGTAGAAAACATCAACATCACATCTGCAAATTATACTGCACCTGGTGTCGTAGAAATAGAATTACAGCCTGGTGCATACAGTTTGATGTTTAATTCAACACTTGCAAGCGATGAGAATGCTACAGATTATTCATTATCTTCTTCAAAATCGCCGTTTAATGTGTATGTTGGACTTGAGGAGATGGATAATTACTCTGTCGCTTTGAATAACAAATACCTTGTTTCTGGAACTTTAACTGATTCAAACGGAAGTGGCATGTCAACAATATTCCAGTTGTGGAATTCAGATGGTTCAGATTGGATCAATATTGAATCAGATGAAAATGGTTCATTTGCTGATTATGTTGAAGAAGGCGACTGGATTGTTGTAGTCGCACCATTCCTTGATGATGACAATGGTACTGAGCAATTGCGTAGTGTATTGAGCGTTAATGAGCAATCTATACGCACTGAACTGGCACTACAGACCAGTACTTCTATTGAAGTTTCATTCACTCTGAGTGAAGCAGTCACAGAAATCAATTTGTCAGATACTCGTGTAACTCTTGTAAGTCAAGAGGGATTGGGTAATATTACATTGGAAAAGACTGATGCAGATGGTAATGTTACCTTTGACGCATATCCTGGACAATGGAGTTTATTCTTGAACAATACTATGCCACAGAAGCATTGGACTCTTGATACATCAAGTGATGTTTTCGATATTACTGGTTCTAATGGAACATTGGAAATAGGAACCATTTATGCAGATCTCGTTGTGGAAATTGGCGGAAAGGTCTTCTGGGATTTGAATGAAGATGATGCTGCTAGTTTGTTTGAGGGAGTTCCAGATGTCAATGTGACAATCATGGGATCCAATAATACTGCTATCAATGAAACAATAATCACTGATAGTGAAGGTGTTTGGAGACTATTTGTTCCACTAAGAGACATCTATTCAGTGTCAATTGACAAGGAAGGATTCGCAAGTGAGATATACGATATTGACCAAACAGGTGGATTCCCAGTTTACGATACTATTGCTTCGTATGATATTGAAATGAACGCAGGAAATGTATCTGTTAGTGGGAATGTAACTGATATACAAGGTTCAAGCAGATTAAATGATGCAACAATTACTCTACATCCAGCTCTAGATATTGAAAGAGATTCAATCTCCCTCACTGGAACTATGGTCGGAGATGTACTCACTTGGAATGCAGTAATTACGCCAGGTGACTGGATAGTTGTAGTTGCTGAAGCAAACCCTGGTGAAAACGGCGGCGGAATTGCAGTTGGACTACTAGAAGCAAGTGTTGCTGATGGTGGAACTTTAGAATTAGAGATGTCACTAGGTGGCTGGGCTGAATTAACAACCTCATGGGCAGATATAGTTACTCTACCTCATCACGCAGGTTCAGATGATGCAGGCTACTCTATGATTACAGAGCCAGTGATGGTCGAAGTTAGTATCGGAAGTGGATTAGTTTGGGAAATGCCTATTGCAGCAGATGGAACACTACGTATTCTGCTACCTTCAGGTGACTTTGATATTGATTCCTCTTTCGTTACCATCCAACACGATGACGAACTTGAAATGAAGTATAACGCTGGTGTAAACAGTAATATTGATGCAGATAGTCAATCACTGATACTTGAGTTTAACAGGAGAATCAATTCTGAATCAAGCATTCAAATGGTCAGTGGAAGCATAACAAATGCAACCATTATCGATGATGATGACAATAAACTGATGGCTGATGAATCACTTAACACAATTGAGTTTGAAGTTCAAGCAGATTATCTCGGAACAGAGGCAACAGATTCATTCACAGTTACCGGAACAATAGAGGTTTCCCCTGATGAATCAGAATGGAATCTTCAATTCTGGAATGGTTCGGAATGGGTTGACTCTCTCAAGATTGATCTCGGAATCGGAACTAATTCTTCTGACCAGAGCGTTACTAACAACTCAGTTGTTAAGGCTAGGTTAACACTTCCAGATGTTGCAACTGCTTGGCATTTGCAGAATGGCCACACAATCAATGTCAATTTAGATACTGAAACTGGTGCTGGAAGTGCGGTATCAATCAATGTTAAAATTCCGCAAACCTATGGATTCAATATTACTGAATCTACTGATGAGTTAGGAATCGCTCCAAGTGGTAGCAGAAACTTTGAGTTTACTTTGACCAATGTTGGAAATGGTGATGATACGTTCAAAATAGAACTGGCAGATAATATTCCTGCTGGGTGGGAAATTACTCCTACAAGTTCTACTATGACTATTGCTAAGGACACTAATAGGGTTCAAATGTTTACAGCATTCGCACCAGCTGATTTCACTGACGGTAGTTTTACAATAAGTGTGACTGTTACCAGCGAAGATGAAACAACATCTGATTCGTTTGATGTTACGATTTCCTCCGCACGTATCAAGCTAAGAGTCAATCAAGGTGAGATCATTACCAATTCACAGCAACTTGCTGACGTACCAACCAATCTTAAAATTCCTGTTGAAAACTTTGGAACTTTAGATGCTACAGAGGTAATTGTATACCTTACTCCACAAGATACTGGTGATGAATTACAAGTTGGTATAATAATTCCAGCGGGTGAAACAGTTAATGCAACATTCGCTTTGGATGCGGTTAGAGCAGGAATCCATCGTTATGATGTTAGAGTTGATGTAATTGGCGATGATGCTGATGATGTTGATGTTGAAGTCGAGGACTTTGATTTCTCAATGGAATATCAAATCAATGAAGATCTTGGAGAAGAATCGGTTCTCTTCCCAATTATCATTCTTGGTGTGAGTATCCTGATAATCGTTGGTGCCGTTAAGATGGGACGTAGTAAGAAGTCTACTAAGTTCTGATGCAGATTGTAATCAATGGTTTGAGTGCTTCTCAGCACGAGCATTTACGACAAGTATTGATCTTAGTTTCCAGGCATTACGCGTGAAGGGCCATGTTGTCGATGAGTGTTCAGTTTGCGCATCAAAGTCGTATTGGTGACATTTATTCAGTTCACGTTAACCTTAGACCTTCTTCGCTTTGCTTAGGCAAAGTCCAAGTTAGTGAAAAATAGAGCCATTCGTTGAATCATATTGAGCGAAATAAACAAGCATTAAAACGCTAAATTAAGTTTACTGTAGATGAGGGGTGGTTGGTATGGATGGCTTAGGTGGAATTGATCTACTGCCAGAACCGAATGATAGACGAATACTATCTGCAATTGACCCTTCGACTTCAGGCTATCACGATGAATGGCGGGCAGAGGTTACTGGGTGGGCACCACATTATGCAGAACCGATTGCAAATGTACGAAGAACACGATTCACTGCAAGTAATGTGACTGTCTTTGCAATAATCTCAGTAATACTGCTATTGGTTTGGCAATCTGGTTTACTCTTCATTGAACTACCACCACCTAAATCCGAATGGGCCTTTGAGACAACCGAAATACGCCAATTGCAAGACCAAGGGCTTGATGGACAAGGTGTTAGGATTTGTATGGTGGATACTGGTTTTTCTCCTACACATTCAGCATTTGAGGATTTTGAGATAGTATTCAAGGACATGGTTGGAGATTCTACGGAGCCAGTAGATTACGGTACTGTAGGGCATGGCACGATGATGGCCGGATTATTGATTAGTCAAAGTCATCAAATCGGTATTGCTCCGAATGTTACACTAGCTGTTGTTGCAGCACTCAGCGATAATGGCGATGGTGTCAATTCCGGAGAAGAGTCAGTAGTTGCTGATGCAATACGATGGTGCCACCAAGAGTTTAAGGCAGATATTATCTCATTATCTCTCGGTGGGCAACAAAAACCGGATTCTGAACGTGAAGGGGCTAGTGTCTCTGCAACAAGAATGGCAGTTGACTCCGGAATTTTTGTCGTAGCCGCTGCCGGCAATGATGGCGGAATCGATGATGATGGAATGGTTTCAGCGCCCGCAAATGTAGCACGAGTGATAACCGTCGGCGCAACTACAAGGAGTGGGGATATTTGGTCGAACTCATCGATAGGTTCTCAATTGGCTGAAACAGAGAATCCTCGTCAAAACCCAAATCTAAAACCAGAAATAGTTTCTCCTGGGCATATGGTGATTAGCACAGGAGATAATGGGAATTGGTACTCCAGTAGCGGCACTTCTGTTTCCACAGTATTTGTTTCAGGTGCTTTAGCACTGATTCTGCAAGCACATCCGGAATTAAAAGCAACAGAGAACTCTAACGGCTCTTGTATTGATTCAGTTAAAGTGGCATTGATGAATTCGGCCCATAAAACAGAATCAGTTTCACAGCATGATAATCACCTCGGTTACGGGGAATTAAGATCTCAATCATGGCTTCAAGAAATCTCTACTTCGGCGCAGTGTTGACTCAGTTTACAGATTCCATATTCTCCTGTGTTTGATGGAAAATAAGGTGCTGCGGTACATTTTAGTTAAATTATTTAGCGATTAAAGTGATATCTTAGGGCAGATATGATATTATTGTCTGTTATTTAGTGATATTATTTACCATATTTGATATTATTGCGGTGGCGACTGAGGCGCAGTGTTATATTCAAGCGGATAATGGCACTGTTTACGAGGTGGACAATTTGTCAATACAATCATCCCACAAGAGCCTATCATTGGTAATGCTACTATTACTTTCCAGTTTTACTGGATTAATCACATTACCATCAGCATCAGCTGCGACTACTTCAGGTACTATTACTGGAGAAGAAATATGGTCTGGAACTATCAATCTAAATGGTGACATCCTTGTTGCTGAAGGTTCTAAACTAATTGTTAATGCAGGAACTACCATCAATATTCCACCTGGTAATTTTATTGATGTAGCAGGCGCTATCTGTGTTGGTGATACTTCTTGTGGTGCATCATCTGGTTCTTCATCTAACAAGGCTCGCTTTGTTTGGAGTCTTCCTTCCGATTATACCAAGGTCGGAAGATGCTACGATAACAGCACTAATTACCTAAATAATGTAGATGCAGCATGTGGTTCTGGAATGATTATTAGGAGCACTATTAATCAAGCACTAACCTCACTTAATTATGCACACTTTGAAAATGCATACGGGTATCCAATCTATGTTCAATCGCTTTCATCAATTCAATATGGGGCATTGGTTTTTGATGGTTCATCAACTACTGCAACAGGACTTTCTTTCCAAGACATCAACACTTCCAATATTTTAGCGGTTGATTTTGCCGCACCTACGATAAAAGATTCCACATTCACATTAGGTGTAGATGGAAGAGAGTATGATGCTGCAGCAGTACGTGCATATGGTGCAGGCGCAGGTATTCTTGCAACCTTCCAGATCGAAAACTCAGTATTCACTGGAACAGTTGAACCAGATTGTGGTTCCGATGACGGCGGAAGATCAGTAATTTATGTCGAAGACTCATATATCGGATTAGATAATTTAGAAATCAAAGATAATACTTATGGATTATTCTTGAAAGGTTCATCTGGATATCTCTCAAACTCCACCGTAACTACAAAATGTAACGCAATTGACACAAACTCTCACAAAGAAACTGGAACTATTAAACACACTCTGTATGTCGATAACACGGTAATTACTACCGAGGAAGGGGCAGGACTCACTGCATATGAGGGTGCGATTGTCCATGTGACGGATGTTGTGATCTCTGGTGCAGCAGAAGGCTCAGGAATTGGAGTAAGTTCGTCTACATTGGAACTACATCGCAGTACTATCGGACCGATTGGTGGATGGAATGGATTGTGGGTTTATGGTACATCTGATGTAGTTGCTGAAAACAATACCATTCAGGGTACTGCCAAAGAGGCTGTACTTATCGGCGAATACCACTTCAAAGATCAAGGATGGCAAGTTCCAGCCCCTACCGCAGCACGAATCTATCTAGCAAATAACATAATTTCAGATAATGGTGCTGGTGAATGTAGTTCAACGGCAATGTATGGGGGAGCTTTCGCTTGTCCTGCAGTACACGTCTTTATGTCATCAGCAACAATTTATGATAACACAATCTCTGGAAATCTAGGAGATATCATTCGGGCAAAGGGTTCGATTGTTAACGTTCAACGCAATGTTGCAGATACTGCAGGTGCTTTCGCAGTCAATATTTCACAATATGATGATGGATATGGAAACAAGTTTGGTAGTATTGGATATTTCTCCGGTAATACATGGACTAATGCATCTCAAATTTACAACATCACTGAATCAAGAGTTACAGTTCAATCCGAGTTTATTCCAGACCCAGGTGCAGGGGAATTATACCCAGTCAGCATTAGATGGTTAGGTGCAGAGTGCCCTTACGTCCAAGATGAATGTCTACAAGTACCACAAACCAAGGTATTGCCTCCTCGTTTCATGCCACTCGCGCTAGAAGTGATTGATAATTCTACAGTCTTTTCCTTTGCTGATTTGCAAAACTTTGATGTTAGTAAGGTACACACTCAAGCACAAAACTCTGCTTGGAACGCGCAAGTTAGAGAGGGTGAACTTGTCAGATATCAAGTCAAGGCTAAGAATAGCAATGTTGCAGGTGCCACAGTAGTCATCAGTGATGCAACTGGCTTGCCACTGTACACGCTTGAAACTGATGCCTTTGGTTTCACTCCTCAGGTTTCACTCCCTAGCGACTTTCTATTAGATCGAAATTGGAATCACCAAGTCGGGGAGGCCAATGTTGTAATTCCAGGTGAGACCCATGCAAACGGCAGCCTAATTTACATGGATGAAAATTCATGTGCTGACGGATATGATAATGACGGGGACACATTTACTGATTCCGATGATAATGCTATGACTTCTCCGGGTGCCTCCAATTGTGAACTTGGAAATCGTGAAATGCCATTCTACAGTGTAAATGCATACATGTTCGGAAAGGGAACAAAAGAATTCAATTATGTTCTTTCAGGGCCAATAGATGATGTAATAAATTTAGATAATATCAAGCCGAGTGTAACTTTAGAACAAGCTGATGGATTCTCATTCGCAACAACTGCAGTTCTATCCGGTTCTGCATGGGATGGCCTAGCAGGTCCATATGCAAAGGATATTATCGCATATGAGTCTCAATTCGGATTGGTTAAGAAGGTCGAAGTTCAACCTCCAGGCTCTAGTGATTGGTATTCAGCAACAGATACATCAGGCGCAGGTAGTGAAATTACTCTCTCCAACCACCCATTCAAGGCATGGTCCTTTACATGGGATTTATCAGCCCACCCAGAAGGTGAAGGCGATGTTACATTCCGTGTCCGTTCATATGACGGACTTGACTATTCACCTGTTGAAGTTAGAAAGTACAAATTAAATCTTGTCGCTCCAACCATATTAGTTGACACTCCAAATGATGGTTCAAGTCATGATTCTGGAAAAGTAATTTTCTCAGGAACCGCTTCTGATCCATACTCTGGAACATGGGGTAGTGACATCCAAGGTATTTGGTTTGACATAACAGGGCCGCTTAATGCACAAGGAGAACCATACCGTTCTCACTTTGACGTAGTTGGTTCCACTGCATGGTCATATGAATGGCAATTTGATGAATTGCCATCAGGACAATACATCTTTGAGGTTTGGGCAAGTGATAGTGATTTCTGTATAGACATGGTAGATATCTGTTCATCCGAAATAAGAACTCTACAAATTAACAACGATAATCAGGAACCGATTGTCCAACTGAGTGAACCACTTAACATGGATAGTATTAGAGCATCTGAAGAGACCTTGATTCAAGGAGTCGCAAGAGATAATGATGGTCAAGTAACTAGAGTTGAAATCAGTATTTTTGACTTGGCTAGCGGCTTTGAATTAAATAATGGACCAAATCCTGTGACTACCTTTGCTCCTAATGGTGCATGGTCTGCTATATGGGATACTTCGGATTTGATTCACGATCAACAATACGACCTGGTAGTTCGCGCATATGACGGTGAAGATTATTCTCAGGAAGTTAGAAACCGTATCATTATTGATAACCCTTCTGACCTCAATAACCTAGCACCAACATTCAATGATACTGGATGGGCCAGTACAGTAACTATCTTCTGTGACGCTGATTCTTCCTCCATCGATAGATGTGGTGCTGGTGCAGTTATTGATTTGACACAATTCTTCAGTGACCCTGATGGTATTGGAAGTACTTCTGATGCATTGGTGTTTGATATTTATGATGATTTATCCAATTTAGAGGATGATGATTACATGTATTATATCAATTTAGACTCACAAGGAATTGCAACATATAATCCCCCATATGTTCAATCCGGTAGTGCAGTTACAGAGTGGTCATTGATTGGAGTGATGTTTGAAGCAAGAGATATATACGACTCTGTAGTCTATTCTTACAAAATCAATTTCGTAGTGAAATCAGTTTCATTCACAGTAGAACGAGTCGATTCAGGAGAAATAGCATTCGACCACCCAGCTGTTTTTAGAGGTCAAGGATTGCCTGGTAGCACAGTTGAAGCACTTATTCAACAAGGTGGATTAAGAGTTAACTCGACAAGAGTTCTATCTGATGGTACTTGGGAAATGGATATCTCAATGAATCAATTAAACACAGAAGGCTCTAGAAATATCATCTTTGAAATGGATGGACAAGTGTTCCAAGATAATTCTAATTCTAAAGATCAATCTTGGTCTTTGAGAGTTGCTAGCGATTCTGGTGAAACAAGTGGAATGGTGATGATGATTCTCGGAGTTATTGCTTTGATAGCAATACTAGCAGCAGGAGCATTTTTCTTCATTGAGTTTGAAGAATTTGATGAAGAAGAATCAGCAGCAGAACAAGTTAGTGAAACCGATGAAGACCCTTACGCTTGGGCCAAGGCAAAACTAGCACCTGAGATACCTGTTCGAGAAGCGGTTCAACAAGTTGCAACGGTGGAAGTATCTCAGCACCCAGGATGGTTGTGGGATGCAGAATCTAACCAATGGGTCCCAGATCCAAACTATCAATCTGATAGTGCTGTTTCTGGCGAGATTGGTGGTAGCCAAAAGGGGCCGGAGAACTGATTCTCTACAACTATGCAACAAGAATTAGTTGAAGTTTGACTGACATATAGCACCGGCACTATTGAAAGGGTTTGCACAGGATGGATTAATATGACTAGCACTCAGAAACCCGGTGTACAAGAACGAATACTCTTGCATTTGCTTGATTATTCTGATTACAAAGGTAGTGTCGAAGTTCCGTTTTCGCTTTCTCAAATGGGGATCGCAAATGCAGTTTCAATTGCTCGCTCGAACGTTCCACGTGCCATTGCGGGTCTAAAAGATCAAGGTCTTTTGGTGGAGAGGCAAGCCCACGTCAAGGGTGTTTCCCGAAAACGCAAGGCATACTTCCTCACTGAACCGGGTATGAATCTAGCAGATGAAACATGGAAGAGGTTGAGAGATTTTCCTTTCAAAGCAATTTTAGAAGATGGAAAGGTAGTCTCAACTACACTTGGAAATGCAAATCAACAGTTGCCATTTTCGATGAGGCCAGTTGACCTCATCCGTTACTTAGACGACAATGGCGTATTGGATACAAGGTTACTTTCAAAGGAATTAGTTGAGAGAGATCTTTCAAAGCATGTTGAGAAACAATTGGTAACAGCCCTTGGTGATTTGCCGAGATTAAGACACTTTTACGGTAGAGAAAAAGAACTTGACAACATGGTCAGTTTGCTAGATGCAAGAGCAACAACCTTGCTTATTCCTGGGATTGCTGGTATTGGAAAGACAACTATTGCTAGTAAACTGATTGAAAGATTCATGCATCGTAGGAATCTTTTGTATCATCGCTGCCAAGATTGGGAAGGTTCACGTTCATTTTTTGAATCTGTAGCAGATTGGCTAGCCAATATAGGCGACCCTAAATTCGCTGATTATCTTGCAGCAACTCCAGTTCCAAACCCTTCTGAGGCAGCTCGTTTGTTAGTTGATGCTCTTGAAGGTACTGCGGCGCTAATAGTAATCGACGACTTTCATAAAATCGCTGATTCAACTCTTCACAAGACTTTCCAAGCGATGTCACTCGCTCTTTTGGGTAGTGAAGAGGAAATCGGTTTAGTGATATTTTCACGTTCATTCAAGCCAGTAGTTCCAACCAAAGATGCTGAGGGAAGAATCGCGAGTTTGGTATTGCCACTCGATGGTTTAGATAGTGATGCAGGAAGGAATCTACTAACAAGTTTTGAATCACTTGAAGATGAACAATGGTTGCATATTCACGGTTTATCTCGAGGTCATCCTTTGGTTCTTGAATTGATTAACCGTGGTGCAAGTGCTGGGGCATTCCATGAAACACTGGAGAACTATGTTTCGGTAGAGATTTTTTCCAAATTAAGTTCAAAGCAAAAGCAAGTTCTCACTTGTCTTGCAATTTTCAGAGAGCCTGTAAAATTAGAGGCATTGGCGGCACAAGGGTTGGACACTGATGAATTAGATTCATTGGTTGAACAAGGATTGGCTCGTGGTGTTGACACTGAAACTTATGACTTGCACGATTTAATCCGTGAATTTCTACTTCGCTCATTAGATGAATCAACTAGAAAGGAAGTTCATAACAAATGTTGCGATTGGTACCGTTCACAAAAATCAACACCAGATTCATCAATTGAATTAATTTTTCATCTAACAAAATGTGATTGTGGAGAAGAAGCAGCAGATTTGGTTGTGGATAAGGGAAGAGAAATTGTCAATACAGGGCATATGGAACTTCTTGGCTTGATCGAATCCATTCCAGATGATAATCTAACGAATTTAATCAAAACAAAACTTTACCAATTAAGAGGAGAAGTTTTGGTTCTATTAGGGCGGTTTTTAGAGGCTAAGGAGATTTTTCAACAAACAATGGTTTTTGCAGAATCGGATAGTTCAACAGTTATTGAGGCTGAAGTTTTATCCGCATTAGCAGATATTTCATTGAAGCAAGGAAATTCAGATGATGCGCTTTCTATGCATCGTGATGCTCTTAAGAAGTTTATTGAATTAGATGATGCCAAAGGTGCAGCACGCTCGTATAACAACATGGGATATTTACTGAGAAGGCGCAATGATAAGCCTAAGGCCTTAGAGGCATATGCGGAAGTTGAAAAAATTATTTCACAATCTGATTCTGAAGAATTGATTGGTAGTCAATTGATTTTAGCAAGAGCATTTTTGGAATTGAATGAAATTGATAAGGCTAGAGACCACGCCCTCACCGCATTTGAAAAGACCGCTGATAGTGAGGACATTCAACTGCACGCAAGAGCACAAGCAGTTCTTGGTCGCTACTATGCAAAGGTTGGCGATTCAGAAGTTGCATTGCACCACTATTCTTCCGCTTTGGATACAATGGGAGATGCAGGTGATTTGATTTCATTGGTAGAGATTACCACCTTGCTTGGAGAGGTATTGCAAGATGCAGGTAGAACTGAAGAAGCAATGGAACATTATCGTGAATCACTTGTGTTAGCAGAAGCAAATGACTTGCGAATGCAAATTGGTGAACTTCTATCCCGCCTTGGTGGTGTCGCACCTGATAAGCAAAGAAGAATGGAATATCTGCAAAGGGCTTTATCCGTATTTAGAGAATTAGGTGCTAAGTCAAGAATGCGAGAAGTGCAAGCACAAGTTCACCGAGCAGTAATGTCAAGATAATCCTCGTTATGACTGAGGTCTATCTAGTTGGATTGTAGTAATTCCGTTATTGTGGACTATCCATACTTTGTCTGCGCCACCGAGATAAATTTCTCCTTCGTGAGAACCGCTACCAGTTCCTGAAATAACTACGCTGGTATCCAATGTACCGCCTTCATCAACCAATGAGATTTGGACATTGGTTAGAACCAATTTAAATCTTGATTCATCCGCTTCTGAGTTTCTCCACTCGACCGATTCAGCATATGATGCCCCATCGATCCGGCTTGCTTCATCGGCTCTCTCAATCGCAGCAGCAATATCATCCATATTTGCTTCAATTGCATTTTCATTCCACCTAGTTCGAGTTGCCGTCTCAATATCCCAAGCCCACACCGAAAACATTGTCAGCAACAATACGCCCAATAGGAAAGTAAAAACATAGCCCAATTCAGTAGCTGCAGCGCGTTCATCACGTCGAAGTTGGAATTGTTTCATTAGATTTCCTCCCTAATATCAACAGTAAGAGATGACATTTGTAATGTGAATTGGATTGCATCACCATTAGTATGCCAAATAGATTCAGAAGTTCCGTAACTAGGGTCTGGTACCCAGCCAACATAGTCTGTTAACAAATCAATTCTTCCGGGGTAAATAGTCCAATCCTCACTGGATTCTAGGCCATCTGCTGTCTCTATTGCAATTGCTTCACCATAGGGTGAAGACCAACCTCTCCGAACTTCATAGGCAGTAGTTGATGCTAACGATTGCCGATGTTCTAATTCAATGTCTAGGGTCATTCTTCCACCACCACTGATGCTATTTGCAGCTGGGTGTAATGACGGGATTGTAGCAGCAAAACGTGGCCCTGGTCCACCTCTATCAGAAGGAGATGATACTATGAATGCATTGAATTCAGGATGGTTGGTGACAACTGCTCCGCCACTATATGCAACTTCCATTCCGGTAATAGAAGATGAGAATTGATATGTCAGCCTTGAGAGATGGAATGCCCAAGCAGTACCTATGGTCGAATACGAATCAGCCCCTTCAACACCTAATACTGATATTGCCATACTAGCAGGATGTAAACCATTCTTCCAACCAGCGACTAGATCAACTTCTGAACGCCCAGAGAATGATTTCCAAGGCAAGGAAGTTGTAATCCATCCACTGGCTTGGACATGAATTGCTA
>Ga0209502_10000588_pt1 | contig 38006 bp, 38 predicted proteins | sample ArcticOcean_MG_C_10_FD_187442 | JGI IMG/M metagenome (GOLD analysis project Ga0209502, IMG submission 187442) | Marine microbial communities from western Arctic Ocean - ArcticOcean_MG_CB11_90 (SPAdes) (version 2) | ecosystem: Environmental > Aquatic > Marine > Oceanic | place: Arctic Ocean... | reverse complement strand
ACCTCACCCCAGAATCCCTGAAATACCAGGTCCCCGCCATCGACAAGGCCTATATCGACGTGGGAGCAAGCTCCGCGAATGACGTGGAGGATTTGGGAATAAGGGTCGGCGATCACGTTGCTTATGAACCTCGATTCCAGCATCTGGCAAACAACCGCGTGACCGCCACCAGCCTGGATGACCGCGGGGGCTGCGCCGTTTTGATGGGACTCGGTGAGCACCTCTCTAAGAACCCTGCCCCGGTCAATGTTGTCTTGGTCGCGAGCGTGCAGGAAGAATTTAACCTCCGTGGGGCAATGCTCGCTGCGGAAACTCTCAAGCCCACCGCTGCCATTTCTTTGGACTTGGTTGCTGCCGGGGATACACCCGAGATGGGAACCCCCAATGGTGTTCGAGTGGGGGCTGGACCCGTCATGGGCTTGTACAGCTTCCACGGACGGGGAACCCTCAATGGCGTGATTCCCCACCCAGCATTGGTGTCACACACCGAAGCGTCAGCTGAGGTAGCAGGCCTTAACCTTCAGCGTCATGCCACGGTCGGCCTGCTGACCGATGCTTCCTACGTGCAGCTCGTCAATGGCGGCACCCCCGTCATCGACCTGAGCTGGCCCACCCGATATACCCACACCGGCACGGAGGTCTGTTCTCTGGATGACCTGGAAGGGCTCTCTCGCCTCATCACCCAGGTTGTGTCAAATTTTCCCCAGTCGCTGGAAAGAGAAAACACACCCTAAATACGGAGGTAAATCATGTCCCGAGACCTAGTCATGGGTATCGATGTAGGAACATACGAAACCAAGGGCGTCCTGGTTACCGCAGAGGGTGCAGTGGTTGCCACCGAAGTGAAGGCCCACACCATTATCTTTCCCCGCGCGGGCTGGGCAGAACACAACGCAGAATCAACCTGGTGGGGTGATGTGGCCGCTATTAGCAAGGCGCTTCTCGCAACAGCTGGGGTATCCCCCGCAGATGTCAAGGGTCTCGGGGTAAGCGCCATCGGACCCGATGTGTTGCCCATGGATGAAAACTTCCAGCCCCTGCGTAATGGCATTCTCTACGGCGTCGACACGCGGGCCGTGGACGAAATTGCGGAGATGAACGAACGTTTTGGCGAGGACTACATCTTCAATGCTTGCGGGAATGCCCTGTCTTCTCAGGCCACCGCTCCCAAAATTCTCTGGATCAAAAAGAACGAACCCGAGGTTTATGAAAAAGCCCGATGGTTTGTGGATGCCACCACGTTTATTGTTGCCCGGCTGACCGGACGTGTCGTTGTCGACCACTTTTCCGCCGGTTCCCACCACCCCTCCTATGACCCCTGGAAAAAAGAGTGGAACGAAGAGCTTAATGACGGCATCGTGGAGACTTCCCGGCTTCCCGAGCTTGCGTGGAGTCATGAAATAGCCGGCGAAGTAACTGCCTGGGCAGCGAAAGAAACGGGACTCTTGGAGGGTACGCCCGTGACCGTGGGCACCATTGATGCAGGAGCTGAGTCGCTGAGTGTGGGCGTCACCCAGCCTGGCGAAATGATGCTGATGTATGGATCCACCATCTTCATGATTCAAGTGACCGACAACGACCAGGCCAGAGACAAACGGCTGTGGGTCGCCCCCTACCTCTTCCCCGGAACCTGGTGTCTGCTGGCCGGAATGGCCACATCAGGGGCTCTTACCCGTTGGTTTAGAGATTCCTTTGCTGCAGAGCTCGTAGCAGCGGAAGAAGCCGGCGGGGAACCTGCATACGCTGTGCTCACAAAGGAAGCGGGAGAGTCCTCCCCCGGAGCAGGAGGCGTCATCGTGTTGCCGTATTTCTCGGGCGAGCGAACTCCGATCAACGATCCGCGGGCTAAGGGAATGATTTTTGGCCTCAGCTTGACGCACACCCGCGGGGATCTGTTCCGAGCCACACTCGAGGGCATGGGCCACGGCATCAAACAACACGTGGACATGTTCACCGATATTGGCGCACCCCCTCACACCATCCAAGCCGTCGGCGGTGGGACCAAGAATCCCGTGTGGCTCCAAGGGGTCAGCGACATTAGCGGAGTGCCACAGCAGGTAGCGCCATTAACCGTGGGTGCCTCCTATGGGGATGCATTCTTAGCCGCACTTGCGCTGGGCTGGGTAAGCGGTCCCGAAGCCATCAGGCAGTGGCAAGGGACGGGTTCGGTCATCACACCCAATGCCGATCTCGCCGACACCTACGCCCCGCTGCACGAGGCGTACACCGGCCTATATCAGGCTACGAAGGACCAGATGCATAAACTCCACGAGCTCGGCTACTAAGGAATCAGCGCCACCCGGTAAGAAGGCTTTGCGCTCAGGTATTCGAAGGCTTCCTGGGCGTCGGCTAGAGGGAAGGTTTTTTCCATAATGGGGGTGAGATCAATCTCACCCTTAGCGATCATCTCTGTGGCGCGTTCATGGTCTTGAATATCTGCGCTTACCGCGCCAATAATCCGAACCTCGGTGTTGTGTACCCAGTTGGGATCAATCGCTAATGGCTCAACAGGGTGAGCCGAGGCGAAGAGGCAGAGAGTACCTCGCGGCTGAAGGATTTTGAGACCCTGTTCATTCACGGCACGTGAACCAATCCCCGTCACCACACCATCCACCCCGCCGGGATAAAGCGCCAAAATTTCATCCACGGCATCTCCAGTGCTGAGGAGAGTGCTGTTGATCCCGTTGTCTCTGGCGATCTGGAGTCTTTCGTCTTCCATATCCACCAGTGTCACCAGAACGCCTGCGTGATGGAGCACAAGTGCGTTCAACAGACCCATGGGCCCAGCACCAAACACCACGGCGGTGTCGCCCTGCTTCATTCCCATCAAGCGAATGGCGTGCACTGCGCAGGACAGCGGCTCAGCGAGGCAAGCCAGCTCGAAGGGGGCATCTCCGACGGGGAAGCACCCGTCTTCGCGGTGGACCTTGTATTCCGAGAACCCTCCGGGCCCGAGGTCCCCACCTTTGAGTGAAAAGTACTGAAAGTGCTCTGGACACCCTTTATCTTCGCCTCGGAGGCAGGCCCGACACGTCCCGCACTGGGTGGGACCCAAAGTGACCCGATCGCCCACTTTCACGCGCGTCACGCCTTCAGTGACCGCGACAACTTCCCCAGCGTTTTCGTGTCCGCCAAAAAAGGGCAATCCCGGTTTTTGCTTTCCGCTGAAGGTCCTGTGCTCCCAGGAACATATGGAGGCGGCACCAATTTTGATGAGGACTTCCCGCTGCCCTAATTCAGGGACAGGAATGTCTTGGACCTCCACTGTTCCCACGTCCGTTATCACGGCGGCCTTCATCGTCTTCATACCTATTCCTTCACTAACGCCAGGGCGTCTTCAACAGACGAGTTGTTATGGACGATGGCCCGCAAAGCGACAATGAGTGACGCAGGGTCAGGGTGCTGGACTACGTTTCTCCCATAGACGACTCCGCTGGCTCCCACATCTATCGCAATCTTTGTGCGCTCGAGGAGCTCTCGGGTGGTTACCTTTCCTCCACCCCGAACCAAGACTGGAATGGGGTGGGCAATTTCTACAATCTCGGCGAATTGCTCCATGGGTTCGCAGGGATCCACTTTGATGATGTCTGCCCCCAGCTCCACTGCCTGCCGGACTAGCGTGGCTATTTTCTCGGGGTCACCCACCGAGGAAATGCCACCCTCGGGATTGGTTGACATCACCAATGGCTCCACCATCAACGAAATCCCGCGGGACCTAGCAAGTGCACCGATTTCTTGGATGTTCGAGACACACTGCTCCTGAAGAGCAGAGTTGCCATCAAGCTCCAGCAGGTTCAACACCACGCATCCGACGCTGGGATGCAGGGCATCCTCGAGAGTGTTGGCATGGGCGGTGTCCCAGGCTTTTTCCACCACGCGTGCTTCATACACGTTGGTCACATCAAGACGCAAGGCGACTGTCACAGAATCAGACAAACCCGCGTCGACCAGGGTTCTCAGGCCGCCAGGATTGACCTGGATGACATCGGGTCCCGCCCCGGCAACGGTCGAGAAAGCCGCCGGGAGGTTCTCAATGCCGTTGGAGAAAGCGCGAGCTCCAAAGACACCCAAGTCCATTGCAATGTTGATGCATCGGTCTGACTGCGGGTCGAACATCTTGCGGGCATTACTACTGAGCAAGGTCAACTCCGCCTTCTTTGGCAATGGCCAGTATCAGTGCGGACGCGTTAAGTGCACCGTTGCCATCCTTAATGGATTCCTCGATATATTTCTGCGCGGTTGCTGCCGTAGGAACGGGGGTTCCCATCCGGTGCGCGAAAGCCTGAATGAGTTTGGCGTCTTTCAACATCAGATTCAGCGCGAAGTTGACGGTGTAGTCACCGGCTTGGGCGCCGCGCCCCACTCCGTGATAAATCGGCGTCCTAAAGTCTGCAACGTCCAAGACTTCCTGGACGTCCGCCAAATCAAGGCCAGCCTTTTTGGCCAGGGTGAGTGCTTCCCCTAGCGCCTGTAGTTGCGAGGCAACAAGGAGGTTTCCCACAAGTTTCATTGCCGTTCCGTTGCCACCTTCGCCCATGTAGTGGACGGTTTCACTGACCACCTCCAGCGCAGGCTTCACCGCGTCAAAGTCAGCTTTGTTCCCCCCGACGACGACCCAGAGTCCGCCCCCTTCGGCTTCACCTTTTGTGCCAAAGACAGGCGCATCGAGGAACGCATTTCCCTGCGATTCGAAGGCCGCGCGTTCTTTGGCGCTGGTCGCAGGTTCGATTGTTGACATATCGATGACGACGGCATCCGAGGGCGCTTTGGTGAGGAGGCTGTGCACCCCAAAAACTAAGTCTTCAACGGCTGCATCATCAGAAAGGCAATACATCACAACCTCGGCGCCCTGGAGCGCGGCGTCGAGATCGGTGGTCACCAGGAGGCCTGCGCCTTCGAGAACTGGGGTGCTCTTGGCAGATCGATTCCACGCCCTGACATCGTGGCCTGCGCGAGCCAGATTTGCAGCCATTCCGCTGCCCATGGTTCCCATACCCAAATAAGCGATAGTGGTCATAACATCCTCCTAGAAGCCCTAAGTGCTGCCGAAGCGCGGCACTGACCCAACCTGAGCGAACGTCCGAAGAATTTCTCGGATCGTCTCTTTGGAACAAAAGATTACACTAAAAATGTTAAGAAATGTTATTTATGCGTCCGGAGCAAAGGTGAAAGTAGACAACGGTGTGCTGATGACAGTGCACACTCCGTCTACCTCGTGCTCAAACAGATCTAATCCATCCTGAGTGGTCACGATCGAATCAACATCGGCCAGTGCTGCCGCCTGGAAAGGACTCTTGACTCCAGCCTTAGACAAGTCTGCTAACACCCAGGTTTCGGCCGATTGTTCAATCATGTGGCGGTTGAGCTCGGCGATCTCGACATCGACTTCTGTCAAACCCGTCCTGCGAGAAATACCATTGGCGCTCACCACCGCCATGTCCGCGTAATACCGCGAAATCATTGAGGTCGCAATATCCCCACTCTGGGCCAAGTCCTCAGTTGCCACCAGGCCACCCGTGCTGATCACGCGGATGCCACGGGAGGCGAGAAAGGAAGCATGCGGCAGCGAGGGTGTGATCACCGTGAGGTCCTGATCGGGGTTCAGGAATTGAATGAATTGAGCAGTAGTTGAACCCGTTCCGACAAAAATCACGTTTCCCGGAGTCATATTGCGTGCGGCATACTCCCCAATCCGTGCCTTAGCGACACTGGAGTCGTTGGCACGAGGGTTGACCAAGATATCGAGGGATCGAGACAGGTGCGCAGATGCACCCCCCCGAGTCAAGGTCATGTATCCCTGGTCGACCAGGTTTCCCACATCACGACGAACGGTCATAACAGAGACGTCTAACAGCCTCGCGAGGCTGGCAAAATCGATTGCCTCTTCAGCGGCAACCCATTTCAGAATTTTTTGCTTACGTTCGCTAGCAAGCAGTTTTCGACGGTCTGTCGAGACATCAACCATTATGCGGGCTCTGGCTCTTTACCCTCGCGCCATTTGATACCGCAGCCCATCGCGGGTCGGTGTGGCAAGGGAGTTGGGCTACCTGCCAAGATGTGCTCAATGGCAGCGCTCAAAAGCTCCCCCGTTACGGCGTTACCGTTCTTCGGCGAGGCCGCATCAAAAGCACCGCGATAGGTCACTTTCAGGCTGGAATCAAAGAGAAAAAAGTCCGGAGTGCAGACAGCACCCAGTTCCAAGGCAAGACCTTGTTCCGCATCCAAGAGGTAGGGAAAATCCCACCCTGACCGAGCAGCCTGCTCAGTCATTCCTTCAATTCCATCCTCTGGGTAGGAGTCTGTGTCGTTGCTCATAACGGCCAGCGTCCGCAGGCCTCGTGAGGCAAAAGATGACACCATGGCGCCGAATGCAGTCTCGATGTGTCGCACGTATGGACAGTGGTTGCAGACAAAAGCAAGCAGGGTCGCCGGATGGCCAGGTTCTGCCAGGTGCACCGCCGTTCCGGACAAGTCGTCCAAAGACCATTCGGGAAGTTGGTAGCCGATCTTGTTCACGCTCGATTCAACAGCCATCGTTATAACAGCCCTTTTAGCCCGGACGAATAGTGTTCAGGTGCTCCTTGATACACAAGCAGGTCTCCCTCAACAAGGGTGGGCAGGTCAGCAATGAAGGCCACCACATGTTCTGTAGAAAGGTGGTCCTGAAAAGCTTGCTCCGAGGAATATACCTCCACCATCATGAACGAACCCGGCGTATCGGGAAGTGTGTGAACGGCATAGCTCACTACCCCGTCTTCCCCCCAGGAGGCAGTTGCGACTTCTTCCAATCGCGACGCGAGTGCGTGCGCTTGTCCCTCTCGTGAGGTGGCAATAGCCACCACTACTTTGTGTTCTGTATTCATTCCCACAACCTCCTTGTTCGGGGAAACCTGTCGTTTCTAGGCTAGCGCCGAGCTCAGTGTGTTGAGCACCACCGACAACCTAGGAACGAAGTGCTTTCACTTCTGCCATCAGCTCTTTCACGCGAGAACCAACCACTTCATTTTCAAATACCCCATCCCTCTTGAAATAAGTGCCAATCACCGCGCCATCTGCGACCGACAGTTGCGCTTGCGCGTTATGGGCCCTCACGCCGGTGTTAACGAACACCGGCACGTCGCCTGCGGCGCCCTTCACCTGGGTCAGAATCTGCGTGTCCGTTTCAGCCCCCGCAGTGAGACCGGACACGCACAAGCCATCGGGCAAGGTGGCAAAGACAGTGGTCTTTGTCAGATCCACTATGTCGCGCTTAGCGAGGTAGGTCGCAGACTCGGGAACGATATTAAACAGCAACTTCACTCCCTGAGCTCCCAAACGAGCTCGGTGCCGCGCGGCCTGTCCGACATTGGTATCCCACAGCCCAAAATCGCTGGCGTAAACGCCGGTGAAGATTTCTCTCACAAAAGAGGCGCCTGTCGCCGCCGCCAAATCGATGGAGGCTATTCCATCCCACAACACGTTCACACCAAAAGGCACCGAAATCTCAGGCTGCAATTCGCCGATAATCCTGGCCATGGCAATAGAGGTGATCGGTTCCGTCTTGGTGAGATAGGGAAGACTGAATTCGTTGGAAAACATCACTGCATCAACACCGCCAGATTGCAGGGCTTTCAGTTCCCGGCCAGCCCGCTCCAGGATGGCGGCCATTCCGCCGACCGCGTCATAGCCGGGGTCACCCGGAAGCGCCATCAAATGCAGCATCGCGATGACTGGTTTCTTCACACCAAATACGTCGTCTAACCACATTGTTTTATTCCTTTTTTTCCAGACCCCATAATGTCACAGAAAGTAACAGATTTGTTGTGACATTGCGTCTCTTGGTCCGCGTCTTTGAGGCACTTCCCCCCAACCCGCAGTGCAGCTCGCTTAACCCTGTCCTATGCTGGCCCTTGTGTTTGACAATGTCCTGCAAGCGCTTCGCTCGAGCCGACTAGGCAGGCTGGGCCACGGTCACGTCGACCAAGATCGCGAAGCCTCCTCGCTGTTTGCCGGCGACTTCGTGGGAACAACGACCATCGAGGCTGAATTCTCCCGAAGCATTTTGGGGCTGGGAGTCATGGACAACCTGGGGGGCGAAGTCATCAGCCTCTCTGGAGAGACGTGGTTCGTTCCGCAGGACGGCACTCCCCGTGTTGCCGCGCCCGAAGACACCCTCGCCTTTGGCATTGCCGCCCACGGCGGCATCGCCCACTACCTTCCCCTTGAGCAGGGTCTTGATTTCGAGGGCATCAATGATGCCCTCGATCGATACCTCAAAGACACCCATGTCGACCACGAAGAGGTGGTCTGTGCTCTCAAAATTGAGGGCAGCTTCCACGATGTGTTGTTGCGGACCGTGGGAACCCCCGAATACGAGGGGGAAACATTGGAGGAGGTGATCGAAGCTGAGGCCCGGTTCGCCTTTGAGCAGTGGTCGGGCACTCTGGTGGGCTTTCGATACCCCGATGCCAGCACCGGCGCGACCATCCCAGGTCTCCACCTGCATGCGATTAGTGCCGACAGAACATCAGGCGGCCACCTGAGAAGCGCCACGCTCTCCCAGCCGGTGGTGGCAGCACTCTGGATCGATCAGCTTCATTTGCGCCTAGAAAACCCAGGTAGTCGCTCAGCGGAAACGATCGACTTTGATGCCCTGGAAGGACCGATTACCGGGGAACAATAGGCCGTGATTAGTGGCGTCGTGGGGCGTGGGGAAATCTTTTATCTAGCCTCAAGAATGACGGCAGATCCTCGACCGCCACCACCGCAAAGTACGGCCGCACGCAGGGTTCCGGATTCGAGCTGGGTCAGCATCCTGGAAAGGGCTCCGACGATGCGGGCACCAGAGCTACCAATCGGGTGACCCAGGGCGATAGCCCCGCCTAGAAATCGACCGCAGGGGTTCTGCGATATCCGACAATGATGCTCATGATGGCCCAGGCTCTGCGCTCTTGAAGGTGGGTGCCACGCGAAATGGCGCTCCGGTGGAAGTGTGCAACGAATCGAGGTCAACTCCTGGCGCACTCCTGACCAAGACCAGTCCCTCATCATCGATATCGAACACGGCCTGGTCAGAGATGATCCGGGAAACAACGCCCACTCCGGTCAAGGGCAGGCTGCAGTGCTTCACGATCTTGGGCGAGCCGTCTTTGGAGACATGGTCGGTCAACACGATCACGCGGGGTGTGCCGGCAACGAGATCCATCGCGCCCCCCATTCCCTTGACCATTTTTCCAGGGATGGTCCAGTTGGCCAGATCGCCGTGTTCGGAAACCTCCAGCGCACCCAGAATCGCAACCTGGACATGCCCTCCGCGGATCATGCCAAAGGAGGTGGCGGAGTCAAAAATACTGGCGCCGGGAAGCAATGTCACTGTTTGCTTGCCCGCGTTGATGAGGTCAGCATCCTCTTCCCCATCAAAGGGGAAAGGACCCATCCCTAAGATTCCGTTTTCGGACTGCAAGGTGACGTCGACGCCCTCGGGGAGATGATTAGCAACAAGGGTGGGGATACCAATGCCGAGGTTCACATACTGACCATCCTGAAGCTCGCTTGCCGCGATGGCTGCCATTTCGTCTCTAGTCCACATCTGCTGCATTCCTTTCACCACGTGTGGTGCGTTGTTCAATGTGTTTCACCAAATCGTCGACGACCACGACGGCCTGGACATAGATTCCAGGTGTCATCACCGAGTCTGGCGCCAGATAATCATCAACCACCGACTCTGCTTCGGCGAGCGTGAAGCGGCCAGCGGCAGCAACCAAGGGATTAAAATTCCTCGCAGTCAGCCGATACGTCAGATTTCCCGCCCGATCTGCCTGATATGCCCGGACCAAAGAAATGTCAGCCGTGATTCCTCGTTCAAGAATGGCCGTGACGCCATCAAAAACTTGCACTTCTTTACCTTCTGCCACCGGCGTGCCCACGCCGGTGGGCGTATAAAAGGCGGGGATTCCTGCGCCGCCGGCGCGGAGCCGCTCTGCAAGCGTCCCCTGGGGAACAAATTCGACTTCCAGAGACCCGTCGAGGAACTGTTCGGCAAAGAGCTTGTTTTCGCCCACGTAGGAAGCTAAGACCCGACTGACCTGTTTGTTTTCTAAGACAAGCCCCAACCCTTTGCCATCGACCCCCATGTTGTTGGACACGATGGTCAAGTCACTCGCTCCGGAATCGCGCAGGGCCTGAATAAGGTTTGTGGGTATCCCGGAGAGGCCAAAACCCCCCACTGCGATTGTCATGCCATCCTTCACGCGCTCGGCAAGGGCTTCGGCGGCAGAGGCAACAACTTTGGTTTTCATCTTTACTCCCGGACAGGGTCAGGTAATCAGTTCACGTTAGCCGATGCACGCGATAACTGGCTTCGCCGAGAGAAAGGTGAAACGGAGTCACACCCGGATAAGAGTCGGAAACACCGGCAAGCGCACTGAAGTGATGAGCTCCCCGCGCTGTGGCAAACCTTTAGTCCACCGCGTCCCCCAGTTGCCTTATTCGGGCCCCACCAGCACCGCGCAATACGCGGCGGCGGATGAGGCCATTTTCCGATCCAAGGTGGCCAAGGGCGCCTGGTGAGTCAACGCAATCGCGACGTAAAACGCGTCGTACAGGGATAAGTTATAGCGCAATTCCCACACCACCGAGGCTACGTCGAGAAAAGAAATATGTGTCACCGGTAAACGCACCAAATCCTGGAAGGCTTGCTCGAGACCTTTCCCCAAGGTCTCGTGGCGCTTCAAGGATTGGGCGACCTCCACATACAGCAGTTCCGGGGCCAGCGGCCCAGGCGTTGCCATCATCCCTCTTGCCCACACGGCGGCACGTCCTTCGCCCGCCAATCCCTCGACAACAACTGATGCGTCAAGGACAATGCCAGCACTCACCGCTGCCTCTGGGCACGAATTTCCTCGACGATTTCTTGGGTGGTCGCTCCCAGGCCCCGGGACCCTGGTCCCTCTCTCTCCGGCCAGGACACGATCTCTTGCATCGTCGGACGCGAGGTCACCTCTTTCAGCATCTCGAGCAGCTACTCCTGCAGTGATTGGCCGGCGTCGCTGGCACGCAGGGTGAGAGTCTGGTGAACATCTCCAGGAACAGAGCGAATGAGAATGTTGGGAGCCATGCTGTCATCGTAAGGCCGGTGATTGCGTTGTGCGAGCAACTGCTGTGTGGTGGGTTTCATGCCGCGATGTTAGGCGAGAAAGCCCCCCGCGCGAAGGAAGTATCACCGGAGCATGATTCGGCCATTGCCCCAAGGTTCATTGTGGACCAGCAAGACCACCTCGAGAACTCAGAAGAGTTCTCGAGCAGAGTCGCCACCCTCATCACCAACCCACCAGGCCTCCGCCAGGGTTTCACCCACCCACGGGAACGCTGAGGACAGCGTTTTCTGCCTATCCCCCGCTCCGCCTTCTAAGCTTGGGTGACTACCCAGTGATCAGGACACCATCATGAGCGACCCCGCATCGAAGCATTCCCTTGTACTCGAGCAGCTGTTGCAGGAATTGCCCCACGCACTCGTTTTGGAACCGGAACAACTCCGTGCCCTGATGTCGGATAAATCTGGGCACACCAGCGCGGGACCCCCTTTGTGCGTGGTCGAGGCACTCTCAATCGAGGATGTGGTGAAGGTGGTCACCATTGCCTCCCAGCACCAGATTCCCCTGGTGACGCGAGGCGCCGGGAGTGGCCTTGCCGGGGGCGCCATTGGCGGCCCCGGAGAAATCGTCCTCTCGCTGGCGAAAATGAACGCCATCCTGGAGATTTCTGCGAGTGATCGATGGGCTGTGGTGCAAGCGGGAGTGATCAATCACGACCTGAACGAAGCAGCCAAGGAACAGGGATTGTGGTTCACGCCTGATCCCGCCAGTCGCAAGTGGTCAACGGTGGGGGGCAACATCGCCACAAACGCCGGTGGCTTGTTGTGCGTGAAGTACGGGGTGACCCGAGAGTCGGTACTAGAGCTGACCGTGGTGCTGGCCAGTGGAGAAATCCTGAAGGTCGGCCACAAAAGCGTCAAAGGCGTGACCGGCTATGACCTTGCCGCATTGATGGTGGGCAGTGAGGGCACCCTGGGCATCATTTGCGAAGCCCGGGTGTCGCTCGAACCCCTCGACCCGCACCCCGTGTGGACGATCTCCGGGCGCGCTCCACACATGAGTGTGGCCACCGGCGCCATCGAGCACACGATCGCCCGCGGGCTCAAGCCAGCGATCATGGAGTTGTTGGATGAAGCATCTGTTCGTCACATCTCGAACTTGCTTGCCCAGAAGATTGACCACCCCGGCACCGTGCAGCTCATCGCTCAGGCTGATGGGCCCGGTTCAGAAGAAGAGGCCGAACGCATCGCAGAAAGCTGGCAAGAATGCGGTATCGACGTTGAGGTGGGGCAGGACCGGGAAGACCTGATCGAGTTCCGCCGCTCCATGCACCCGGCGATGGAGGCTCAGGGCAAGGTTTTGATTGAGGACGTCGCTGTCCCTCGATCTCAAATCGGTGCCATGTTCGCAGCCATCCGAGAGATTGAAAAAGAGTTTGGAATCGAAATTCCCACGGTGGCCCATGCCGGCGATGGGAACTTACACCCCAACTTTCTTTACACCGGTGACGAGGTGCCAGCAGAAATATGGTCGGCCGCTGACGCCTTATTCCGCCAGGCGGTGGCCCTCGGTGGCACCCTCACCGGGGAACACGGTGTGGGGTTGCTAAAAAGAAAGTGGCTTCTGGAAGAACTGGGCCAAACCCAATGGGAATTACAGCGAAAGATTAAGGAAGTTTTTGACCCACTGGGAATCCTGAATCCTGGGAAAGTTTTTACGCCATAGACCGTCACCATCAGGAGTGATGAAGAGTGTGACTTAGTGGTCCCCCTCGAACCAGTTCTCCAGGCTCAGCCCTGGGACATGACGGAAATGCTTCGTATTGGCGCTCACCAGGGTTGCACCGAGTGCCCGGGCGTGCCCGGCAATCATCTGATCAACCGCTCCCGAGGGTTTGCCCAGGGCCTCGAGCTCCCATCGCACGGTGGCAGCTTCCTGCGCCGCTGCAAGGTCAAAGGGAACCACAGCGGCACTGCCTAAAAACTTGCCCAGGGCTTCATGGGACCGAGGCGTCAGCTGACCCTTTTCCAGCCCGAACTGAAGCTCCGCTACCACCAAGGAGCTAATCACCCAGCTGTCTCGATCAAGGGCATCCAGCCGCGAGAAGACGTGGGGGTGCCCCATGATCGCATACGAGCAGATACTGGTGTCCAGAAGGAACATGGTCTGTGCCACGGAACTACCGGTCAAAAGGTGATTTTCGAGGCAGCTCATACCTCACGCTCAACGAGTCAAAACCGGAATCTGGCTCGTAGGGCTTCCCTCGCAGGAATTCAAAGAACCCCTCCGGATGCGTATCCGCATTTTGCGTGAGATAAATCCGACCAGAGCGAGAGTCACGAATGAGGGTGACCTCGAGGGCCGGGTCCATCCAGCCGGCGGGAATTCGCACGGCAACGCTGCCACCTGTGCGAAAAAGCTTGGAGCTGATCATGTCGGCCATTATGTCCCCCGGGGTGTGTATATACACAGTATATATATACCCTCCTGTGGAAAACTTTCCTTCTCGAAAGAAGATCTGCGACACTCATCGCAGGGTAGGAGCTGGTCTCGAAACATCATGCAGTACCCCACACGCATTCTCGCGGGGCTTCCGGTGCGCACCGCTGTCAACCGGTGACTCTAACTGCCGGGCGGCTTGTCGGAGCTTTCCGCCGTGACCCTCTGTTGAAAAGAAAGTGGTTTCGCGACGAACTCGGCGACACCTAGTGGGAATTACAGCGAAAGATTAAGGAAGTTTTTGACCCACAGGGAATCCTGAATCCTGGGAAAGTCTTCACGCCATAGACCGCCACCATCAGGTGGGAGGAATGAGGTTAGGGCAAGGGATCGTGGGAAATTTTCGAAGCCGGGCTAAGGCGCGACTCTGAAACCAACATCCCCACGTGCTTTCCCGCTTTTTCCATCAAAGCCTCTGCATTGGCGATGGAAAGTTCTCGATTTGGCTCCCAGAGAGATAAAGGCACGACAGAGTCAACGGTCAGGTGCTCCCCTCGATCGTTCTCAGACAGGCTTTCAATTCCACAAACCACGATTGATGGGACACCATGCCCGGCGGCAAGCGCCAGCACCTGCCCCGTCAGTTTCCCATTCACACTTTGGCTATCGAAAGACCCTTCACCCGTTATCACCAGGTCAGCAGATTTAACGTGAGCTTCCAGCCCTACGAGATTAATCATTGTCAGCGCACCAGACTCTTGGCTGGCCCCCAGCGCTGCGATTGCCGCATAACCAAGACCCCCTCCCGCCCCAGCTCCCGCCGAGGATGCCTTTTCGGGGCCTAGTAGTGAAGCCAATTTCGCTAAGCCTTGTTCTAGCTCCGCAACTGCTGAAGCATCCGCACCTTTTTGGGGCCCAAACACCTCAGCCGCACCAGTGGGTCCGAGCAACGGGTTGACCACGTCGCTGAGGAGTCGAAGGGAAATCCGAGAGACTCTTGGGTCAAGGCCGCCCAACTCCACACTGGCCAGGTCTTTCAGTGATCCACCACCGGGTGCCAACGGCTTGCCCTTGACATCCAGGAAGGAAACTCCCAACTCTTCCAGCATTCCCTTGCCGCCGTCAGAGCAAGCCGTGCCGCCAACCGTCAACATGATTTCAGAGGCGTTATGGTCTAACGCGGCGCTGATCATCACCCCCACACCATTACTCGAGGCTCGCAAGGCATCTTCCGCGCTGGAGCCCGGGACGAAAACGCAGGCCTGGGATGATTCGATAACAGCAGTGGTGCCGATCCAGGCAGAACGCACAGGCCGAGGAACGCCGTGCGCGTCAGGCGCAAGCCCCTCCCGAGCTTCAAAGCCCTGCAGAACAAGTGAGTCAACTGTCCCCTCGCCACCGTCAGCTAACGGAACAGAAACAACGGTGCAATCGGGCGCTTCTGACAAGATCCCTTTTGCCAGCGCCGATGCACATCGTTGCGATGACAGGGAGGATTTGAAGGAATCCGGCGCAATGACGATCTTCATGGACCGGCGTCAGCCCATCATCCCGCTGCGGACTTGGCTTGCAAGCGCTGGAGTTGTGTGACGTGGCCTGGCTCGAGCTCATCCAAGTGGGTGACACCCAACAGCTTCATGGTCCGCGTCATTTGTGTGGAAAGTATCTCAAATGCCCTGTTGACCCCCGCTTCGCCACCCGCCATCAACCCGTAGAGGTAGGCGCGACCTACCAGGGTAAATCGGGCGCCGAGCGCAACTGCTGCGATGATGTCGGCACCGGACATGATTCCCGTGTCCAGGTGAACTTCGGTCTCTTTTCCCACCTCTTTGACCACAGAGGGAAGCAAGTGGAAGGGAACGGGAGCCCTGTCTAGTTGGCGCCCACCATGGTTGGAGAGCACAATGCCATCTACTCCCATGGACGCGAGCTTTTTTGCATCTGCCAGGGTCTGCACTCCCTTCACCAGGAGCTTTCCCGACCACTGCTTCTGAATCCATGCGAGGTCTTCAAAGGTCACCGTAGGGTCAAACATGAAATCCAGGAGCTCGGCCACCGTGCCTTGCCAGGTGGACAACGAGGCGAACTGCAGAGGGTCAGTGGTCAGAAAGTCCCACCACCACCACGGGCGTGGGAGAGCGTTCATCACTGTGGAGGCTGTCAATGCAGGGGGAATGGAAAACCCATTGCGCTTGTCTCTAATTCGCTCGCCGGCAACAGGCACATCCACTGTCACGATCAGCGTGTCGAATCCTGCTTCACTAGCGCGCCGCACCAAGTCCATGGAGCGGTCGCGGTCTTTCCACATGTAGAGCTGGAACCACTTTCGCGCTCCCGGCGATGCTTCAGCAACTTCTTCGATTGATCGAGTGCCCATCGTCGACAGGGCAAACGGAATGCCCCACTTTTCCGCTGCCGATACGCCGGCGATTTCGCCTTCGGTATGCATCATCCGGGTGAAACCGGTGGGAGCAATCCCCACGGGGAGGGCAGAAGGCGCACCGAGGACGTCCCGGGCAAGGCTTGTCTGTGACACGTCTTGCAGAATTGACGGGTGGAACTCGATGTCGTCAAATGCCTCCCTTGCCCGACGCAACGATATCTCTGATTCAGCAGCGCCTTCGGTGTAATCAAAGGGGGCCTTTGGGGTCCTCCGCTGCGCAATAGAGCGCAGATCGTGAATCGTGAATGCTCGATCTAGCCGACGCTTCTTCGCATTGAACTCTGGCGCCCGAAAGCGCATCAGAGGTGCCAGCTCTTTGGGGTTAGGGATTCTGCGCTTGACCATGGGATTCCTTGTCGTCGTTAGTGGGAGTGGCGAGAAGGAGCGCTTCCGCCTCTTCCTTCGAGAAAGTCAAGGTCCGCTCCCTTATCAGCACCGGTGACGTGTTCGATGTACAACTTTTCCCACCCTCGTGTCGCGGGAGCGACCTGAGGTTCGAAATCAGCCATACGTTGTGCCAATTCTTCATCGGTGATTTCCACCATCAGCAGACGAGCCTCCGCATCCAAGACAACCATGTCCCCGGTTTGGATGACCCCCAGTGGGCCGCCCGCCGCGGATTCAGGGCTGATATGCAAAACGCACGTGCCAAAACCTGTGCCGCTCATCCGTGCGTCGGAGAGCCGGACCATGTCGCTCACCCCAGCTTGCAAAAGCTTCTTGGGTAGCGGCATGTTGCCCACTTCCGGGAAGCCCGGATAACCCTTAGGGCCGGAGTTTCGAACCACAAGAACGGTGTCGGCGGTGACGTCGAGGTCTAGATCATCAGACACGGCAATGTAGTCCTCGTTGCGGTCAAATACCAGGGCTGGGCCGCGGTGTTTCAGCAAGTGCGGCGATGCTGCGGAGACCTTAAGAACGGCTCCGAGGGGGGCAATGTTGCCTTTGAGCACGATTGTTCCTGATCCCGCAGGCTGAAACGGTTTAGTCCATTCGGCAATGACCTCTCGGTCATAACAGGGAGCTTCGAGTACCTCTTCACCGATGGACTTCCCCGACACCGTGGTCGCTGAGAGGTGAAGGAGCGAGCGCAGTTCCCTCATCACCGCTGGCACTCCACCTGCGTAATAGAAATCTTCCATCAGGAAGCGCCCGGAAGGCATCAAATTGACCAAAAGTGGAACAGCTTTGCCTATCTCATCAAACTCATCCAGCGTCAGTTCGACCCCAAGCCGGCCGGCCATTGCCAAGAGATGAACAATCGCGTTAGTCGATCCGCCCAAGGCGGCGTTAACGGTGATCGCATTTTCGAAAGACTCTTTGGTGACAATTTTCGACATCGTGAGGCCTTCTTCAACCATCGCCACGATCCTCCGGCCAGCAATTTGAGCCATTGACATTCGTCGGGAGTCGACGGCGGGAATCGCCGAAGATCCGCTGAGCTGGAGGCCCATCGCCTCGGTAATGGCTGCCATGGTGGACGCTGTGCCCATGGTCATGCAATGACCCGCGCTCCTCGCCATGCAGCCTTCGGCCTCAAAAAGGTCGTCAGTCGACATCCGACCAGCGCGGTGCTCTTCGGTGAACTTCCAGACGTCGGTTCCTGAACCAATATCCGTGCCGCGGAACTTCCCATTGAGCATGGGGCCACCAGTGATGAGCAAGGACGGCAGGTCAACGCTTGCAGCCCCCATAACAAGCCCTGGAGTGGTCTTGTCGCACCCGGTCAACATCACCACGCCATCGAGGGGGTTAGCACGGATCAACTCTTCGGCTTCCATGGCCAACAGATTGCGGTAGAGGCTCGTAGTTGGCCGCATCAACGGTTCGCCCAGACTCATGACGGGAAATTCAAGCGGGAACCCGCCTGCTTCCCAGACGCCACGTTTCACAGCTTCGGCGATACCCCGAAGATGCGCGTTACACGGAGTGAGTTCCGACCAGGTCGATGCAATCCCAATGACAGGGCGACCATCAAAAACGTCAGGAGCAAAACCCTGGTTTCGCATCCAGGAACGGTGGATGAACCCATTTCGGCCCACGCCACCAAACCATTCTTGGCTTCGGGGCTCGATTGGGGCGCCGTTAGTTATTTCGCTCACCCACGAACCTTTCGTCGTTCCCCCCAAATCATATATGCTTTTGAGCAATCACACATGCCTGATGTAACCCCGAGTAGCCAAAAGGACTCCCATGAAAATCGGCCGCGTTGGACCCATAGGACACGAAATTCCCGTTGTTTTCGAGAATAAAGATTCAGCAATCGTTGTTGATTCCCTTATTTCTGACTGGTCGAGAGACTCCCTCACCGCTGGCGCTCTCGAACAAGTGCAGGCAGCGGATTTGGCAACACTCCCCCGAATCGCTACAGCAGACGTGCGCGTTGCCGCACCGGTTGCCAGGCCCACAAAAATCATCTGTATCGGTTTGAACTACCGCAAGCACGCCGAAGAAACAGGCGCTGCCTTCCCCACCGAGCCCGTCATCTTCATGAAAGCACCCGATTGCCTTGTCGGGCCCTTCGACAACATCGAAATACCACCGGGCTCGACCGCTACAGACTACGAAGTTGAGCTTGCAATCGTGATTGGATCACGGCTGAGGTATGCGAGCTCTCAGGAATCAGCCATGGAGGCTGTCCTTGGATACACCATTAGCCAGGACGTTTCCGAACGTCACTGGCAAATTGAGCGAGGCGGCCAGTGGGACAAAGGAAAGGCCTTTCCCACTTTCAACCCGTGCGGCCCGTGGATTGAAACCGACCCGAACTTCAACCCGAATTCACTCGAGGTTTCTTGTTCGGTGGATGGTGTTTTGCGACAGAACTCGTCCACCGCAGACATGATCTTCCCGGTCAGTGAAATCGTGCGATATGTCAGCAATTGCATGGAACTCTTCCCCGGTGACATCATCAACACCGGCACTCCGGCAGGAGTGGCAATGGGTATGAAGCCACCGCAATATCTCTCTATAGGACAGGTCGTTGAGACTCACATCGAAGGTTTGGGATCACTTCGCTCGGTCTGCACAGAACCAGTACTGAGCTAGTTTCCGCTTCGCTAGACCGAGATCGAGGGCCAGAGCCCTGAATCGAAGTTCTGGAACACGACGGGCCGAACAAACCGCATCATCGCATGCGAGCCGACCGAGGTGTGCAGCGCGGCCGTTGAAGCGGGATACGGACCTCCGTGGTGTTGGGAATGAGAAACTGCAACACCCGTCGGCCACCCATTCATTACGACGCGCCCTGATTTTTGCGCCAGTAGTGGCACCAGTTGTGTCACGAGGTCGCGATCACCATCAGCCTCGGCGTGAAGGGTAGCGACCAAGCTTCCCGGAAGCATGCTGGCAGCAGACATAAAGTCGTCCTCGCCATCACACATCACGACGAGTGCAATGGGACCAAAACATTCTTCGAGCAGAGCGTTCTCGTGCTGAACAAAGTCCCGAAAGCCCACCACCAAGAGGCCTGGGCCTACGATGCGATCGTGGACACTGCCTCGCAGCGGAACTCGCTGCTCGACGCCGGGGACGGCCGTAACCGAGTCAACGCTGTCGATAAAACGCTGGTGCGACAGCTCACCCAACAGGGGGCCTGGCTCCATTTCTTCCAGCGCTAGGGCCACAAGGTCAACAAACGGCGGGCTCTTCGGCACAAAAATGAGCGCGGGCTTCGTGCAAAATTGCCCCAGCCCCAGAGAAATCGAACCCGCTGCTTCGGCTGCGAGATCCTCGAGCCGAGCATCGAGGGCGGCTTGAGTGATGAAGACCGGGTTCATGCTGCCGAGTTCGCCATAAAAGGGAATGGGCACCGGCCTGGCTCCGGCCAAATCAAAAAGTGCTCGGCCCGCACTGTGGGAACCCGTGAACCCAACAGCTGAAATGTGTGGGTCAACCACAAGCTGCTTACCCGCTTCGAAACCCCGAACTCCGGAAATCAGGTCAGCACTCTGGCCGGCTGCTACCGCGGCGCCTTGAGCGAGCTCAATTACACGGGCCGCTAATACGGGGTGACTGGGGTGCTCCTTGACGACGACGGTGCATCCTGCAGCCAAGGCACTGGCTGTGTCTCCTCCTAACTCGCCGAACGCGAAGGGGAAATTACTTGCCCCGAAAACCGCCACCGGCCCCAAGGACACCCACCTGCGCTCTAACCGGGGGTGACCGGCCGGAGGGGCGCCTTCTACTGCCTCGTCTAATTCGGTTGCCAGAAGTGTGCCATCACGAAGCTCGGAAGCAAAAAGACGCAACTGGAATGTGGTGCGCCCCACTTCACCCACTAACCTGGCACGGCCCAGAGCAGTCTCGGAATCCGCAATGTCTGCTAGCTCTTCCACGTTATGGTCGAGGGCCTCGGCGATTGCGTCCAGCACTCTTGCCCGGTCCTCCGGGGACGTGTCGGACCACTCACGCCATGCAGCATGGGCGCGCTGGATGGTCACATCTACGTCTTCCGCCGCGCTCTCCGCGAGCGGCTCGAACTGGAGCTCGCCGGTGCGGGGGTTCCGCGAATGAATGTGGGTCATAGTGGGTCCTTCTGTCGTTATCTAGGAAAGCCTCATGGCCGAAGTTTGGCATGAAGCGGTGTCAGGTCCGAAACCTTGGGAACTCCCATGAGTTTCAGAGTGTTATCCATTTCCTGGCGGAAGATGTCCGCCATGTGGTCGACGCCCTTCTCTCCGGCGGCCATGAGCGCGTAAAGGTAGGGCCTTCCAATCATCACACCGTGTGCTCCGTGTGCGACGGCGGCCAGAACGTCTCCGGCGTTGTCGACTCCCCCGTCGATAAAGACCTCCATCGACTCTCCCACGGCAGCCTTCACCTCTGGCAGTAATTCCAGAGGAACAATCCCTCGATCCATCTGGCGACCGCCGTGATTGGACAGGACGATTCCATCAACTCCCAGCTTCTTGAGCTCCAGCGCATCCTCCACGCTTTGAACGCCCTTGACAATCAGCTTTCCGCCCCACTCATCTTGGAGCCAAGGGATGTCCTTCATGGTGGCCGTGGGATCAAATATCAACTGAGCAAGTTCAAACAGTGAACGGTTATAGCCCCGCATCGCAGCGAATTCCAACGGCGGGGTGGTCAGAAGGTTGCCCCACCACCGCGGCTTGGTGGCCATGTTCACGAAGGTTTTCGCGGTGATTTTGGGGGGTACGGTCAACCCATTGCGGGTATCTCGCAACCTCATTCCGCTCACCGGAGTGTCCACCGTCAACACCAGCGCCTCAAACTGAGCCCGTTTAGCCTGCACAATGAAATCCCGAGATTGCTCGCGGTTTTGCCACAAATAGAGCTGAAACCATTTTCGTCCCTCAGGTGTGGCCTTGACCAGGTCTTCAGGTGACACTGTCCCCATCGTAGAGAGGGTGTAGATGAGGTCCTGCTTGGCGGCAGAAGCCGCGACGGCATACTCCCCCAAGTAGTGCATCATCCGTGTGTAGCCGGTTGGCGCCAGAATCAGGGGCATCGAGGTCGGGGCGCCCAAGATTTGTGCCCGGAAATCCACTTCGGAAACGCCCTGGAGCACCCTGGTGTGGAACTGCACCTTGGTGAACGTTTGTTTCGCTCGCTGGATACTCAACTCCTGCAGTGAGCCGCCCTCGACATAGTCAAACACCGATTTTGGCACTCGTCGACGGGCAAGGTTGCGAAGGTCTGCGATGGTGAGTGAACGTTCCAAACCCCGGTCCCGGCGACGAAATGAAGGCCAAGACCACCCCAAGAGAGGGGCGACGCTGGACCATTTCGGAAATTGCCGTCGAACGCTCACGACAGCAGGCCCTTCAAGCGATAGGCGCCGATTGCTGTGCCTGCGAAAAATGCTGCCTTTTCTGTCTCAGACCAATCTGAAGACAGCGTTTCGACAATTCCCAACACATCCTCGTATTTGCCGGCCAACAACGACACCGGCCAATCGGACCCAAACATGAGTCGCTGCGGTCCAAAAGCATCGGACACAACGTCTACGTAGGGCCGAAAAGTCTCTACCGTCCAGCTATCCCAGTGCGCTTCGGTCACCATGCCTGATACTTTCACCACAACATTAGGCAGCTGGGCCAAAGCCCTCATGTCGGTTGCCCACTGGTCGATTTCCCCCGCCGCAATGTAGGGCTTAGAAATGTGATCGAGCACAAACTGAACGTCCGGGCAGGCTCGCACCGCTTCAATCGCGGCGGGGAGCTGGGGTGGAAGCGTCAAGAGGTCGTAGCTGAGGTTTCGCTCACCGAGTCGCTTGATGTTGGAAATCACATCAGGGCGGGCCAGCCAGTGCGGGTCCTCTTTGTACTGGGCAAGGTCCCTAATCGATACCAACCGGTCAGCAGCCGGGTGGGCCAGGTGGCTCTCCAGCGCTGGAGTAACATCGGGCGTTTCCATGTCGAGCCACCCGACCACGCCGGCCACGCGGGGATGCTGGGAAGCGATGTCAAGAAACTCGGGTGTTTCTTCCATCACGGCCACCGTTTGGACTATCACGGTGTAGTCGATGCCTGACTTCTCCAGTACCGGATCCATGTCTGCCATCGTGAAGGTTCGGGAAATCGGAGCGAGAGCGTCACCCTCCATCCAATCTTGTTCCCGGACGGAGAGATCCCAGACGTGGTGATGTGAATCGATTTTCATTTAGTCCTCTTTCCCTTCAACGACGATATTGAGTGGCTTTTCCCCGGCCGCAAGCCGGTCAAACTGGCGGGCAAGAAGTGCCCGCATTCCTGGCTCGAAGGCGCTGGAATTTCCCCCTACGTGCGGGGAAAGGATCAAACCCGGTGCCTGCCACAACGCATGGTCGCTCGGAAGCGGTTCTTGCTCCACCACATCCACAGCCGCTCGGATTCGACCGCTTTCAAGCTCTGCGAGCAAAGCCGACGTATCAACGATGGCTCCTCGGGCAACGTTCACCAAGAGCGCTCCATCCTTCATCCGAGCGATTCGATCGGAATCAAAAAGATGATGAGTCTCAGGGGTCGAGGGCAGAATGAGAACCACAACATCGAAGTGAGGAAGTAGCTCATCGAGCATGTCCATCGTGTGACTGCCGTCGCGACCGGAGCGAGAAAATGGCGTCAATTCGACATGGAACGGCTCGAGCATCCCCGCAAACGTTTGGCCAATGGAGCCGAACCCAACCAGTCCGACCTTCTTGTAAGCCAACGACTGACGGCTACCCTGAAGCCAGAGCCCCTGGGGTTGAGCCCGGACAAAGTCATCTAGCCCGCGCAGTGAGGCCAGAATCAGGGTCAGAGCCAATTCCGAAGTGGAAACATCGTGAACGCCGCGAGCATTACAAATTGCAAGGCCTTCGCGACGAAAAGCGATCGCATCGTCATAGCCAGCGTTGGGCATCTGGAGATACTCCAGGTGGGGCATATCCATCGAAGGAGTGAGCCCGGCAAGCCCTGACATGTATTCGGGGACGTAGAAGGTTATGTCCTGGGCAGCCGCGCTGCCCAGTGGCGCGGTCGCCGGTCCCAGCACTGTAATCCCGGGCGGCGCCTGAAGATCATCCCATTGTGTCCAAACAACATGACTCATCACTGTGCTCCCTCCATCAGCCTTGCGGCCAATACATGCGCGGCTTCCACGGCTGTTGATACCTGGCCAACCTTTTTGAGACCGGGTGATTTCCATTCGAAACTTTCCATAAGGTATTCCGCTGCCCTTTGAAAATCGTCGCGGTCAACCACTACGCCATCAAGCATTCCACCCTCGATGGGGGTCTCAAAAAAGTGATCTGGCAATGTGTCTTCGACTGCAGGAACCCCCAAGATGGCGTTTGCCGAGCGCAAGAGCCCCAGTCTGACTTTCCCCAGCCGTAAAAGATCTTCTCGAGAAAAAGGTGTCCCTGAATGATCCGAAACGAGCACACAGATTCCCTCTATCGTGAGTTCGCGGGTGGGCGGAGCCGCGTATTCACAGACACCGAGAGCGTCGAATCCGCTCCAGGCCAACCACAATTGCTCCAAAGAATCATGGCGTCGACTATCAAGGGTGCCCATGGGCAGGCCTCCCCCAGGCAAGCCGAAACCTGTGCCTCGGTCAACTCGTTCGGGAGGGAGAAATGCAGTGTCAAAATCGATGTCGTGCTCGAGCACGTCATATCGAGGACCGGTGGGGTTCAAGGCATAGCCCACCCCTAAACCCTGATTTCCTCGGGGGTCAAAAGGGGGAACGACCATTCCCTTTAGGTTGATTGCGGAGTTTATTGGTGCTGCGCTAGGCGCAAAAGCAGCGACCAGCGCCTGTTCGAGGGTGTCCGGGGATAGTGCCTCTTCCCCCCGCAAGGCTTGCTCCGCCACGAGATGTTCAACACCTAGTTTGTGGCAGAGAGAGTTGAAGGAAATCACTGTTCGCTCATCCGGGGCATCTTTGCGCATCGCAAAACTGGCCATACCCAGCTGGTGAGCCCTGCCACCATCGACGGGATCCGTCGAACCGACACTAAAGGCTTTCAGGCATGCCTGTGGGCAACCCGGGCATGCTTCCTGACCGTCATCAACAACCCAGGGTAGGTAATCCAAGGCCGAAAATTTGGCCAAACCTGGGCTTGGGGTTGCAGGAAAGTCGCCCGGCCCCGCATATCCGTGAAGATCTGGTGAAGGCCAGAGGGCGAAGCCTGGCAGGTCCCGCTCTGACTTCGTGAGGGGGTTTGAGTCAATGCGCTGCTCATACTCGCGAGTGAGTCGGCCTTCTGTTTCGGTTTGAGTGCGCGTAAAGGCGCCCGCACGAATAGCGATGTACTTCACGTTCAATGCACCCATCACAGCGCCTAAGCCGCCTTGAGCGCTCGGAAAGCCGCGGTTAGTCACAATCGATGCTCCCGGGTGTTGATTCATTCCCGGCTGGCCAATGGCCAATATGACGTCGCTCTCGCTTACGCGAACAGCGTCATCTGTCTCCCACACCGTTGCATCTTTCATCGCCAGAGACTCTGCCCACTCGAGCACGACCCCATCGGCGCTCGGCTTCACAACCAGCCCCGATATTTGTGGCGCCCGGCCCTGGAGGACCAGTGCGTCGATGCCCAAGGCGCTCAGAGCGTGGGCCAGCGGGCCCTCAACTTTGGCCTCGGCTAGTCCACCCGATTGTGGCGAAACCGCGGTAATGGTTGCAACTGCTGAACCAACAGCGGGTGCCCCAGCAAGCATTCCGCGGGCGATGATAAAAAAGTCTTTGATGCCCTGGGACACAAGGTAGTGACTCAGCCCAAGATGCACCGGACCAGCCTCTACAGGCCAATCAGATCTGTGAGTAGAAGTTTTATGCCCCGAAACAGAGGCAACGACGATTGTTGCCATCAGCCCAATGGCCGAATGAGACCCACGGCTTCAAGCTCCGACCACAGCTCTGCAGGAACGGGTTCGTCGAACGCCGCGACGTTGGTTTCCAGCTCATCCACCGTTCGAACACCGGTCAGGATGGACTTCACTGAGGGGTGGCGAAGAGGAAACTGGAGGCCTACGGCGGCAACAGACACTCCATGAGTCTGAATTACTTCGCGAACTTTACGGGCTTTCGTAAGAATTTCCGCTGGGGCGGGGGCGTAGTTGTAGGTTGCCCCCTCGCCTGGATTCATCAAGACCCCCGAGTTGAAAACTCCCGCCCCCATAACCGAGACCCCTCGCCTCGTTGCCTCGGGTAGGAATTCGTCTAGGCCGACCTGGTCAAGGAGTGTGTAACGCCCGGCCACCAGCGCGACATCAATATCTGTCTCCCGAACGAACCTGGTGCCAATTTCGGCAATGTTGGTGCCTACCCCAATCGACGAAATCAAACCTTCGCTCCGCATCGCATCCAGCGCTGGATAGGCCTCATTAATCGCCTGATCGAGGTGGAAATCAGGATCGTGAATATACAAAATATCGATGGAATCAAGCCCTAGTCGCTCCAGGCTTGACTCAAAGGAGCGTCTGATTCCGTCAGCAGAGTAGTCATACACCGGCATGAATGGGTCGAGATCCACGTAACCGGTGTCTTCGAGAGTTTCTCCGGGAACGAGAATCCGACCTACTTTCGACGACAGACGAAACGATGACCGAGGAACTTTCCTGAGCCCTGTCCCCAGACGTCGCTCTGACGAGCCGCTCCCGTAAAACGGGGCCGTATCGAAATAGGTGATGCCGAGCGAGAACGCCCTCTCGATAAGAGCATCTACTTCAGTTTCAGATACCGAGGAGAACAGGCCCCCCAGCGGAGCAGCCCCCAACCCCAAACGACTTATGTGAAGACCGGCACGACCGTACTCAACCTGATCTGAGTGGAGCGCCATGCGATTCTCCCGTTCTACCATGAATATGGAGTGTGGTGAAATCATATATGCTTTTTGGTGTTCATGAAACCTTTTCTCTTGGGAAATGAGAGACCAGTTGACTCAAATCATTGCAGCGAAGACGTACGACGTCCGATATCCCACAGGCGCACACGGGCACGGCTCAGACGCCATGAACAAGGATCCTGACTACTCCGCCGCCTACCTCGTCCTTGAGACCGACGATCCCACTCTCTCGGGATATGGGCTCGTATTCACTATCGGTCGGGGAAACGATCTCGAATGTGCCTCTATCGATGCGCTCGCTGAAATGGTCATTGGAGAGCCCTTGGAAGGTCTTCTGGACCGTCTCGGTGAGATTGGGCGCAACCTGGTTCGCGACTCCCAGGTGCGCTGGTTGGGGCCGGAAAAAGGCATTCCCCACATGGCAGCCGGCTGCATCGTCAACGCACTCTGGGACCTTGTGTGCAAGATGGAGGGTAAGCCGCTGTGGCAAGTCCTCTCCCACCTCTCACCCGAACAGCTCGTCGAGCTGATTGACTTCCGTCACATCAGCGACGCCCTGTCGCCCGAAGAGGCACTCGAGCTGTTCCGCCAGGCAGAGCCCCTTCGCGCTGAACGCGAAGAGCAACTGCTTGAACAGGGGTTGCCTGCCTACACAACGACGCCGGGTTGGTTGGGCTATAGCGACGAAACCATGGTTCGGCTTGCTAAAGAGGCTGTTGCCGACGGCTTCCGCCTCATCAAGCTGAAGGTCGGTGGGTCGCTCAAGAATGATAAGCACCGAATCAAGCTAATGCGAGAAACCGTGGGTCCGGACATCACATTGGCTGTCGACGCAAATCAGGTTTGGGACGTCCCGGAGGCTATTGCCTGGATTAAGGGTCTTGAGGACGATTCCATCCACTGGGTGGAGGAACCAACAAGCCCGGATGACATCTTGGGGCACAAAGCGATTCAAGACGGCATCGCTCCGATTAAAGTCGCCACCGGCGAACACGTCCACAACAGAATTATGGTGAAACAATTTCTCCAGCTAGGAGCGATTTCCTTCCTGCAGATTGACGCGACGCGCGTGGCGGGAGTTAACGAAAACATTGCCATGATTGCGATGGCGGCAAAATTTGAGGTGCCCGTGTGCCCGCACGCCGGCGGTGTCGGCTTGTGCGAAATGGTTCAGCATTTGGCGATGTTCGACGCTGTCGCTGTAACGGGGCACCATCCCTCCCGGGTGGTGGAGTTCGTGGACCACTTACACGAGCACTTCGTCTACCCCACTGTTGTGAAGAACGGCCGCTATATTGCGCCGCTGAGTGCCAGCGGCGGGGCGGAGATGAAGCAACACAGCGTCGAGGACTTCCTGTACCCCACAGGTAAGGCCTGGAAGTAATGTCTGGAGACTTTGCTGGCCTGCGCGTGGCCATCACCGGCGCTGGTTCTGGCATCGGTCTCGAAGTGGCATCCCAGCTTTCCCACATGGGGGCAACGGTATTCGGGCTTGATCTCGCAGAAGGTGGGCTCGGTGCCACAGGAACTTTCATATCCTGCGATATTTCAGACGAGGCCGCCGTTGCATCCGCGGCAAAGGAGCTTGCGGTGTTAACTGGAGGCTCGCTGGACATTCTGGTGAACAACGCGGGAATTGGCGCCATTGGCAGCGTGGTCGATTCACCGGAAGATGAGTGGGAAAAAGTTTTCTCTGTGAATGTTTTTGGGACTGCTCGGGTAGTTCGACACCTTTATCCACTCTTGGTGAGAGGAAAGAACCCCGCCATCGTGTCGACCTGTTCCGTGGCGGCCCCCGTAGGACTTCCCAAACGTGTGATTTATAGCGCCTCCAAGGGGGCCCTGGAATCAATGACCCGCGCCATGGCTGCCGACTTTCTTCCCGACGGAATCCGGGTCAACGCGGTCAACCCCGGCACCGCAGACACCCCCTGGGTTCAGAGGCTTCTGGCGCAAACCGATGACCCTGCTGGCGAGCGCGCTCGCTTAGAGGAGAGACAACCCATCGGGCGCCTTGTTTCCCCTGCTGAAGTTGCGCATGCAATTGCCTACCTGGCGCATCCACAATCGCTTTCCACCACGGGCACCATCCTCGCCGTAGATGGCGGAATGGCTAGCTTGCGCCTACCCAAATAGGAAGGCTAGGCGGCTGCTGTCCGCTTCGACCCAGTTTGAATGGCTTCCATCACCTGGGTTGACATCTCCGCGTAGTCCTTGGAGTTAGCAAACTCTCCTACAAATTGGTAGTCGCGCATGACCATAATTCGGTCGGCAATGGAGACCATCTCCGGCAAATCACTCGAAATCAACAACACGGCCATTCCCTGATCGGCAAGATCCATAATGAGTTCGTGGAAGTTGGCTTTCGTTCTCACGTCAATTCCCACAGTTGGTTCATCGATGACAATGATTTCTGTTTCTGCCGCCAGCCATTTCGCCAGGCTTACTTTTTGCTGGTTTCCACCCGAGAGATTTCCCGCAAGTTGATTCACCGAAGAAATTCGAATCCCAAGACTCTCCACGAAGCGTTCGGAGACTTCGGTCTCTTTCTTGTGGCTCACCACTCCCAGCCAGGCCTGTAACTTACGCCACACGGTCACAGCGATGTTCCGATTGATGGTGAACTCGAGAAACAACCCCTCTTCCTTGCGGTTCTCCGTCACATAGCCAATGCGATACCGGTGAAGTGCCTCTCGCACATCACCAATTTTTACGACCTGCCCGTTAAGGAGAATTTGCCCCGAAAGAATCGAGTGGAGTCCTAGGACGCTGCGAACAAGCTCACTTCGGCCAGCGCCGACCAGTCCATAAAGGCCCAACACTTCGCCCTTGAGAAGGGAAAGAGATACGTCTTCATGACCAAGGACTGTGCTGACATTTCGCAGCTCGAGCGCCGGTTCCCCCGGCTCGACGTCTCGGAATCTTTTAGCGCGGTCTGCCAAAGTCCTACCCACCATGGCCGCAACAATCTCTGATCGAGAATAGTCAGCGAGCGGGGATGATTCGATAACGCTTTCGCCATCTCGAAGCACCGTCACAGTGTCACAAACCTCAAATACTTCTTCCAGCTTGTGGGACACAAACAAGACGGCGGTGCCCTGTTCCCTCAGCTTCGCCACGACGGAGAAAAGCTTGGTCGCCTCTGATCCGCTAATGGATGCTGTGGGTTCATCAAGGAGGAGAACCCGCGTTTCTGTTGCAAGAGCTTTTGCTATTTCCACAAGTTGCATCTGCGCAACGGACAAGTTTTGGACTATTTCGTCGGGGTCGATGGTTAGGCCCAACGAATCGAGTGCTTTCCTTGCCTTTTCGTTTCGCTTTCGGACATCGATAAGCCCAAAACGGGAGGGCTGCTCTTGGAGCACGATGTTCTCTGCAACCGAGAAGTAGGGAATGAGGTTGCGCTCCTGGTGTACCACGCCAATCCCCGCCTTGGTTGCAGCCAACGGGGAGTCAAAAGAAACCGGCGAACCGTTGAGTATGACTTGACCTTCCGCCGTCTGGTAGACACCGGTCAGGATCTTGATCAAAGTAGATTTTCCGGCGCCGTTCTCTCCGAGGAGGGCCTGGACTTCCCCCGCACGCAGAGTGATGTTTACCTTATCGAGCGCTTTCACCCCGGGAAAGCTTTTCGAAAGCTCCTCGACCACTAAGACGTTACTCATCGCTATCCTCCGAGAATCTCTGTCGTATAACTTCTGCTCGCCGGCGCCGCCACTCACTCAGAGCAACGGTAGAGAGCACCACTGTTCCGATGGTGAAATTGACGACCGAAGGATCGAGGGAGTACTGAGCTCGCGCGATATCGACCAGTCGAATGACAGCAGCCGCCATGACGGTGCCATAAACAGCTACTACTCCCCCACTCATCAGAACTCCGGCAATGATCGGCGCCGCAAAGCTCGAGAGGAGCCAATCGCCGCCGATAGAACGGTTGATGCCACCAAGCGAGGTGATGGTCACGATGGCCGCCACCCCGATTAATGCGCCCGAGAGCGTATGTGCCAGAAAAATAGAGAGTGGGTTAGACACCCCAGACAAACGTGCCGCTAAGGGATTCGCTCCAGTGGCTAAAACCCGGCGAGCTACAACGTTGGTTCGGAAGAACCAGGCCACAATAACCGCCGTGATGATGGCAACGATAAAGATTGACGGAATGTTGAAGAAATCAATTTTGCCAAAATCTTTCACTGCGTCGGGGTAGGCATTCAGGGTGAAGCTGCGGACCAGTGCGTACTGGACGCCTTCAAGGATGGTCAAAGTGCCCAGAGTGATAATGAAGCCGTTGAGCCCTGTGGAAACAACAAGGAAACCGTTGACCGCGCCCATCAGGGTTGCCACAAACAAACCGCTCAACATCGCCACCCAGATGGGCGTCTCCCACACAATCATCATCTGTGCCATGACCGCTGCCGTTGCGCCACCCATAGCTCCCACGGCAAGGTTGAGTTGTCCCACCGCGAGAACGACCATCTGGGCGAGCCCGATCAGAATCGGAATCGCCAGATAGGCAAGAAAGCTTCGGATGGACTGACCCGAGAGAAGGACCCCTCCACTTGTCAGCGCCAAGGAAATAAAGCCCAAAACAAATAGGAGGCTGAGGGAGAACTCGGTCGTTCGAAGGTACTTGGTAATGAATTTCATCGCACAACCTTTCTTCTGAACAGGCTGGAAATGGAGGCGCGTATTTTGTTTGCCGATAAAGCCAGCAACAAGATAACTCCGAGTGCGATGTTGAGGGTTTCGAGCCCAATTCCTTGAACGAGCAGCCCCTGGCGAATAACCAGAGTGAGCATTGTGCCAAGCATTGTGCCAAAGACACCGACAACTCCTCCGGTCAACAATGTTCCCGCGAGTATGGGGCCCAAGAAAGAGGGAAGGAGCAATTCATTGCCGATAGCCGCAGAAAACGAGCCGTTGACGTAGGCCAAGAAAATTCCGGCCAAACCAGCCAGCGCACCTGACAGCGTGTGGGCCTGCATGACTCTAGAGTCAACAGGAATTCCCGAAAGCCGCGCCGCGCGGGGGTTGACCCCGGTTGCGAGTAATTCTCGTCCCAGTCGAGTCTGAAAATAGAGGAACGAAATAAGTCCAGCGACTGCCAACGCAGGGAAAATAATCAAGGGAATGACGCTCGGGCCACACCAGCCAAAAACACAAATATCTGCCAACGACCCAGCTCGCACCACATCCATACCCTCTGGTTTGACGGTAAATGCGGCGGCATCGGTGAGCGAAATATAGGTGAACGTCACGAGGCCTAGGAGCGCAAAGTCCATGGCCAACGTGACAATAAAGGCGTTGACCTGAGACTTTACGATGATGTAGCCGGTGATCATCCCCGCGAGAGCCCCGGCAAGCACACCGGCTAGCAGGCCTGCGAGTAGCCCAAACCCCAAACGTTCGTAGGTATAACCTGCGACCATCGCCGACACCGCGGCCATCCTGCCTACTGCCAGATTGAGATGGCCGATAGAGAGCGTAACAAGCTGCGCAAGCCCAACAATGGTAATCACAGCGGTGTCTCGGATCAAAGGGAAAATAACGAACTGCCCACTGAGAAATGCTGGGGTTCTAATAGCGAATGCAATGAAGACTGCAATCACAAGAATCGCAAGTATGACTCGTTGGTCGCTTGCTAAATGGGCAAATCGAGCGCCCCATTTGTTTTCTTGCTCACTCATGAACTCACCACCATTTTTTCTATTGCCTCGAAGTCCCAGGGTATGCCCAGCCCAGGAGCATCGGGCGGAACTGCCGCTCCATTTTCAATCTTCATCCGCTCGGTCGTAACGGCAGTGAGTTGGGGGATGCGTTCAACATATCCACCGTTCGGGATGCCCGCTGCCAAGGACACATGGAGCTCCATCAAGAAGTGGGGGCATACTGTCACGTTGTAGGTTTCGGCCAAGTGCGCAACTTTGAGCCAAGGGGTTATTCCCCCCACTCTGGCGACGTCTACCTGAATGACCCCCGCAGCGTTCTGGTGAAGGTACTGCTGAAACATTTGAGCGGAGTAAATGCTCTCTCCCACCGCAATCGGAATCGACGTACTTGCAGAAAGAATTGAGTGAGCGGTGATGTCATCGGCGGGCATCGGCTCTTCCAGCCAAAAGAGCCCCACGGGGTGCAGGGCTTCAGCTCGCTGACGGGCATTGGCCAGAGTCATGGATTGATTTGCATCAACCATTATGTCCATGTCGGGTCCCACGGCGTCCCGAACAGCCTGTAGCCGCTCGACGTCCTCCGCAATACTCGGTTTCCCGATCTTCACCTTCACACCTGACCAACCCTTTTTTTTCGACTCAAGAGCACCTGCCACGAGTGTCTCGGTGTCGATGTGCAACCAGCCACCCTCGGTGTCATAGAGGGGAACTCGGTTTGAGAAGCCACCCACTGCTTTCCAGAGGGGGGTCTTGTTTCTCAACCCCCGTAAGTCCCAGAGCGCCGTGTCGATTGCTGCGACCGCGAGTGAAGTGATGGCACCAGTCGTGGTGGCGCGAGTCCCGTAATAGACGGTATTCCAGATGTGTTCCACCCGCTCGCTGTCCATCCCAACAACCATGTCCAGCAGGTAGTCCTTGAGTAGGGCAAGAACCGCGGTTCCCCCAGTACCGATCGTGTAGGAGTACCCCACGCCTTCTAAACCATCGGAGGTGTGCAGATGGACAAAAATTGTTTCTTGCTTCAGGAATGCTTGAACGGCGTCCGTTCGCGGGGTCTCAACAGGAATATCAATGAGGAACGCGCGCGCGCTCGTGATAATCGTCATGGCGTCCTTGCCTATGTCCTGGAGATAGAGGGTAAAGCTTTTTCTCTCAGAGGAGTGGACGGCCCTACGGGCCGTCCACTCCTGAGAACAACCTGGGTATTTAGCCGCAGGCCATGTACTCGTTTTGGAACGATGCGAGGATGCTCTTCGACGTTGCTTCACGTTCAGTGTCGTAGGTTTCCACGTTGGCGGTTGTAACCAAGAAAGAACCGGAGTCAACATACAGACCTGGTTCGTTCATGGTGCAGTAACCGGTTTGCAGTGCTGCAAGCACCCAGCTGCCGACATAACCTTGGCCCCATGGGTTCTGGACCACAGTTCCGGAAATGGTGCCATCGCGGATTGCATCGAGGATGATCGCGTCATCATCAATAGCAATGACCTTGATGGGCAGTCCAGTGCTGGCGACGCCTTCGGTTGCTGCAACTGCAGGGTTGTAGGCGGTAGTGACGATTCCGTTGACGGCATCACCCTGAGCGGCAAGAAGGTCAGTGACTGCCTTCTGCGCCGACTGAAGGTCGGTGTCGATGTCGGTGATGGTTGTCAACAGGGTGACAGCTCCATCAGTCTCGTCGATTGCCATCTGCACACCGTCGATACGACGGACGGTGTTGGAGTCAACAGCGTTACCGGTGAGGTGAACAATTGCGCCAGCTCCACCCATTTGCTCGATGAGAGCCTTGGTGGCGAGGTAAGCGGCTTCACCGGTGTCAGTCGACAGGCAGAAGTCTGCTTCGTTAACATCACCAGCAGGGCAGGACGCCAAAGAGCCAGTGGCGAAGCCCTGACCCTTCAAGTTCTGGAAGGTGGTGTTGATGTCCGTGGGGGACACGCCGAAAATTCCGAAGACGTTGAACCCCTGAGCGCCCATCGAATCGATTGCGGCATTGTGCTTGGTCTGATCCCATTCGCCGGTCTCGTTGAATTCGCTGGATCCGATTCCGAATTCAGCAACAGCAGCCTCGCCGCCAGCCTTCCATGGCTGGAAGTAAGGGTGTGCTCCACCAGGAATCAGTGCGACGTTAATGCTGGAAAAGTCTGGACCAGAGGCCACGGCTTCTTCAGTTGACTCAGTGGTTGCAGCTTCGGGCTCTTCGGCAGCCGGGGTACACCCGGCAACCAGCAGTCCCGTTGACATTGCAAGTGCGGCAAAAGCCACAGTGCTTCTACGCCTTAGCGTCATATCTCTTTTCCTCTCAATTGAGTACTCCCATAGTGCATGGGAGCTTGGAAGTAAATGTAACCCCCTACGAAGAGACTATATCAAGTATCAAGATAATTGATATGTATTTGATACATTTGATTGTCAAAATCTGTTAAAAGCGCGTAAATACTGCTTCACGAGTGGCGTGAGAGATACCTCATGAGGTCCCGGATACCAAAATTCCAGGGCGCCAGGGACTCAGTGGGGGCTGTCGTGTTCTCTAACGTGCCCATATGCGCAGACGAGATGATGACGCGATCGCCACTGTGATGAGTAAAGCCTGAGCCCGGCTCGCCTCTGTCTTGCGTCGGAGCGAAAAGCGTGCCGGTGTAGAGGGCAAAACCATCCGGATACTGATGATGCACACCCCACGTAGCCCCAATCAATTCCTCTAGGGGTCGGCTAATTTCGGCGACGTTATTTGTGCCCGTCATCAGAAAGCCGTCTTCACCTTCCACCCGAAGATGAATTTCTTCTTCGGCAACGGTGTCAAGGGTGAACTGAGAATCAAAGAACCTGACAAAGGGCCCCAACGCACTCTGTGCGTTGTTGTCTTTGGCTTTGCCTAACAGCAAAGAGCTGCGCCCTTCCACGTCGCGAAGGTTGACGTCGTTTCCCAACATCGCCCCTACCGCGTGGCCGAGTGAGTTGATCAGCAGAACGAGTTCCGGTTCTGGATTGTTCCACTGCGAGAAGCCTGGAATCCCTATGAGTGACCCCCACCCCACAGAAGCAAGAACGGGCGCTTTGGTGAACACCTCAGGGTCTGGGCCAATGCCCACTTCAAGGTAAGCAGACCAGAGTCCCTGCTCGATCAGGATTTCTTTGGCTTTTTTCGCTGAGTCTGAACCTGGCGATACTCCTTTGAGGCTTCCGCCCAAAACATCTGAAAGTTCTTTCCGAAGAGCATCAGCTTTGGCAATATCCCCCCCGCCCTTTTCTTCGATCACCCGCTCGATAAGGCTGCCAACAAAGGTGACTCCACACGCCTTAGTTACCTGCAAATCGATGGGAGCGAGGAAATGGGGAACCCCCGGGTCGCCAGAGCCAGAACCCTTCATCACTTCCTCAATTGACCATTTTGGTCCAGAGCCACGTCCCAATTCTTCGACCCGGTGCGGCTGCTCGGCCAATTCTGAGACGGTCGGGACTTGCGCCGTGATGTCAACCAATTCGTCCCCGACAACCCGACACACCCGGGGGCCACCTGATTCCGGATCCCAGACCCGGGCAACGAGTTGGGCGTTCTCTGCGTCCGCAGGCAAAATATTGAAAGTTTCGCCAGAAACCATAAGGAGTTCCTTCTTCCGCTCGGTCGGCGCGCGGCTAGACTCCGAGACAATCCTCGAACCTATTCACACTGACCACATCCTATTCTTTATCTTGTAGCCCCTCCAGGAAGATAGAAGCTCGCCCGGCTTCAATCGTCCTGTGGCGCGTTGAAGCACAGTCACGGAGCGCAAAGGAAGTATCGTCAAAGAAGAAGGTAAAGAGCAAGCAGAACAAAAGGTGGTCCGAACCCGTGAGTAATCAGAGCTCTCCGGCGACCGCCACCAGCAAAGCGTCCGAAAAATCCGTTCAGGGAATAAACCGACTGACAACCGCCGAAGTTTATGAGCAATTGCGGCGGAAGATTCTTGACCACTCGATTCCACCAGCCACCAAAGTCAATATTCACCACATCTCTCAGGAGTTTGGAGTATCTCCGACCCCCGTGAGGGAGGCCCTTCGCCTCCTCCAAGGCGATAACCTCTTGGTTGCTACCTCGAACAAGGGCTACGCAACAACCCCTATCTTGACGCTGGCTGGGGTGCGGGATTTGTATGAATTCCGATTACTTCTTGAACCGTGGGCCGCCCGCATGGCGGCCTCGGACAGGCTGTCAAACCCTGCCCGCGCCCTCGAAACCGAGCTCAAACGCTTCGATGCGACCGCCGATGCCATGCAGCACAACCTGATCGACCATGACAGCAGATTTCACAACACCATTTTGGATTCCACCGGTAACCAGACCGTCGTCCAAGCATTTAGACAGTCTCACTGCCACATGCATCTTTTTCGTATTTACAGCCTCGATTGGCCCTGGCAGGCCACCATAGAGGAGCACGAACAAATTGCCCGATACATAGCCGATGCAGACTCTGCGGGAGCAGAGGAAGCCATGCGAAGTCACTTGATTGCCGCCTACGAGCGCTTCTCGCTGACCCTGGCAGAAAAGAATCCAGACTCTGTCGCCTTGCGCGACCCAGGCCCCACCCATCTCGTCATCGGTTCGCAGTAGCCCAATCCACACCATTCCCCAGCGGCTCAAGCCCACGGGCGTGCACAAACCCTGTTCACTCAATAACTAAGCGCTATCCCTAGCCTCGACTAAGCGTCAGCAGATACTGCCCACCACCGGGTGTCACCTGCGTGGTGAAAGCCAGCGCTTGTGCAAGCGCGCTCACCCGATCGAGCAACCACAGCGAGGCTTGAACGACATCATCCTGGGTGGGGTGATGGGGCCGCGTACTCTACTCGCTGGGCGAAGAGTCAGGTTCCCGGCGTTCTCGCACAACACCTTCACCTCGCGCGATAGCCGCCTTCGCCTCTTCGAGCTGGGTGACCAGGTTTGGATCTGCGAGCACTGCTCGCTCGTAATCTGAAATCGTCGTGACAGGCTCGAGGGTCACCGTCCCGTATTCACCGACCGACACCCGGTAATCCCGATTAGGTTGCAATATTTTCCCCAGGCTTACTCGACTTCGACTATCGGTGTGGATGAGTGTCACAGTAACTACCTCCTGGACGGTACATTTCTGCGAACACCATACCGCAGAAAATGGGTAAACGGGAATTTGCCACAATACCCCACTTTCCAGAGAGGGGGAAACCTCCATGGAGGTTGCGTTCCTAGCATCAGCAGCAAGGGTTGAAGAAGCCCTCTATGCCCGGCGAGGGCGGGACTATGAAAAGTTGTGGGACACACTTGACCGAATCCGTGACGAATCTGAAGACGCCGCTCACGCTTCCTGGTCGCACTACATTTCCACCTTCGACCTCTGGGGATCCCCTATACCAGGGACCAATCTGACCGTCTTCTGGCGCTTTGGCAAGGGAACAATCCTCACCGTTGCGATGATTGCCAGCGAAGACTGGATGGGCTGAAGGTGGGAAAGAGTGATCGAGGGATGCCCCACGTTCCACCCGATTGCCGGGCACACAGAAGGAGATTCCGAGCGAATCCCATAAACCAGCCCAGCTCACAGCTTTCCCACGCGGGCGAGAGGCAGGGCTCTGCACAAACCCTGTTCGCTCCATAACTAAGCGCTACCCCTAGCCTCGACTAAGCGTCAGCAGATACTGCCCACCACCGGGTGTCACCTGCGTGGTGAAAGCCAGCCCTGGTGCGAGCCTGCTCACCCGATCGAGCAACCAGAGCGAGGCTTGATCGGCATCATCCTGGGTGGGGCATCGCGCCATGGCTTCCCGGCCAGCTTTCTGGCTCAGTCGCTGCACCGATTCAAATATCGGTGCAGGGTCACTGACAAAAAGTTCTTTGGACCAGGCAATCACCGGGGCTTTCTTGCCGCGCATGGTGTTGCAGGCTCGGTGGGCCAGACGCGCTGGCGCGGGAGTTCCCTTTTTTGCCTTGGAATCGGCATAACTATCGGCACTGGGGCCGAGGTCTGAATTTACCGAACCCTCCGGGTCCACCGGTGTATCGCAGAGCCAACAGATCCAGCCATCGTGCTCCCCCAACTCGCTCAGATCTCTCATGCTTCATTCTCTCGCGTGAGCGCCGCCTTCAACACCGATCC
>Ga0209502_10000585_pt1 | contig 38157 bp, 36 predicted proteins | sample ArcticOcean_MG_C_10_FD_187442 | JGI IMG/M metagenome (GOLD analysis project Ga0209502, IMG submission 187442) | Marine microbial communities from western Arctic Ocean - ArcticOcean_MG_CB11_90 (SPAdes) (version 2) | ecosystem: Environmental > Aquatic > Marine > Oceanic | place: Arctic Ocean... | reverse complement strand
TATGAAATTTAGAAATTTAGAAATACAATTGTAGCTGGCGCATCTGCCATTCTACTATCGGCCACTGGCGTAGCCAAAGCAGCCGATAGCACGCAACCTATTGTTATCCCCATCCACAACTGGTCAAGCCAAGTGGTTATGGCTTATGTCATTGGTGGCATGTTTGAAAGCATGGGTAACAACGTTGAATATGTTCCTGCCGATAGCCAAGCAGTATATGAGTCTATTCGTAATGGCGACGTGACCATTTCTCACGAAGTATGGCAGTCAACATTTGGCGACTCATTTTACAATGCGATGTCCAAAGGTGGCGTCATTGATGTAGGTAGTCACTCTGCAACAACCCTTGAAGAAGTAGGCGTGCCTACTTGGGTAATTGACCAGGGACTATGCCCAGGCCTACCTAATTGGGAAGCTCTTAAAGATTGTAGTGCTAACTTCACCACTGCCGATTCAGGCGGTAAAGGACGTTGGTTAGAAGGCCCACAAAGTTGGCACGGCAACCTAATGCCAGAACGCATTGAGGCCCTTGGTCTTGCTGATAAGTGGACTGTTAAGTTCGCCGGCAGTGCTGATGCATTGTGGACAGAGCTTAACTCAGCGAAAAAAGAAGGTCGTGGTACCGTTGTGTTTAACTGGACTCCGAACTTTACCGATGCTGAAGGCTTCACGTTTATTGAGTTTCCTCCCTACTTCGATGGCTGTCGTAAGGTGGATGGCGGTGACGGAAGTTGCGGATCTCCAAAAGGTTGGTTAAAGAAAGCTGCAAACTTCAAGTTTCCAAAAACTCACCCTGCCGCCTACACTGCGTTTAGCAAGCTCTCTTTCTCAACCACACAAGTGGGCCAAATGGCTGCACTTGTTGACGTTGCAAAGCTAGACCATAAAGATGCTGCAAAGCAGTGGTTGGCTGAAAACGAAGATGTTTGGGTAGGTTGGACTAAGTAGTTAATCTACTCGTGTAACATGATGTACCTCAACCCTCTGGTTTGATGTTAAACCAGAGGGTTGTTTTTTGGACATGATGGCCTGTGCCATGTGTGCTAGCCTTAACACTTATAATTCTAAAAAAGAACTCGCCTATGTCCTTGCAAGATGCAACATCTCCGTCCAACGATCCAGTGATTCGCTGCGACAGTGTTTATAAAATTTTTGGTGACAATGCGCAAAGCATGTTGAAAAAAGCTAACGGTGTAGTTGATGCTGCCAAGTTTCAAGAGGCCGGATGTATTGTAGGTGTGAACAACGCTTCATTTGACATTCACTCTGGTGAGCTGCTAATTATTATGGGCCTATCTGGGTCTGGTAAGTCAACACTACTTAGATGTATTTCTAGGTTGACCGACGCCACTGCTGGCGAAATATTCATTGAAGGTGAAGATATCCTAAAAATGAATAACAAGCAGTTAATTGAACTACGACGAAACAAAATGGGCATGGTATTCCAAAATTTTGCCTTATTACCACACAAAACTGTACTAGAAAACATAGCGTTCCCTTTACAAGTAAAGGGAGTAAGCACCCAAGAAAGCATTGCAAGAGCTAGAGAAATGGTGGATTTGGTTAGCCTTAGTGGGCGCGAAAACTATTTTCCAAGACAGCTCTCAGGTGGCCAACAGCAACGTGTAGGCATCGCTCGCTCACTGGTTATTGAACCTGACATTTGGTTCTTGGATGAACCTTTTTCTGCACTTGACCCCCTTATTCGAAAAGAAATGCAGGATGAATTTCTGCGTTTACAGTCTGTACTGCACAAAACCATTTTATTTGTCACACATGATTTTGATGAAGCCCTGCGCTTAGCAGACCGCATCGCCATTATGAAAGATGGCATCATAGAGCAACTGGACACCCCAGCCAACATAGTGCTCAACCCAGCCACTGAATACGTGCGTAAGTTTACTGAAGAAGTGCCACGTGAAAAAGTGCTCAAAATTGAATCTGTTATGGACCCATTTGATCCAAATGAAACCATGAGTGGCCTTACCGTGCCAAGTGATGTGATTATTGAAACCGTCGCTGAGATTATCTTAAATGCCAGTGATCCTGTCACCGTTGTAGATAAAGCAGGTCTGCCTGTTGGCTCTATTTCTGCTCCCAAAATTGTTCACGTTTTGTTTGGCCACCATGAAAATAAGCGAGGTGAAAATGCCTTATGATCACCTTACTTAGGCAGCACAAATCTCTACAATTTATATTACTGTTGGTGGTTTTTTATCTACTAAACCATTTCATAGTGCCTTCTGAAACCAATGCACTATGGCGTTTACCTTCATACCTTGCGGCCTTTCCACTTTTCATCAATGACTCTATTGGTTACCTCATGTTTGAATGGTGGCCTATTGAAGTGTATGACCCAGCCATGGAGGAGTTTGAGCAAAAGCCATTGGTAGGCCAGTTTACTCGCATGATATCTGGCATCATTTTGTTTATGATCGAGTTTATCCGTGAACTAATGCTAGGTGGTGTTAAAACCATTGTGACTTTTTCTAGCTGGGATTGGGCCACAGCAAATCCATGGGCACGATGGCCTGGACTACCTTGGACTGTAATCGCTGGGGGAGCAGCTATTCTTGGTTATTCACTTAACGGGGCACGCCTAGGGTTATTGGCAGGCTTGGCTACAACCTATATTGCAGTGTTTGGCCAATGGGAGCCATCAATGCAAACATTGTCCTTTGTATTAGTGGCAGCACCTGTGTCAGTGTTGCTTGGACTTACATTTGGGGTATGGGGATTTAGAAGTAAACGCGTAGAAACAATACTTAATCCATTGCTCAATATGGCTCAGATCATCCCACATTTCTCCTACTTAATTCCAGTAATGGTGTTTTTTGGTATTGGTGATCATGCAGGTGCCATTGCTACAGTTATTTTTGCTACTCCACCTATGGTGCGATTAACCTTACTTGGCCTTAAGAAGCTATCACCAGAAGTGACTGAATCTGGTTTAATGAGTGGATGTAATAACTGGCAATTATTAACCAAAGTACTTATTCCTACAGCAAGGCGCGATATTTTAATTGGTGTTAACCAAGTCATCATGCAGTGTTTAGCAATGGTAGTTTTGGCTTCTTTGATCGGAGCAAAAGGCCTGGGGATTGATTTATTAATCGCACTAAATCGTCTAAGAATAGGTGTGGCCATTGAAATAGGGGTATGTATTGTATTGATCGCCATCGTGTTGGACCGTATGTCCCTGGCATGGGCTAATAAACAAACTGACTACTACTTTTCTGATCTCTCTTTTATTCAACGTCATAAATACTCACTCATGTTTGCCGCTGTGTTTGTGCTAGGCATTGTGTTTGCTTATATTGGTCAATTCATTTTCCCTGAGGGGTTCAATTACCTCTATTTAGTGCCCCATGGTAAAGGTATATCCACTGCGCCATTATGGCAAAGTGGTGTTGACTGGATCTGGGATACATTCTTTTATAGCCTTAAAGGGTTTAATGTATGGCTGATCGTAGAAGTTTTAATGCCTGTTAAATCAGCTTATTTAGCTATGCCTGTGGCGGCTACACTTGCTTTAGTGATGGGTGTTGGCTATATCGTGGGAGGCATTCGTACCGCCTTAACAGTGGGTGGATTTCTGGTCTTTATCGCCCTTACTCAGTGGTGGGACAGAGCATTGATTACAGCCTATTTAATGTCTGTGTCGGTTATTATTTCAGGTCTTACTGGTATTATTATAGGCACACTGTGTGCACAACACCCTGTCTCTACACGTTTTATTTTAACTTACTGTGATACCTTTCAAACCTTCCCTTCGTTTATTTATTTAATTCCAGTAATGATGTTGTTTGGCGTCACTGATACTTCGGTGTTAATCGCTATTGTGGTGTATGCCACGATTCCTGCACTTCGTTATACCGTTGAAGGCCTATTGAGTGTGCCTGTATCTTTGCAGGATGCAGGCACCATGTCGGGTGTTAATCGCTTGCAGCGTTGGCTGTCTATTGAGTTACCTATGTCATTTCCGCATATTGCCCTTGGCATAAATCAAACGGTGGTGTTTGCCCTATCCATGGTTATTATTGGTGCAATGATTGGTACTGATGACCTTGGGCAATTAATTTTGGGGTCTTTATCTGATAGAAACGGAGTAGGTGATGGCCTAATTCTTGGTATCTGTGTGGCGTGTATCGGCCTAGCTATCGATCAGATTTTACGCACTTGGGCCAACCAGCGAAAGCAGGCGCTAGGGTTAAATTAATCGTTTAATTAAACCAGCAAAAGGCCAGGCAATGCCTGGCCTTTTTATGCCTCAATACAAACGCTTAATCTCTAGAAGGAATATTTATATTTTTGCCACGCTGTATTTCACCTGCTTTGTCATACAGAGGTAAGCTTGCAAGTTTGCCTTCGTGAAACTTACCGTCTACACAGCCTATTGTCACTTTGGCATCTGGCAGGTGGCCAGATTCAAGCATTAGGGCAATACCTACACCCTGTTTTAAATAAGGTGATAAAGCGCCAGCTGTCACTTTTCCAACTGCATAGCCATCTATTCTAATTTCGGCGCCTATATGTGGCTCTGCATTACATAGTACACCTATTAAACGGACACCCTTAGATGCCTTTTTAAGTGCTGCTTTACCAATAAAATCTCCTTTATCTTCATCTACAAACATACCTAAACCTACATCATACGGAGTGGTTGTCTGATCAAAATCTGAGCCTGCATTAAGTATGCCTGCTTCGATACGGCGAATATGCATTGAATCAAGGCCAAATATATCCAAACCAAATGGTTCTCCTGCTTGCTTTAGGTGTTCCCATAAAGCCTGCGCATCGTGATGAGGCTGCGTGTAATACTCCCAGCCTAATTCATTGGTATAACCTGTGCGCGTAATCACCACTTCTTGACCGCCAAACTTAACCCTAGCCATAGCGAAGTAACCAAACGGATCAGGCATGCCATCATCACACGCTGCTGCTAGCACTTTCATTGAATTAGGGCCTTGAACTTGTGATACGAATATTTGTGGATCGGTGATTTCAACATCCATTCCTAACGCATGGGCTCTAGCCCAACTGTAAAAATCACCATCAGCCTGAGCGTACCAAAAACAATCATCAGTCACTCTCAAAAGAATACCATCTACAATCAGGCCACCATCTTCGTAACACGCCAGGCCATAGGCACAGCGCCCAATTTTAAGCTTAGTGATGTCTTTGGTGAAGAGCTTATCCATTAATCGCTGCGCATCCACCCCTTTAAACTGAAGTGGCAGCTCTCCAGTGTTTAATACCGCTACTTTTTGGCGCAATAACCAATAGCCGTCAATGGTGGATCGATGATCAAAACAACAGGCCATAAGACGCCTATTATAGACACAGTAATGAGGGCCAAGTGGGCGCTCAATGTCGTGATATCGATGCCTTGTAAGTGCAAAATCCCACCCAGCACCATCGATTGTGGAGACTAAGTCTCGAGTTTTACCGTCACTAGAGCTCATGATAGTGGCTTCCTAAGCAATATTGATTGATGAAATTTAAATGACCTATACGTTTCACTAGGCGCACCAGGTAGTGCATTAAACCCGTTTTGGTGCGTGGTTATTAAGAAAGTGCTTTGAGCACTAATTGTTGGAAATGATGCACACCGTGCTCGCTCAACTGGCTACGCTGATCATCTACTACAAAACGGCCTTGGTTATAGGCCAACGAGTGAAGGCCTTTTTGCACACTTTCGCACAAGCCTATGTCTTCTGGTTGTAATACCTCATCTAGGTAGGTGATGGCGTCTTTAGAAGCTTGATTTAACTCACTACCTAGCCCATACCAATCTAGCGTTTCATGGCATTTGGCAAGGCCGTCAGGGTGCATTTGTAACATGCTGATATTGGCCTCACCAGGCATCACCCATATGGTCAAATTAGGCCACATAAACCACGCCGCATAACCAAAGGTCTGCTCACCTTCAATCTTGTAAGCATTACTATTGGCATTACTTGGCTGGTGAGAAATATGGCTGGAGTAATGCTCATGGGTTTTAGTGCGATAACTAGGCATGTCTACCAAATCTACAAAGTCTTTGTGAGCTGTAGCACAGTGGTAGCATTCTAGAAAATTGTCAATTAATAGCTTCCAGTTAGCATCTACTGCATAATCTGCATGATACTGACGCTCAAGCGCATTTATTTGCGGCACATAGTGTGTAACTTCCTGTGCCAGAGTCTCGTAGACTTTACTCATCGGCAGTGAGTGAGGGTCTAAATTAACAAATAAAAACCCCAAAAAAACCTCTATCTTAACTGGCTTAAGATTAAAATCTGTTGGGGAAAAATTATTTAAATCTTGTAAATTTCGGCCACGCAAAAAATTTCCCTGCTTATCAAAACACCATGCATGGTAGGGACATACCACCACACGAGTATTACCACAGCCCTCCAATAACTGATGCCCTCGATGTGGACATACATTAAAAAACGCACCTAACTGGCCTGCATCGTCGCGCATTACCATCACTTGTTGACCATGTAGGTGAGCCGTGAGGTAATCACCTGGATTTTTTAATTGCGAGGCATGGCCCACATGCACCCATGAGCGCCAAAAGATGGCTGCTTTTTCTTGCTGATATACACTTTCATCAGTGTAATAACGCGACGCCATAGTATAGCCACTTTGAGGGTTATCACTAAAGGCATGTTCTATGGGTTTTTGTGGGTGTATTAGTGTCATAGTTTTGAGTCTTTTTATTATTTATAACAACTTATACTTGTGCTTTGAAATTGTCAAATGTGACCACTTACTGACGCCAAACGACTGTGATTGCTACGCTATTTTTTATCAGAGGCTTAGTGGCAAAAGGTGCCTTTGTTATGCCCACCTCTACTGCTATACTGTTTTTGTATAATAATAAGAGTAGCTTTTATGAAGACTCATCATATTCTCATAGTAGAAGATGAAGCCATTACCCGGACCAAACTTGCAGGCTACTTTGAGTCTGAGGGTTATCGAGTGTCCGCGGTAAGCTGCGCTAGGGAAATGCGCATTGTTATCAATCAAGAAGACATAAGCATGCTTTTATTAGACATCAATTTGCCTGATGAAAGTGGCTTATTATTAGCCCGAGAAGTAAGGGCTAAAAGCAAAATGGGCATTGTGTTAGTTACTGGAAAAACGGATGACATTGACCGTATTGTAGGGTTGGAGATAGGCGCTGATGATTATGTTACTAAGCCATTTAACCCCCGGGAATTGCTTGCACGGGTAACTAACCTGTTACGACGCATTCACGAACATAGTGAAACACCCATACAGCACAAATCTATTTATCCATTTGATGGGTTATTGTTAGACGCATCTCGCCGCCATCTATTAGGGCGTGACAAACAAGAGATAAAATTGACCAGGGCTGAGTTTGAGCTTTTACTCGTATTTATGACCCATCCAGGCCAAGTGCTAAATCGTGATCGTTTGTTATCACAGGTAACCCATCGCAGTTGGGATCCAAATGACCGCACTATTGATGTGTTAATTATGCGCTTGAGGCGCAAAATGGAACGAGACTACAAACACCCTGTGTTATTCACTACGGTGCATGGCGAAGGTTACCTCTACAGTGGTCTAGATGAGTAGTGCTTACTAGTCTAGGTGGGCAGCGCTCCAATTATTTATCGCCTTTTTTGAAATTCTTACAAGCTCAGGTAGATCTTCTAAAATGAGATCCGTACTTGTAGGTTGGGCGTGTTTGGCTTGATTTTCCAGCTGGTTCACCAGTTGGTATAACCTCTCAAGCCCTAAACTACCAGCCGCATTTTTAAAGTTATGGGCCAAATCGCTGAGTTTCACCCAATCTTCATGCTGCCTTGCTTTACCTATAGCAGCAAGGTTATAAGTGCACGATTCCATGAAAAGGCTGACCATTTTTAACATACAGAGTTTACCTAATACGTTTAGGTCGTCATGGAGTAGCTTTTCATTAATCAACTTATCTTTCACTTCATTAGGCATGGACACCAACCTTTGTTGCGCTTGACTTACCCCTAGTAGTATTTCATTTAGCCTTTCTGGATCTATCGGCTTACCAACAAAACCGTCCATACCAGAGTTTAGATATGAATCCACTTCTTGAGGAAAAATATGCGCCGACATCGCAATAATAGGAATGGTTACGCCTAGGCGTTTATGCACTTGATGCATTCGCAGTGTCGCCTCAACACCATCCATGCCTGGCATACTGATATCCATCAAAATAAGGTCAAAGGTTTTATCTGCTAGTGCCACCGCCTCAAATCCACTTTTGGCCAATGTTACTTTGTGCCCTTCATGGCATAAGTAACCTTCAACCACTATGCGTCCAATATCATTGTCCTCTACCAACAAAATATCCATACTTTTCACAACGGGCTTACTTTCCTCAATGTTAGGCACTAAGCCCAACAATTCTGAGTCGCTCCAAAAAGGCAGCTCAAACCAAACCAATGCACCTTGTTTAACATCATTTTCAATACGGTTACTGATACCTATATTGCCTTCCATTGCTTCTACTAAGGTTTTACAAATAGATAAACCCAGCCCTGTGCCGCCAAACCGTCTAGAGGTTGAGGCATCATATTGTGTAAACGGCTTAAACAGCGTTAAATGCAACCCTTCGGGTATGCCTAACCCGGTATCTTTGACCTCGAATTTTAACCGCATGTTTGACAGGTTTTCATCAACTAAGCTTATATGTAACTCGATATGGCCTACAGAAGTGAACTTAATAGCATTACCCAACAAGTTGAATAGTATTTGTTGTACCTTGCCTTGGTCACCCACAAGAGTTTTATGTTGAAGTTGTGGCGCAATATGAACATCAAATTTTAGACCTTTATCTGCTGCAGAACCTGCCATTAAGGCCATCATATTAGCTTCAACTGTGGCTAACTGGTAGGGCAAGTTTTCCACCTGAATTTGACCTTGCTCTACTTTGGCATAATCTAAAATGCCATTCAAAATGCCAAGCAAAGCCTCGGCAGCAGCTTGGCTTAGGTCAATATATTTTACCTGTTGTTGATCTAATTGTGTTTTCTGTAATAAGCGTAAGGTGCCTAATACGCCACTTAAAGGGGTTCTAACCTCATGACTCATAGTCGCCAAAAATGCAGTTTTAGCTTGGTTTGCTCGTTCAGCTTCTGTGCGCGCAGCTTCATGCTTTCCAGCGGTGACCAGCAGCTCCTGGTTTAGCTGCTGGAGCTGGGAAGTGCGCATACCAATCTCTTGCTGCAGTTCGGACTGATAGTTCCTTAATCGCAGTTCTACAGCCTCTTGTTGCTGTTCTAATTGCTGGCGCGCCAGCGCATTTTCTTTAAACACTTGAACCGTTTTAGCAAGCCGCCCTAACTCATCAGATCCACTAATTTTTAATTGATAATCAAAATTTCCTTGAGCCACTGCCAAGAAGGCTTGATTTAACTGAGTTAGACGTCGAAACACATTACGTTTGACATAAAACCACAATACGCCAATCGCAACTACAGCTAACGTCAAACACGCCATCAACAATATATTACGTCCATTAGCTACTGCAGTTCGCGCTTCATTAGTGGCCTTTTGCACTTTTTTACCTGCAGCACGACTGGCACTATCAGCTTGGTCATTAAATGCTTTGGTTAACTTAACATTGGTGTTACTTAAGGCCACCAATTGAGTGAGCACGTTGATGCTACTTTTTTGTAATGAAAACAAATTGTTTAGCGTATCTTGGCTAGTATTAGTTTCCACCACTAACAATAAATCTAATCCTTGTTGACGACGACCTGGATCATTCACCTCTGCAACTCGGCGCTTAAGCACGGCCATATTGAGCTGGATATCTTGCTCAAGCTTATATAGTGCAGACAGTGTGGTTTGCTTAGGCAGTAATGAGAGCAAACCCATGAGGCTTGCAGAGCGTTGGCGCAGCTCATACATCCGGTCCATGTGGTCCAAGTCCACTTCAATGAGCCGATCAAAAGCCACATACAAAGCATCTTGCCCATCGTTGCCAGCAGTGCCTGCATTGGCATCTGCCAGATCATACAAACTAGAAGCTACAGCTGTAGTCATGGTGTTAGCGTTGGCCACTAAAGAGGTGCTAATATCATGAATCTTAGTCATCGCCAGCAAAGTTATCTTTTGTAACTGGTTCGCTTTTTGTAAATAGGCCAAGCGCTGTTTAACCAAGCTCATTTGCCGCACTAGGTTATTACTAATATTAACGCTCATACTTTGCAAAGCTAGGCTTTCAAACGGGTAGTCGCTGGCGCCGCCAAGCCAAGTAGACGAGTCATTTAATTGCTGCAGTTGATACTCAATGGTGGCTGTGATCTTTTTGCGTTCAGGTTCGTTAGTGACACCCAGTAGTGCAGGAGCGGCAGTAGCTAAACTGGCATTGATCTCAGTTAAGCTATGAGCAACGATGATGCTAGGTATAGCTTCATCAATGACCGAGTTTTGTTTACTCGCCACCCGCTCATAACCCTGCCAGCCAATAACGGCAGCAACTAATAACAAACTAATAGTTAGGGTCATGGCCAACAGTAATTTACTGCCGACACCAAGGTTGACAACCATAGGCACTCAGAAGGTAGACTAGCGTAATCGTAAAATACCACAACCGTGACTCTACCACAGCCGCTTTTAAGCCTTTAATATATAACCTAAGATAGTTGGCACTATGATTTTTCGTTTCACGCAGTATTTCAGTTTGTTTTTATACCTAGTAGTAAGCTCTAGTGTTCATGCAGCTTGGAGCATTGTGGCTTGGGATCCCCCGTTTAGCTACGAAGGCAAACAACGATTATTACAATACCAGCCCATAAAGAGCGCAAGCCAAGTCTGGCATTTGTGTGTAACTTACCCTCACCTTAAAGATCCTTACTGGCTGAGTGTTAACTACGGCATGGTGGAAGAAGTGAAACGACTAGGTATAAACATGACGGTTCTTGAAGCCGGTGGATACCCTCAATTGGCCACTCAAATTGCTCAGCTTAAGCATTGTACAGAGGTAGGTAGCGACGCTATTATCGTAGGCACTGTGTCTTATAACGGACTATCTCCTAGCATTCGCACAATCGCTGAAACTACTCCTGTTATTGCTGCTGTGAACGATATTGAAAACGTTGGGGTGAGCGCTAAGGCGGGCGTGTCTTGGTATAGCATGGGACAAAAAGTAGGCCAATACCTTGCCAAACGCCACCCTACCAAAGGTGAAAATGAAGCTAAGGTGGCGTGGTTTCCAGGCCCTAAAGAATCAGGTTGGGTGCAATTTATCGATGCGGGTTTTAATGAGGCAATAGCAGGTTCTGGTGTAAGTGTAGTGGCCGTAAAGTGGGGAGACACTGGCAAAGAAATTCAGCGTAACTTATTACAAGAGGTTTTCGAGGAGACTAGCGACTTTGACTACATTGTAGGCACAGCACTTACCGCAGATGCAGCAGTGAGCGAACTATTGAGCCGCAACTTACGCGGCAAAATTGACATTGTATCAACCTACTTCACCCACAATGTATTTCGCGGCATTAAACGTGGTCATATTTTAGCAGCACCCACTGATTCGCCAGTACTACAAGGTAAACTAGCCGTTGACCAAGCAGTTAGAATCCTTGAAGGCACCCTTAACGAGCCTCACCTTAGCCCACACATTTTGATGATTGATCAAAACAATGTAGGCCAGTTTGATACTAAAAAGTCTCTTGCTCCCGCGTCGTTTTGGCCTACATTTGAGGTCATCTCAAATGCACCATTACCTACTAACTAAACACCACGATGTGGGTAGTATATAGTGCTGTCACTCATTTCTTGAGAGCCTAAGTAGGCCCTACTCATGCTGTAAGACATGGCTAAGGCTTTAAGAAAGCCAATTTGAAACGCATGTTTTCTATACGGGGTTCTAATCTAGCACCAAAGTGGGCTACTGTAGTTTCCCATTGGTCAGTAGGCACTGCCAAAAACACACCTTGTTGCTGCATTACTAAGTTTTCCAGCTGCCCCATTTTCACTGGTTTAGCTTTATCATGGCTATAAAAACGTGCAGAAAACTCTAATTTTGGAGCAAGATAATAAAGCCTGGACCAATTGGAGTTATCACCAATTTGAGGCTGTTGAGCCACGTATTCAGCAATCGTTTTTTCAGTTTTCATCAAGTTATTGTTGTTAGCAATAAATGCACTAAATATGAGCCCTGCTATGGGCATAAACCACATTACACAGATAAACCCAAGCTTGCGCCATTTTTGACCATTGTTAAGTTTCACCATAGCCCAGCCCATAAGTAGTGCAAAAGCTGGCATAGAAGGCAGTACATAAGTCCAGATGACATTCCCCGCAGCAGTGAAGAACACAGGCGTTACTAAAGCCCATAATAACGCATAAATAACCACAGGCTGTTTCAGCGCATGCCACACCGTTTTGCGTAAGCTCGCTGTTAACATATGGCCTACCAATAGCAATAACGCCAAAGGTCCCCATGGGGTAGACCCTGCCAGCCAATGAAGCCAGATCATGCCTTTTGCTTCTTTGTGAGCATGGCCATACAGGTCACCCATCCAGCCTGGATCTACAAATCGCATGAAGTGCTCACCTACAATAAAGTAGTTGATAAAGCCTGGGGTTTTAAGCTCGGCTAATATGTACCATGGCAAAGCTATGAGTAAAGTAAGCAAGGTGCCTCTTATCCACGGCATTGTGCGTAGGTAATGCATGAGTTTGCCTTGAAATAGCACCCAAAGACCTATGGGGGCACCAGCGATAACGATTGCCAAAGGGCCTTTGGCTAGCAAACCGATACCTAAACCGATAAACACCCCATAGCGCCAATACCAAACATTTTCTTTGGGTGCCAAATAAAACGCTACCATAGCCCACGTGGTGCCCAAAGCTAGATATGGGTCAGTCATCACAGTGCCCGCTGCTAAAAAGGTAAGCAACATGCTGCTATACACCACGACACTTGCAGCAGCGACCTGAGCACTAACTGCAGATACCGCCATACGCCAAAGCATCCAAGCCGTAGCAATAAAAGCCAACAAAGCCGGCAAGCGACCCGCAAATTCGTTGATGCCAAACAATTTAAATGAAAGTGCTTGAGCCCAAAAAGACAGTGGCGGTTTGCCCCAAAAAGGTACATCTGGCTCAAACCATGGGGTAATCCAATCATTGGTTGTTAACATTAAACGGGCAATTTCGGCATACCTTGGCTCTGTAGTATCAGCCAATGGCACCACTACCATGGCTATTATCCGCACTAATAACAAAGTGCCTAATAACCAAATAAGATTAGTCCGTTGTAACATTAACTGGTGTTCCTTTTGTTGGTGTAGCGCTTGTATTGCTAGATTTTTTCACTATCTTTTGCACCACGTCTTGAATAATAAATAGTGGCCGCTGTTTGGCCTCAAAATAGGTTTTACCTACATACTCACCCAACACACCTATAGAGAGTAACTGCACACCCCCTAAGAAAGTAATCATAGCGATAATAGAAGGATAGCCATCTAAGTCATTACCAAACGCGAGGGTTTTAAACACAATCCAAAAACCAAATATGCCACCTAATAAGGCGGTTATTAACCCCAAAATGACCATCGCACGCAGTGGCGCTATAGAGAATGAGGTAATGCCTTCAAACGCCAGGCCAAACAAATTGAAATAATTCCACTTGGTTTCCCCCGCTGCACGATCTGCCACATCGTACTCCATCACGTGGGTGGGGTAGCCTACCCATGCAAATAGGCCCTTCATGTAACGGTTGCGCTCGGGTAAGCGGTTAAGTGAATCTAAAGACCTGCGACTCATGAGACGAAAATCACCCGTATCTTCTGGGATGCTCATGGGCCCGGTGATACGATTCATAATACGGTAATAAAAATATGAGCCTAGCTGTTTAGCACGCGACTCGCCTTGCCTACTGCGCCTTTTCATGGCGACAATGTCTGCCCCATCACGCCACTTTTGCAACATGTCTGGAATGAGTTCTGGTGGATTTTGTAAATCAGCATCCAACACAATAATAGCCTCACCACAGGCATGCTCTAAACCTGCAGAAAGCGCCGCTTCTTTGCCAAAATTACGGGACAAAATCAAAGCTTTTACACATTCATCATTTTGCGCCTGTTCGATAAGGTACTGGGAGCTAGCATCTTTACTACCATCATCTACCATGACCATTTCATAGGGCAAATTAACCTGCTGCATCACCTTTCTTACTCGCTCAAATAATAGCGGCAATACGTCTATTTCATTATATACAGGAATGATCAGTGAAATAATTGGTGTGGCAGCACTTTGACCCGCGTCAAAGGTTTGGTTAGTTGTGTTATTTTGCACGAAATACAACCTTTTTATATAACAAGAAATTAACCACCATAACCACCCCTGTGGTCACTATTTGTGCAATTAATGGATCTGAAAATAACCCACCATAGAGACTGTAGAACAATCCCAAGTTCAACAGCCAACTAATCAACACCGCAGGCATGTATGCCAATAGTGCTTTTTTATGCTGTCGCTTGGTTTTAAAGGTGAAAAAGTATTGTAAAAAATAATTCACAATAGCGCCTAAAAAAGCACCGATACTAGAGGCCAAAACAGCTTCTATTTGCAAGGTGAGTAAGCCCCAAAACACACCCCAATGCACTGCAGTAGCAATGCCGCCACTGATCAAAAAGCGAAGAACTAATTTAACAAGAGTTAACAGCGATGCTACGTTTGCCATTTAAGGGGCCAAGTGTAAATAGGACAATGTCTAAGAGTGCAAAATTATAAAATAATTCCCTACTTAGAACAATGAATCAATGCACTAGCATAGACCTTAATCAGCCGCTTAGTATATAGTGCGGCCATATGATTTGAACAGTAGGCACTAGCCCATGAGTAGAACTCAAAATTTATTATTAATCGCTTGTTTGGCCGTGGTTGCGGTGTTTGGCACTTATGCCTATTTAGCCAAGCAAAGTAGTTCTCATTTTGACCTTGACAAGTGGTACACCCAAGGCCAAGTGAACCAAGGTCAGGCTTTATTTGCAGACCATTGTGCCGCTTGTCATGGCGCAAAAGGGCAAGGGGCTAATAACTGGACACAGCCTAATGCTTTAGGAGTTCGCCCAGCACCGCCACTCAATGGCACTGGACATGCTTGGCACCATTCGTTAGCAGATTTAACTCAAACTGTTGTGCACGGTCGTGGGCTTATGCCAGCTTGGAAAGACACCCTTAGTGAAGCAGAAGTTATGGCCACTTTGGCTTGGACTCAAAGCCTTTGGCCAACTCCAATATACGCCGCTTGGTCAAAGGCAAACCCATGAGGGCGCAACCAAACTACTCATCACCTAACACAAGCTCCACTAGGTTATTATATCGTAACGGCGCCATTATGGTGATTATGTGTGGTCTATTGTGGAGTACTGCTGGCATTGGTGTGCGCTATATAGATAGTGCCACCGGCTGGCATATTGTATTTTTCCGCTCTGTTGGCTTAGTCATTACTATACTGATGGTGATGGCATGGCGCAGTAAAGGTGATCTAATCACGCCATTAAAGCGCACCAATAAGCTTAGTATATTGGCTGGCTTGTTTATGGGCGCTTCATTTTTTGGAAACATTTTTGCCCTACTACACACCAGCGTAGCCAATGTCACCTTTTTACTGAGCTCTGCGCCTTTTATTGCGGCTTTACTTGGCTGGATTATTTTGGGTGAGCGGGTCAAAAAGCGCACTTGGGCAGCTATTGCACTAACCAGTGTTGGGGTAAGTGTAATGGTAGGTAATGCCTTAAGTGGCGATGGCATTATCGGTATGGGCTTTGCTTTGATGATGGCCGTTTGTTATGCCGCATTCACCGTAATTATGCGCCGAGGCAAAAGTGGAGATATGTTACCTGCTGCATTAATAGCAGGTATTTTTTCCATGCTAGTAGCCAGCTATGCAATTGATGACTTCGCCATAAGCTGGGCAGACCTTGCCATTTGTCTGGCTTTAGGTTTTTTCCAAATGGGCCTAGCCATGGTGTTGTTTATTGCAGGTTCAAAACACGTGCCTGCAGCAGAGCTGACCTTACTCACTATGCTAGAAGTGATTTTAAGCCCTATTTGGGTTTGGTTTTTGTTTAATGAACACCCAGGCTATTGGACGTTAATAGGTGGTAGTATCATTATGCTAGGCGTTTTGATACAAGCCATTGGCGCTAGCCGCAGCCAGCCAAAGCCGCAAATAGCCTAACTATTTGCGCAGGCTAGGCTTAAACAAACGCAAGCGATTGGCATTAGTCACTACCGTCACCGAAGATAAAGACATCGCCAAAGCTGCAAGCATGGGGCTAAGTAATACCCCAGTGAAAGGAAATAATACACCTGCAGCGATGGGGATACCTAAGCTGTTATAAGTGAACGCTCCCCATAGGTTTTGTTTAATGTTACGTAAAGTAGCATGGCTTAATTCGATGGCATCTGCCACCCCATGTAACGAGCTATTAAGTAAACATAAATCCGCACTTTCAATCGCCACATCAGTGCCTTGCCCCATAGCAAAGCTTACATTAGCTTGGCTTAAAGCAGGGGCATCATTAATACCATCACCCACCATAGCCACCACATTGCCTTGCTCTTGTAGGTGTTTTATATGGTTAAGCTTATCTTGTGGCATCAAGTGCGCAGCATAATCATCCACACCCACTAAACCAGCCACACGCATTGCTGTAGCTTGGTTGTCACCCGTTAGCATCATGACTTTGATGCCCTGTGATTTAAGTCTTTCTATAGCATCGGCACTATCTGGCTGCACGGCATCTTCAAGCCCAAATCCACCTATTAGTGCCCCTTGATGAGCAACTAATACCAAACTCCTACCTTTACTTTGTTGTATCGCTAACCACTCTTTTGCAGCACCAAGGTCTACATTTTTAGTGTCCATGAGTTTCACATTACCCATAGTGAACTCACCATTTTTCATGCCTTCCATCTCCATCACCCCCTCCACTCCTAGACCAGAAACAGAAACGAAACTTTCCACCTTAGGTGCTAAGGAGCCTGAAGCGTCCGGCAAGGCACTGTGACAATAGGTCACTATCGACTTTGCAATAGGGTGCTGTGATGCTTGCTCTATAGCTTGAGCAAGTTCCAATGTATGCATGGGGTCTACATTATTAAACACTGCAAAGTCTTCAACACTAGGGTGCCCTTGAGTAATGGTTCCAGTTTTATCCAACACCACCCAATCTATATTACTGGCTTGTTGCAGTGATTGTGCATTGCGCACTAATACGCCCATTTGTGCAGCTTTGCCGATACCGATCATCACCGAAATAGGCGTGGCTAAACCTAATGCGCATGGGCAAGCTATAATAAGCACTGATATAGCGGTTACAAAACTGTATGTAAGGGCAGGCTGGGGGCCAAAAAAGTACCATGAAAGGGCCGTTATCACAGCAATAACCATCACCACTGGTACAAAAATAGCAGCCACTTTATCTGCTAGCTGACTAATGGCAGGTTTACTATTTTGTGCTTTTCTTACCATCTCTACAATGCGCGCTAACGCTGTATCTGCACCTACTCTTGTGGCTTCATAGATTACGCTGCCTTGGCCATTAATAGTGCCTGACACCAAATCATCACCTATGTTTTTTAACACCGGCATGGGTTCGCCTGTGAGCATCGATTCATCAACATAGCTTTGCCCCTGGGTTACCACACCATCCACAGGTACACGATCGCCAGGCTTAATACGTAAAAAGTCTCCTACTTTCACTTGAAGTATATTAACCATCTCTTCACTTTCCCCCTCACTACTGCCCACCAAATAGGCGTGTGTTGGGCGCAGACCAAGTAAGTTTTTGAGGCTAGATTGGGTTTTAAGGCGTGCACGCATCTCTAATACTTGGCCTAAGTTAACTAAACCAATAATCATAACGGCTGCTTCAAAATACACTCCGCGTGCATTTTCTGGAAATATAGTTGGCTGATAAACTGCCACTATAGAATACAACCAAGCAGCGCTGGTGCCGATAGCGATCAAGGTGTCCATATTGGCATGGCCAGTTTTAAGGGCTTTAAAACCACTTTTATAAAAATGCTCCCCTGTCATCATCATGGCCAAGGTAAGCCAGCCCACGGCACGCAATATAAATGGGTCAGCAATGTCCATGCCAAAAAACATCAAACATATACCCAAACCTACGCCACCAGCGGCATACCAAGACCGAGTCTTTAACAGCTGCTGCAACTCTTTTGTTTGCTGTTCTTCAGATAATGCAGGATCTTCTATCAATGTGGCGTTATAACCTGCATCTTGTACGGCTTGAATCAGCTGTTGCACATCACCACCACTGATGTCTGCAGTGCGCGTGGCAAAGTTCACTTGGGCAGCGACCACATTGGGAGCTTGGTTAAGGGCTTTTTCAATACGCCCCACACAACCTGCGCAGGTCACTCCCGATAGGGCTAACTGTGTCGTTTTGTCTTGTTTGTTATTAGTCATGGTAGTTAGCTTCTATAATTGAAATATTGCACTCATTTAATTAAGTGGCACATTATATGCCATCAAGCACACAAAACACTCAGCGCTCTAGCATATCTAGGTCTTAAAGGTAGTGGGAGTCCCCTTTAGTCCTATAACACTTAAGGGTTGTTGAGTGAATACAGATAGTGTGCAATGGCCTTTATGTCCTCTTCGGTCATTTTACCTGTGGTATTTTCCAGCACGTGACTCATACTTCCACCCATAAAATCACCGTCAGGTTTCATGCCTATGGCCAAAGAAAATTCAATATCCTCTTTATTCCATTGGCCAAAGCCTGATGTATTTACATCTAATAACGGCGGCACCTTTTCTCCTTCAGGGCCATTTTCATTACCGATCATACCAGCGTCCTGCATACCTCCTATTAGGTTTCTAGGCGTATGGCATTGGACACAATGACTTGGACCATTCACAAGATAACTCCCTCTATTCCAAAGTTTACTTTGGTTAACATCTGGAGCCCACATGGGGCTTGTGTTGAGCATTTTCCAAATGCCCAATAACCTTCGCTGGTTAAAGGGAAAGCTTAATTGGTGAGATTGAGTGGGTTCAGATATAGGCTCTTGCTCATCCAAATAGGATTTAAGATCTAGTAAATCCTGTGTGGGTATATTTGCATATGATGTATATGGAAATGCTGGATAATAGTGTTCACCCTCAGGGCTCACGCCATCGCGCATAGCACTAACAAACTCATCATCTGTCCAACCACCAATACCAAACTGATTATCTGGGCTAATATTAGGGCTAATAAAGGTACCAAAAGGTGTTTCCAGCTCTACGCCACCTGCCAAAGACTGGTTCTTAGTGTGGCACGAAGCGCATCCACTAATATGAAAGATATACTCCCCACGAGAAACTGCCTCGCCATGCTGTGTTGCTAGTACTACTGATGCGCTAAGTACAAAAGCAATGGAGGCTAGCGAATAAAGTAGCCTGCGTGTAATAGACCATTGATTAAAACTTTTCATAGCATTTACTTCTTTTTCCGATAGCCTTTATGACATGCTTTACAACCACCACTGAGCTTTACAAATTGTTTAGTAAGAGGGCGCAACTTGGAGCCTTGTTGCGCCATTTCGACTAGCTTTTTGGCGTCGCTTTTTGTGCGCTCATTAATTTTTACAAAATCATCCCAATTTTGCCAAATGGCAGGCAAGGCTTCACTGTCACCTTGGATTGATTTTTCTGGAAATAGAGTCGTTAACGTCTCACTATGCCAAAGAATAACCTCGCCATTATCTATAAACACCGCTGGGTCAAATGCTTTTTTACCTTTGACCACTGATGCCATAGACTTCATCGCATCAGCCATACCAGACATGGCATCCATGCGCTGCTTTACTACACCTGTTGCTCCAGTGTGGGCGTTTGCGTTTAAAGCACTAAACAACATGCCAAGCGCTATCATCATAGTGCCTACGTTTTTTGCTATATTAATCATCTTCATATTCTCCTTACTACCCTGCTTGGATAGAATAAGTGTGCTATTCATCAATAGACTTACATTTTGTGTGCAATCGTCTTAATACCATTTTGCTCCTGCACCTCACGAATGAACTTTAATAGAAACACCATATCACCAAAGGCAACGTGCTGCTGAGCAGGCATATCACCAAAGTTCCAGTGATGCTGACGCACACCGTTGCGCACGGCATTAATAAAAGACTGGTTGGCATGGTGACCTGGGTTATAGATGTTGTGTATTAATGGTGGCCCACCCATGCCTCCAGAGGCATTAACACCGTGGCAAGAGGCACAGTTGGTATTAAATACTATCTGACCTTTACCAGCGGCAGCTGACAAAGAGCCCACTTTGACGTCCACATGGCTGTTATTGTGATTTGCAGATACAGGACTAATCAGGAACAGACCTGATAATAATAAAATGACTAGCTTAATTGTATTGTTCATTGTGATGCCTAATTAGAGGTTTATTATTAGTTTAAATACAGTTTTAATAAGTTATCGGCTATTAATTACGCGCCACTTTTGATAAATATCATCAGGCCAATAATCTTGAAATGCAGCGATTACAGATCTTTGCTCTGACTCAGTTAGGCTCCCCTGAAACCCCGGCATGCTGCCACCAAGGGAAGCTCCACCAACATTTACAGTGCGTAATAACACCTCAAGAGAATGATGCCAAGCGTGAGCACTTCCATTAATGGGAGGGGCTGGAAAAAAGCCATTTTTATCTACAGTTTTCCAATCCTTTGCACCTTCACCCAAGGCGCCATGGCAGGCGGCACAGCTATTGGCGAATAGCGCCTTGCCCTGTGATAACTGCTCAGGGCTATACCATCTTGCAGACAGGTTAAGCCCTGTAATCTTTTCATCGCTACAGGCTGATAATATACCCACAGCAGCTATGACTAATACCCACCTGGCAGGCACAAACTTAGGTTTTAACATCGCCAAAAATCCAACTTAATAAGAGTAATAGATGTTGCTAACAAAGTGATATTTACATCTTAGATGTAAAGTACCCACATTCAGCACAGCCACTCTAAGCCAATGGAGACGATGCTCTTTTAGCTAAAATGAATCTGTAATGAGCTGCGATGATTTACAGCAACAACAAAAGTGAAGGAAATTTAAGTGACTTGAGGAGGTTTGGTAGATAGGGTTTGTATATATACTTTACTACTAAATTGATAAGTAGAATTAGGCGAAGACAACTCCACAAGGCCCATAGAAAAAGCACTGGAGGTTATAGATGTCATATTTAAGTGACAATGAAAATGGCTAAAAAAACCACCGTCACCACCCATAGCATCACACCCCTGTGTCATCACCTCATTACATGCTTGCGTATGCATCACATTATGCGCATCGCTAGATACTGGCACATTTACACTTGCATACATTTTGCCTGCTGATAAAAGCAGTAAGCAAAGAGCGAGTGAGGTTATGAGGATTCGAATCATGTATACACTTAAGGGTTATGTTAGTCATTAATAAATAGACGTACATCATAGTACAACATCCTGATGCTATAGCACTAACCCCATTGGTAAATAGTTGTAAACATAAGCTAAAAGCTGCGCCATAGTACCTATATCTTGCTCAAGTATGCTTGTTGATCTAAGATTAAAGCATCCCTTTGGTCAACGAGCATCCATCATGAAACAGTTATTAATCACTGGCGCCAATCGTGGTATTGGTCTGGAATTTACACAACAATATTTAAGTAATGGCTGGCGTGTTTATGCCACCTATCGCAACAACCCTGGCACTGACCTTGAGGCATTGGCCTGTGATCAACTTACACTATTGCCCTTAGATGTTGCAGAAGACGATGGGATTTTGGCGCTACAACAAACCCTTAGTGGCATTGACTTAGATCTCATTATTAACAATGCGGGTGCATTTGGCCCCACTGCAACTGATCAAGCCTTAGGCACTGTGTCTAGGCAAATATGGCTGGATGTACTTAATATAAACACTGTGGCGCCTCTTATGCTGGCACAAGCGTTACACAAAAACCTTGTATCCAAACGTGGCACATTTGCAGTATTGAGCTCGCGCTTGGGCAGTATTGCTGAGAATGTGGCCGACAATAACGGTCTTTACATTTATCGCTCCTCCAAAAGCGCCGTAAACCAAGTGGTAAAGTGTTTGTCGATAGATTTGAAAGCTCAAGGCATTACTGTTGTCGCCCTACACCCAGGCTGGGTACGCACAGATATGGGTGGCCCAAGCGCTTCTATTGATACTCAAACCAGTGTTAATGGGTTACGCCATGTGTTGGGGAGTATTAGTCTAGAGGACAGCGGCCGCTTTATTAACTATGACGGCAATGCTATTGCTTGGTAAGCCTAAGGTTTAATCTGCCTCATATGCAAAACGTGGCACATGTTTGCCATCGATTAGCACCGTTTCAGTAAACATGACCAAAGGCCTTACCCATAGGCCTTTTTCACCATAAAGTGCTCGATAAAGCACTAGCTCTTCTTCGGTTTCTGAATGGCGCACTGTATCAATCACTTGATACTCAAAACCTTTGTAGTGCCTATAGAGTCCAGCTTTTATCATTGTATTACCTTACTTAATTTAAATTTATGTCCACAAGCAGGTACAATACCTTTATCAAATTTCTTTGCAACGCTTTATTATGACTATAAAAGTAGGAATTAATGGATGTGGCCGCATGGGCCGCCTTACCTTACGTGCCGCATGGCAGTGGCCAGAGTTTGAATTTATTCAGCTTAATGATCCTGCTGGAGATGCACAAACCACCGCACATTTACTTAAATTTGATTCAGTGCACGGCACATGGGAAGCTGACATAGATGCTCGTGAGGGCAACATCTTTATAAATGGAAAAGAAATAGCCTATACTCAAAACACCCTGGTATCCTCTACCAACTGGAGTGACTGCCACCTTGTGATTGAGGCCAGTGGTAAGGTTAAAACTAAAGCTTTATTACAAGCTTATTTAGATCAAGGTGTGAAACGAGTGCTAGTGACGGCTCCCGTAAAGCAGCCCGGTGTATTAGACCTAGTAATGGGAGTAAATCACCACCTTTATGACTCCAAACAACATCAGCTAGTGACCGCAGCCTCTTGCACCACCAATTGCTTGGCCCCAGTGGTGAAAGTGCTACACGAAAATCTAGGCATTTTACATGGGTCCATGACCACCATTCACGATGTCACCAACACCCAAACCATATTAGACAGCCACCATAAAGATCTGCGCCGCTCTAGGGCCTGTGGCATGAGTTTAATCCCTACCACAACAGGCTCCGCCACTGCTATTACACACATTTTCCCAGACTTAAAAGGCAAACTTAATGGCCACGCTGTTCGTGTGCCTTTGGCCAACGCGTCACTCACAGATTGTGTGTTTGAAATGCAACAAGAGACATCGGTAGAGCAGGTTAATACATTATTTGAAAATGCCGCCGAGTCTCCCGAATTAAAAGGTATTCTGGGTTTTGAGAAACGTCCGTTAGTGTCTATTGATTACCGTACAGACCCGCGTTCGTGCATCGTGGATGCTTTATCTACTATGGTAGTTAATGGTACACAGGTAAAACTTTATTTGTGGTACGACAACGAATGGGGTTATGTAAACCGCGTAGCGCAACTAGCTAAATACATCTGCACTGATGATCACTAATGCAACCCTCAAGCTCTAATAGCTTAGCCCAATATGCTTTGGTCACAGGTAATTATTGGGCTTTTACCCTAACCGATGGCGCCTTACGCATGTTGGTGGTACTGCATTTTTATAGCTTGGGCTACGATGCCTTTAGCATTGCATTAATGTTTTTATTTTACGAACTCTTTGGCGTAGTAACTAATTTACTGGGGGGCTATTTTGGTGCCTGGGTAGGCCTGAACCGTATCATGAATATTGGTTTAGGTTTACAAATAGTCGCTTTATGCATGCTGTTAGTGAGCCCTCACATGCTCACTGTAGCATGGGTAATGGCAGCCCAGGCACTTTCTGGTATCGCTAAAGACCTCAACAAAATGAGTGCCAAAAGCGCTGTTAAATTACTGGCCCCTAGCAACCAAAGCGCTAGTTTATACCGCGCGGTAGCATTATTGACAGGTTCCAAAAACACTTTAAAAGGTGTTGGGTTCTTCATGGGTGGGGCCTTGCTTGGTAGTGTTGGTTTTACCAGTAGTATCCTCATCATGGTGGCAAGCCTAAGCATTGTTTGGCTGTTTAGTTTGGTGTTATTAAAGACCGACTTAGGCCGCCATAAACACAAGCCTAATATCGCTTTGCTGCTCTCTAAGAGCGTGGCTATTAACCGATTAAGTGGTGCACGTTTGTGTTTATTTGCTGCTAGAGATGTGTGGTTTGTAGTCGCTTTACCAGTTTATCTTGCACAGCAATTATCTTGGGAGCATTGGCAAGTGAGTAGCTTTTTAGCCATGTGGGTGATCGGTTACGGTTTGGTGCAGATAATGGCTCCTGTGTTAACCCAAAAGCCCCATCAAAAAACCCTCACACACACTCTTATACTTGCCCATAAAAGCGCCTTTAAATGGCAAAGCATGCTGTCAGTGATCCCTGTATTTATTGCTTATGGTTTGTATATGCAATGGCAGGCCAGCGTTGTTTTAATCTTAGGGCTTGGCGTTTTTGGTATTGTCTTTGCCGTTAACTCTTCCCTTCATAGCTACCTTATTCTTGCCATGTCTACAAAAGATAAAGTGGCTATGGACGTCGGTTTTTACTACATGGCAAATGCTTGTGGCCGGCTATTAGGCACCGTACTTTCTGGCTTTGTGTTTTTACAATTTGGTTTTATTGCCTGTTTGTTATTGTCGACCCTACTGGTGGTATTTGCCGCCTTTATTACCTATGGGCTGGCTAAACCAGCTCCTATCAACAGCTAATCCAATAACGTCTTACATAACCGCTTAAATAACCAAAGGCACGGTTTGAGTATCTGCTGAATTTTTGGGTAATACCTTTGCCATAGCACCATGTAAAGCCTCTACACAGGGCCAATAGGCACTGCCTGAACGCGCTAAAAAACCTATTTCACGGGCTTGCTTAGGGGATGTGATGGGGATATAGGTGATATTTTGCTCTCCATGACTAATCCAAGCATCCATGCTGAGCTGAGGCACTATAGTGGCGCCATTTCCGGCTGATACCATATATCTTAGGGTTTCTAGGCTTGCGCCTCTAAAAGCTTGAGATTGGCTTTTTAGTTGGCACATTTGTTGGGCTTGGTCTGCTAAACAATGGCCTTCTTTTAGTAGTATTAGTTCTGCCCCCGCAAGCTGGCCCCTTGTGACTTGGGTTTTTTTGGCCCATGGGTGCTCATGCCCTACCCCTAACCAAAGGGGCTCTTGCCAAAGGCTTAAATGACGCAAGCCTGCTTGGGGTTGTGGTAAAACCAAGATACCTATATCAATCTCACCACTTTTTAGCTGGCGTAAAAGCTCATGGGTTTCTAATTCATGAAGCTCGATGGTTAACCCTGGCAGTAAGGCATTTACACAAGCCCCCGTTTTGGCCATCAAATAGGGTGCCAAAGACGGAATAATGGCTAATTTTAAGCGCCCAGTAAGAGGTTTATTGGAAGCCCTTGCGAAGGCTTCCAGCTCATGTGCTTGCAACACCATGGCTTTGGCACGCTGTGCTATTTCTCTACCCACATGGGTGAGAATCACTTTTTTTGAGCCTTTTTCTATAAGCTCTACGCCCAACTGATTTTGCAACTTTTTTAACTGTCCACTCAAAGTAGGCTGGCTTACATAACAAGCCTGTGCGGCTTTGCCAAAGTGGCCCAGTTCATCCAGTGCAACAAGATAACTTAGATCTTTTAAACTCAACATTATCGGTAATACCTATTGAAAAACATATTTATAACGATTATACAAATAATAATAGATACTGCACAATAACATATCGGTGGCGTTTAGCTTTCGAAACCACTCTATATAAGTACCAACAAAAGGAACAAGGAACATGAGCCCAGGAATTACAGTACCCCAAATTACTTTTAAATATCGCGTACGTGATGCCAGCATTGGTGGAGACAACCCATTTCGTTGGCAAGATGTCACTACAGATGAGATTTTTGGCAACAAAAAAGTTGTTGTTTTCTCATTGCCTGGTGCTTTCACACCTACTTGTAGCACCTTTCAAGTGCCAGGTTTTGAAGCCGCATACGAAGAGCTAAAGCAGCATGGCGTAGACGAAGTATATGTATTGTCTGTAAATGACACCTTTGTAATGCGCAAGTGGATGCTTGATCAAGACGTTAAAAACATTAAATTTATTCCTGATGGCAATGGTGAATTTACCCGCCAAATGGGCATGCTAGTAGACAAGACAAACGTAGGCTTTGGCCCACGTTCATGGCGTTATGCCATGGTAGTAGATAATGGTGTGGTAGAGCATTGGTTAGAAGAGCCAGGCCGTAAAGATAATAATGGTGGCGATCCATTCTCTGTCAGTTCTGCCGAATCAGTACTTGCTGCCATAAAGGGCTAAGTACTTAGCTCGATAAGAGCAAGGTTAGGTATCAAAAAAGGGCCCAAATAGGGCCCTTTTTTATTAATATAGATTTTTAATAGCATGTTATTATCAAACAGTGTAATATTCGCCGCGTAATATCACTTGCATCCGCGTTATCTCGGCCACACTTCAAAATAAAGTGGCACGGTAAGGCACCAGCAGGTGCCGGGCATTGGCATACCTTATTAATATTTAATATTAAACTTAGGTTGAGGCCAATGTATACCGAACAAAGGGCACGAGACCCTTTCTATACGCCAGTATTAATACAATATGGCTAAACCCTCTAAATTAATGACTTAGCTCTAGATAAGTAGTATTTTTTATCTACGATTATGCATTAGCTTTAGTGGCTTTACGCTTATTTTTATGTGGCTGCTCCATTGAAAGACCTCGTAAATCACTCCTATTTTATCTCGGCTTTTTTGTTACATCTGGGAGAGTGGCTTTGTTTATGCGCGGGCTTTGTGGATATTTGTGTCCATTTAAGTCATTAGATTACTTATTTAGGATTACACCATGACCACTTTTGCAGACTTGGCACTTTCAGCGCCAGTACTTAATGCGATCACTCGCATTGGCTACGAACAACCATCCCCCATTCAAGCCGCTGCCATTCCACATATTTTGGAAGGCAGAGACATTTTAGGTACAGCACAAACAGGTACAGGTAAAACTGCTGCCTTTGCACTACCTACATTATCTAACATCGATTTAAAAATTGAAGCACCACAGGTGCTAGTGCTTGCACCCACCCGTGAGCTAGCTATTCAGGTAGCTGAAGCTTTCCAAAATTACGCCAGTGACATGCGTGGTTTCCATGTATTGCCTATCTATGGCGGCAGTAGCATGAGCGGACAATTACGTCAGCTACAACGTGGTGTACACGTAGTAGTGGGTACTCCTGGTCGTGTCATGGACCACCTTCGTCGTGGCACTTTGAAGCTAGACAAACTAAAAACTGTTGTTTTAGATGAAGCTGACGAAATGTTGCGTATGGGCTTTATTGACGATGTGACTTGGATTTTGGATCACACTCCAAAAGAGCGCCAAGTGGCTTTATTTTCCGCCACTATGCCTGCTGTTATTCGTAAGGTTGCTAACACTTACCTTAACAACCCTGAAGAAATTAAGATTGAAGCCAAGACCGCTACTGTTGACAGCGTGACTCAGCGTTACTGGAAAGCCGTTGGCACTAGTAAGCTAGACGCGATGACTCGAATCTTGGAAGCAGAAGATTTTGACGGCGTCATCGTTTTTGTACGCACCAAGACCCTAACTGTAGAGCTAGCTGAAAAGCTAGAGGCTCGTGGCCATCGCGCCTCAGCAATTAACGGTGACATGTCTCAACAGCTGCGTGAACGCACGATCGAGCATTTAAAGAGCAGCAAAATTGATATCGTAGTAGCTACTGACGTTGCCGCTCGTGGTATCGACGTAGCTCGTGTTAGTCACGTTATTAACTACGACATTCCTTATGATACCGAAGCTTACGTTCACCGTATTGGCCGTACTGGCCGTGCTGGTCGTTCTGGTAATGCCATTTTGTTCGTTGCTCCTCGTGAACGTAACATGCTGCGCTCAATCGAAAAAGCCACTCGTCAATCGATCACTCCAATGGACTTACCTAGCCGTGAGCAAGTTAAAGAGCGTCGTATTGACCAGTTTAAGGCTAGTATTGATAAAGCCCTTGAGCAGTCTGACTTAAGCATTTACAGCGACATCGTTGAAGCGTTTGTTAAAGAACGTGAAGTTGCTCCAGAGCAAGTGGCTGCGGCACTAGCATTTATGGCTCAGCAAGATCGTCCACTGACTATGGCAGACAACAAGCCTGAGCGTCGCGATTCTCGTGATACAACACCAGGCTTCAACGAAGAAGAGCGTCCACGTCGCAAAGAACGCAAGCAAGAAGAGTTTAGTGGTGAGTCGATCGCTATGGAGCGTTTCCGCATAGAAGTAGGCCATGAGCATCAGGTTAAGCCTGGTGATATTGTAGGCGCTATCGCTAACGAAGCAGACCTTAGCAGCGCTTACATTGGGCGTATTAACTTGTTTGATGATCACTCAACAGTAGACCTTCCTGCAGGCATGCCTGCTGAAATGCTACAGTTACTAAAGAAAGTGCGTGTACGTAACAAGCCGTTAAACATTCAGTCTCAAGGCGCAGCAGAGGACTTTACTCCTGGCGCTAAGACACCTCGTCCTAAGCGTGGTAATGATCGTTCGAACCGTCGTCCAGAGCGTCGTTCGTAAGCTCATCTAGCTAGTAGAAATTAGTAACAAAAGGGTGCCTGAAAAGGGGCCCTTTTTTATTGCCTAAAGCAATTTTTCATAACAACGAAACAAATGCTGCCCTGACGAATGGGTCATATACTCAGGCTGTAGCTCATTAAAACCTAATTTCTCTAACACCTTGCCTGAAGCAAGATTATCTACACGATGTGCCGCAACCACACGTTTCATAGCATATTCTTTTGTGGCTAGCTGCAGCATTAATTGGCCCGCTTGTGCACAAAAACCCTGGTTCCAATAAGGCTCTCCCACCCAATAACCCAAGTTGCCACTGGCATTTAGGCCCCTAGTGATTTGATCTATGCTTATGGCACCAACGCACTGATTAGTTGCCAAACTAACAATGGCTCTAATAATAGCAGTGCCGCCGCGGTGCTGCGCGCCATGAGAGGCTATCCAGGTTTTAGCGCCATCTTTAGGGTAGGGGTAAGGGATATTGCTTGCCATCCGCGCTACTGCTTCATTACTTACCAAAGCTTGTACTCGCTCACTATCTGTGGCCAAAAAAGGCCTGATAGCAACATGAAATCTTGAGTCTATTAACGCCATAAGTATTTCTAAAACTAGGGAATACACATTTTTACTTTACCCATGTAGGTAAAGCAACATAAAATCAGTACTCAAATCATTTTATAGCTGAAACCCTTATGGCCACTATTCACGTTGACTTAGATACTATTGAAGCCACCACTGCAAAAGCTTTAGAAGCCCATGGTGCAAAACCTTGGATTGCCAGCTGTGTGGCTCAGGCTGTGCGTGTGGCAGAGGCTCATAGCAACAAAATTTGTGGCCTATTATACCTACAAAGCTACTGTAGCCAGCTATTATCAGGTCGTGTAAAAGGTGATGTAGAGCCACAAGTGCACCAACCCAAACCCGCTAGTGTGATGGTAGATGCCAAGCTAGGTTTTGCACAGGCTGCTTTTTCTCGCGGTTTAGACACAGCACTTTTAGCTGCAAAAACTAACGGCGTCGCCACTTTAGCTATTTGCCACTCTCATACCTGCACCTCCATGGGTTACTTCACAGAACAGATTGCTCGTGCGGGCTACATCGCTATTGGCATGACTAACGCAAAGTCTTGTGTATCGCCTCCAGGAGGCACTAAAGCTGTGCTTGGCACTAACCCTATTGCCATGTCAGTGCCTGATGGCAAGGGTGGTTTAGCCATGCAATTTGATCAATCTACAAGCGCCATTGCCATTGGCAAAATCAATATGGCAGCCACTGCGGGCGAGCAAATCCCCTTAGGCTGGGGCGTTGATAGTGAAGGCAACCCTACTCAAGACCCTAACGCTGTATTAAAGGGCGGGTCACTGGTGTCCTCTGGTGGTTATAAAGGCTATGGGTTTGGTCTAATGGCAGAAATTCTCGCAGCAGCCTTTACTGGTGGCAGCACCAGCACACAGCTAGATCCTCTAAAAGCCACTGAAGGCAACCCTCATGACTTAGGCCAATGTTATATCATTATTGACCCAACCAACGTTGCTGGAGATCTATTTTGGGACAAGCTAGACACTATTTCAGAAGCTATCACCAGCCAAGCTGGAGCGCGACTTCCCGGCACTAATAAAGTGTTGCTAAGTAGCGTAGAGCTAGATGAGCAAATGTGGAATGACGTACTGGCCCTAACTCAAGTTTAGGCTAAAATACAGCTGGAGCTGTTTGCGTCATCAAAAGCCCAGTGGTTGGATGAATAAAACTTAGCTTCCAAGCATGTAACTGCAAGCGTTTGGCCTGTTGTAGTGCTTGGGGATGAGCATAAAAATCACAGCCACTTATAGGGTGGCCTATCTGCGCCATATGCACTCTTAGTTGGTGAGAGCGCCCAGTAACAGGCTTTAACAACACCTTTGTTTGTAATGTGGCAGCTTGTCTTTCAAGCACCTCAAAACGAGTTAATGAAGGCTTACCCAATTCATGATCTACCATTTGTTTAGGCCTGTTAGGCCAGTCACAGATAAGTGGTAAATCAATTTCACCAGCGTCTTCTTTTAACAGCCCATACACCCATGCCAAATATTCTTTATGCGTTTCTCGTTCTTGAAACTGGCGACTTAAGGCCGATAAATTGGCCTTACCGCGAGCCAATATCATGATGCCAGACGTGTCCATGTCTAAGCGATGCACAATAAAAGCGTCACTATATTGTTGTTGTACTCGTGTGATTAAGCAGTCTTTATTAAGCGGGTGTTTGCCTGGTACAGATAACAGGCCACTGGGTTTATCCACCACTAAAATATCTTCATCTGCATAAATAATAGCCACTTTTTGCTCACAAAAAGGAACAATAAAATCAGTCATTATCTGGTGTAACTCGATAACCTGAAGGCTCTAACACTACCGATTTTGATTTGATGTAAAACACAATAACACCCACACCAATCGATAACACATAGCCCCAAAACCACCATCGACTATGGCCATTTAGCTGCACTAAACTAGAAATTAAACCGCCAGTAAACCCTAATGTTAAATACAAAAGCCATTGCTTCCAAGTAGGTGCAGCGGTTCTTGGCAAAATATAAAAGGTGCCACACGCTGGGCACCCATAGGCCTTGTCTGGGGCTTTGTAATCTTCACACAGTTGATTACGTGAGGTGATCTTAAAGTCGCACTGGGGGCATTTATTCGCCATGGTCAGCACCGCCACTAATTTGAAAGCCTACGCGCTGAGGGAGACCATCAGTTATTTCATAATAGTCAGCTTTGTCTTCCACATAAATATGCTCTACTAGCTTTAATTTACTGGGCTGATCTAAAGTGCCAGCAAAGATAGAAACAGTGGATTTATCCGTATGATCCCAAAATAAATTTCCACCACATTGCTGACAAAAACCACGTCGAATACCCTTAGAAGAGAAATACCATTTAAGGCCTTGCTCCTCTAACAGAGCTATATTTTCACGTGGCGCACTGGTAGCTGCCACATGATGACCACTTGTTTTTTGACATTGCGTACAGTGACACGCAACCACTGGGCGCAACACACCTGTGACTTGATATTTAACCGCGCCGCATAAACAGCCGCCTGTTGCCCTATTTGTCATTGCTATACACCTCTGGAAACCAATCTAATGGCATTTTATCACCATCAGCTTGGATTAAACCATCAAATGGCGGCGATGTTGGGCCACCTCTATCAGCATAACGTACATCATCACCCATAAAGCGCGTAGAAAAAGCGCGTCTGCGGCTAGTTAATGCGTTACCTGGCGCACCGTGCACTGTTTTAAAGTTAAACAGCACGCAATCACCCAGCTCTAATTCGGGAATCAAGATGTTTTGCGACTCATCAATGTCTGGCATGTCCATATAATCAGCATCATTACTATACCAAGGCTTATTACTAGACCACCGCGTTGGCCGCACCAACTTAGGCCAGCGATGAGAGCCCAACACCACTTGCAGTGTGTTGGCCGCAGTTACTTTATCAAGGGGTATCCAGTAACTAGCTGTTTGTTCACCAGACACACAATAATAGGGCATATCTTGATGCCAAGGCGTGGCTTTGGCAGTGCCTGGCTCTTTCACTAAAATATGATCATGAAACACTTGAATGCGTTTTGAAGAGGTTGCTTGTGCGGCAATTTGAGCTGCAGGTGAGTGATTAATCCATTGTTGAAATTCATCAATGCGCTGCCAATTACAATAGTCTTCAAAAAAGCGCCCAGCATCACCCTTAGCCACATTTTCACGTCCATGCTCACTAGGTGAAGACAACACTTTATCAAAACCTGTTCTTAGGCAATCTATCCAGTCTTTAAACACGCCTTTAATAACAATAGCGCCATCGCGTTCATAATCGTCAACTTGTGACTTACTTAGATACATGAAAAATGCTCTTATTGATGAGTTGGATTACAGGCTAAAAGAGCCTCTATTAATTTTTTTAATTGGGGAATAACCTCAGCACATTTGTGGCTATCTAATGAATAAATGTCTTTATCGTGCATGTAAGTAGCTTGCGATAGCTCCAATTGAAATGCATGTATTTGATTTATGGGCTGGCCATGACTACGGGTGATATGCCCCCCTTTAAAGCGCCCATTGCTCACCTGGCTATAGGCACTGTTTAAAAGGGATTTTTGTGCCGCGTGTAAAAGCTTTGAAGCACAAGAAGCACCGTCATTTGTGCCTAGATTAAAATCTGGCAAGGTGCCTTGAAAAAACATAGGCACCTGAGCTTTAACAGAATGGGCATCAAATAAAATGGCATAACCAAATTTTTGTTTAATACGAGCTAACTCTTGTGTTAGCTGCTGATGATATGGCCACCAAATTTGCTCTATACAGGCCTGTTGATAAGCTTTGTCTACTGGTGCGCCTTGTACAAAAAGAGGTTTTTCATTAAACGAAATATGTGGAAATAAGCCTATGGTTTTACCTGAATAAAGTGGCTTATCATCTTTTGGGCGATTAAGGTCGATCACATAACGTGAATAATTCGCCTGCAGCACGCTTACGTTCATAGACCCTAGAAAGTCATATAGCTTAGGAATGTGCCAATCAGTATCTGGCAATGCTAAGGCTTCTGGTACTAACGTGTTAGCCACTTGTGGCGTAAGCTGTAGCCCAGAGTGAGGCATGCTCACAAGTAACGGAGAGTCTCCTTGTATAAAATCGTAAGACTTAGAAAACATCATAGTGCTAACCCGGTAATGTGGATCGCTAAGCTTGCCCAAAAAGTTAAGCCTATTAAACTAGCTAAGGTCTGCAAGGTGATAATGTCTGCCATTAGTTTGGCATTACCACCCATTTGATGAATAAAAGGATAGGCTGAAACGGCTGTTGGCAAAGCCCCAAATACCACCAAACATACCGTCACTAAGGGCGTAAGGTTAAACCACAAGGCCCCTGCTAAAAAGAGCGCAGGAAACACTAAAAGCTTAAAGCTAAGTGCCACCATTAATACCAGCCAATTGCCTTTTAAAGCACGTATGCTAAGGCTGGCCCCAATACTAAGTAAAAGCATCGGCAAAGCAGCACGGCTCAAAAAAGCCATGGATTGGTCAAGTATATGGGGTACAGGAAAATCAAGCACGTTAATCAACAAGCCGATAGACACTGCGATAAGCATGGGGTTGCGCACTAGCTCTTTTGTGATTAAAGCAGACAGCGAATGTGCTTGTTTTTTACGCACCAACACACTCACAGAAAGTACTGACAAAAAGTTGGTAGGCAGCAAAAGCACTGCAATAATTAAAGCGCCTACTTCTTGACCAGGCAAGCCAAACATATCAAATAAAACAGCCAGACCAATGAAACCATTATGCCTTATACCACCTTGAGCAAGTGATGCAGCTGAAGGCCCGTCTTGGCCCAGTAACCTAGAGGCCCAAAAACAATAGATAAGAACCAACACCAATGACACTGAGAATATGACCAATAAAGGCACCAGTAATTCAGTGTTGATGGTGGCGTTAGCTAAGGTACGAATGATTAACACTGGGAATAATACCCAGTAGGATAATTTTGAAATACCTTGCCAAAAAACGGGTTCCGTCAATAACCTTTTAGAAAGGCCATAACCCAATAGCATGACTAACAAAATAGAACTGATAACTGGAAGAATGGTGTTCATTAAATAAGCCAGTACAACAGGAGTGTAAGCCCATCATACCAGCAAGAGCACTAATTAGTACCTTACTACTGGCCTAGATTTTGTTTATCTTGGCCCAGGACTAGTCGCTTTAGCCCAGTTGTTTTAAGCGCTGATCATGCTGATTTAATAACTCGCCCACACCCCAGTTATTATCTTTTTGCACACGCATAATGCCTATGAGGTTTTTGTCACGAATACGCTCTAGCTCTCGAATAGTGTGATGACCCGATTGTTCATCAGACTGCTGAGCAATCGTAGCAATTAGCTCGTCTGTAAGCTCTGGCACATCCATTAGTTTAGTCCATGGCCACTCTAAACAAGGCCCAAACTGGGCAATAAAGTGAGCCATACCCGCTTCACCACCAGCGATACGGTAGGTTTCAAACAACCCCATTTGCGCCCAACGCAAACCAAAGCCATAACGAATGGCATCATCTATTTCAGAAGTAGTGGCAATGCCATCTTTAATCATCCACAAACCTTCACGCCATACTGCTTCTAACAATCGATCAGCAATGTGCGCATCAATTTCTTTGCGCACATGTAATGGTTTCATACCTATGCTAGTTAATAGGGTTTGGGCCTGCTCAATAATTTCTGGGTTATTAATAGGGCTAGGTACAAGCTCTACCAAGGGTAATAAATACACTGGATTAAATGGATGGGCCACCATAATTTGCTGAGGATTTAAGGCATTTTCTTGTAGCTGAGAAGGCTTAAAACCAGAGGTAGAAGAGCCAATAATAGCCGAGTCTAAGCACGCTGCCTGCACTTGAGCAAATACTGCATGTTTAATGTCTAAACGCTCTGGCACACTTTCTTGAATCCAATGAGCATTAGTCACGGCAGCTTCTAGGGTGTCACAAAAAGTGAGCTTACCTTCACTAGGCATGGCTACATCGGCCAATGCAGGCAAAGCTGCACGCGCATTTTCTAACACTGCATCTAGTTTACGCTTAGCGTCGCTTGCAGGGTCATAAACGTTCACGTCCCAACCGTGTAATAAAAACCTTGCTACCCAGCCTCCACCAATCACGCCACCACCTATACAAGCGGCGGTTTTATGCTGCGTGGTTACATTGTTGCTCATGCTAATCATACCAAAGGCGCCCGCTTTTCTACTTTGATGAGCTCACGCACTTGAGCTGCAGTCATTAATGTAGAGCCCATATTTGTAGCAATGGTGGCAGCACGTTCAACAAGCTGAGCATTAGTGGCTAATACACCTTTAGACAACCAAATATTGTCTTCTAAACCCACACGAATATTACCTCCTGCCAATACGGCAGCGGCCACATAGTTCATTTGGTTACGACCAATAGAAAAGGCTGACATCACCCAATCTTTAGGCACGTTATTCACCATAGCCATGAAAGTATTCAAATCATCTGGCGCACCCCAAGGGATACCCATACATAGCTGCACCATCACAGGATCAGTGATTAAACCCTCTTCCACTAACTTTTTGGCTAGCCATAAATGGCCAGTATCAAAGGCCTCTATTTCAATGCGTGCACCCATAGCAGTCATTTTTTCTGCCATAGCCCGTAACATGCCCGGGGTATTGGTCATCACGTAATCAGCTTCGGCAAAATTCATAGTGCCACAATCTAAGGTGCATATTTCTGGCTGGCATTGGCGGATGTGTTCTACGCGCTCACTAGCGCCTACCATGTCTGTGCTTGCTTGCTTTAAAGGCAATGGGTTTTCAGCATCACCAAACACAATGTCACCACCCATACCTGCGGTAAGGTTTAACACTACATCCACTTCTGCAGCACGAATGCGTTGTGTGAGCTCTTTATATAGCTCTAAACGACGGCTTGGCACACCCGTTTGCGGGTCTCGCACATGACAATGCACAATGGCAGCGCCAGCTTTAGCCGCATCTATAGCGCTGTTAGCTATTTCTTCAGGGCTGCGTGGCACATGGTGAGAACGGTCTTGTGAACTGCCAGATCCTGTGACGGCACAAGTGATAAAAACATTTTGACTAGGCTGTAATGGCACGACTAAGGCCCTCTATTGATTACTGTGGATTTCATTTATCAATGATGGCATTGCCAAGAGGGATTTAATTGATATTTTAGGAGCAATAATTATTTAATACCGAACAATCTGCCCACTTGATATTTTTCTATTAACAACGTCTACCAATAGGCATCTATTTTCTACTTGACCTTCGCTAAAAATATGTCAAACTACTGTATATACATACAGTATTTATTAGGTAAATTATGGCCCTGTTACAATTAGAAAAAGACCGTTTGGTCTGGCGCGCTCGGCAAGTAACGGGGCCAGACCAACGCCGCCAAAGCAGCTTTTATTCTACTTTAGATGCGCACTTACAAGGTGGCTGGCCCCAAACAGGGCTAGTAGAGCTAGCCTGTGGTTTGGCAGGAATAGGTGAGCTGCGTTTATTATTTCCCTTATTGGCCCAATCTCAAGCGCGCCTACAGGTATGGATTAATCCACCAGCGCAGCTCAATGGACAAGCTTTAGCTCAGCATGGGATAAGCCTAAGTAAAACGTTATTAATACGCTGCCAAAACCCTCAGCACGCCCTTTGGAGCGCGCAGCAAAGCCTTAATAGTGGTTGCTGCAGTCACCTTGTATTGTGGGCCAAAAACTTAACCTCACCCCAAGCTAAACGCTTACAAGTAGCGGCTAAAGATAATCAAGCACTGATGTTTTGGCTGCACCCCCAACCTGAACCTAGCACCAGTGCACTGCCTGTGAGTGCTCGTTTTTCGCTGGCACCTTTAGCCACAGGCTTACGCTTAAAAATTCATAAATACCAAGGCCAGTGGCCACAGCACCCGTGCCAAGTTGACATGCATAAACTTTGGCCCTCTTTGGCAATGCCTACAGTTACAGCTGCACCTGTGCCTGCATTAAAGCGCAATATCAAACTTGTTTCACTTAATAGCCATAAGCTGCAGTAACCCTGATGCAATGGCTTTATTTATGTTTTCCCAGCCTGCAATTGGATAGCCTGTTACATCAACAGGCCTACAGCCAAGCTTGTGTTTTGGTTGATAAAAACGAGGTGGTACAGGCTAATCCTGAAGCCCTCCAGCTAGGCATTAAAAATGGCACCGGTTTAGCCCATGCAGCACTTTTATGTGCCCAAATTAAAGTGATTGCCTATGACGCCAAAAAAGAGCATCGCCTGCTTAGTCAATTGGCCCAATGTTTGTATCAAACCAGTGCCACATTTTATCTAGATCCACCGCAAGGGTTATTGCTACAAACCAGCGACATGCTCAGACGCTATGAAGGCATTGGGGGTTATTGGCAACAACTACAGCAACCTTTAATAGAACGTGGGCTCAATTATCACTATGCCAGTGCTCACACTCCCCTAGCTGCTAAAGTGCTAGCCCACGCAGGTAACGATCGTTTATTACAACACCAAAGGCAGGTTCAAATGTTACTGAACCAACTACCTATCCAGCATGCCTTACTTGACCATAAACTTGCCTTACAATTAGAGCGCCTTGGTCTTAATACACTAGGGCAAGCTCAAGCACTACCTAAGTCAGCTTTAGGCCAGCGTTTAGGCAAAACCCTAGTGAACTATTTACACCAACTAGAAGACACAAGTGCACCCACCAAGCCTGCATACCAACCCCCTGAACGCTTTCGCCAACGCTTAGAGCTACTCTATGAAATAGAACATAGCAGTGCATTACGATTTCCATTAAAGCGCTTATTAACTGATTTAGAAGCCTTTTTAGCACCTCGCCAGCTCAAAGTTGCACAGCTAAG
>Ga0209502_10000582_pt1 | contig 38282 bp, 38 predicted proteins | sample ArcticOcean_MG_C_10_FD_187442 | JGI IMG/M metagenome (GOLD analysis project Ga0209502, IMG submission 187442) | Marine microbial communities from western Arctic Ocean - ArcticOcean_MG_CB11_90 (SPAdes) (version 2) | ecosystem: Environmental > Aquatic > Marine > Oceanic | place: Arctic Ocean... | reverse complement strand
CAAAAAAACCATCAGTTTTATGTTCATCAGGTCTTAACTTTATATATTTATCTGATTTCAATGGTATATCATATTTTATTAATATTAGTTCTGGTAGAAAAACTCTAAAGTTTTTATTTTCCAAAAGAAAATTTTCTACGATTAACTCATTCTCTTGCTTTAATAAACTGCATGTAGCATAGATTAGATGCCCTCCAACCTTACATAATTTAGATGCCGCATTAATTATTAGCTTTTGCTTAAGGTTTAATTGTTCCACAGATTCGAGTGAGTGTTTCCATTTCAAATCTGGATTTCTTCTTAAAGTACCAAGTCCTGTGCAGGGAGCATCAACCAGAACTTTATCAAACTTTTCACGTAATCTTTTAATTTTTGTGTCGTTTTCATGCATTATTTTATGGGACATAATATTAGATGCCCCCGATCTTTTTAATCTTTTTTTCAAATTTGCTAATCTATTATCTGAAACATCAAAAGCATACACCCTTCCAGTATTTTTCATAATTGCAGAAAGTGCTAATGTTTTTCCTCCAGCTCCCGCACAGAAATCTGCGACCATAGAACCTCTTTTTGGGTTCACTAAGAAAGATAATATTTGGCTTCCTTCGTCTTGAACTTCAATTATTCCTTCTAAAAATAAACTATCCCTCTGGATTGATGTTCCTCTTGGCAAAGAAATACATATTGGGGATAAATTGGTTTTAGATATTTTATCTTTTAAGTCTGGAAAGCTAATGATTAAATCATCAATAACCTTTGAAATATTTTTTTCCTTTAGCATGTTGACTCGTAAGTTTAGATTAGCTGGAGTTAACAAACTTTTTGCTAAGCTAATTGCTGATTGCTCACCATATTGCTCCAATAAGTTTTCCCAAATCCAATCAGGCATACTTAACTTTGAAGCCCACCCTTCTATATTAGTTTTGTTAGATTTTTGCTCCTTAAGCCATGTTAAATCTTGATCACCAACAAAATTAGATAGCTCTCTAATACTTTTACCTAGAACTAACGACATATAAATTAAAACTAATTTTCTGGGATTTTCTTCACTTATATTTTCAATTAAATATCTTCTATTTCGAATTACACCATAATATAATTCTGAAATATTTGCTCTATCATGACTTCCAAGATGTCTATTATTTCTGAAAAACATGCTTAATTGACGATCAGCAGGTCCTGAATGTAAAAAATGTTCTTTTAAAATTTCTGAGCATGCTTTTATTATTATTTTATTCATTAATTTTCTTTATTTTTAGAGTTTCTATTTTTTGGATAATGGAACTTAAGTCATCTTCAGTGATTGATATTTTCACTGGTAAATACCCATATTTTTTTGCTAGCCATAAATCGATTCTTTCTGGATTCTGATAATTAAATTTTGCTACATGCAGCACATCAAGATTGCCTAATTCAGTATCTATATTAACTTCATCAATATAGTGATAATTATAAATTTTGAAAACTTTAGCATTAGTTATTGGTATTTGCATTTTGTTTAATGGATCTAAGAACATAAATTGAAACATAAAACTTAGCTGATCTTGTGCTTGATTTATTAAACCATACATATTGGTAGTTTCCTTTCTATTTATTGTTAGAATTTTACTTTTCCAATCAAAAAATGCTTCTGACGTTTTATTTTTTCCATGGCTTAATAAATAATAATCTGGTCTCAACCCTAATATATTTATTGATCCTCTGCTTTTTTGAATTAATGGCTTTGAGTAAAAAAATGAGCTTATTCCTTCTGCCTTAGCTTCATAAAAAATTTCATAATCATTTTTATTGATTTTATAATTTATTCTTAAACTACCAACTATTGGAATAGAATCATTTTTATTATTCCCAATAACTTGACCTTCACTTCCAAATGGTCTTATTTTACTTATTGATCCCTTATTTGGCCCAAGATCATGAAGAACTTTGTAACTCATTGAAATTGATTTTATTGACTCGCCAAAAACTGGCTCAGCGATTAGCTCATCAAATTCTTGTACCGGTTTGCATAATTCGCAATATATTTCCTCCTCTTTTACCTCTACTTTATTATTTACACTATCTTTTTTAAATTTTTTAACCTTTTTTTTCTTTATATTAGTTACCGGAGAAAAATTATCTTTACTTATTTGTGGAGGTATTTGAACTAATTGAATATTAAGCAACTTACTATTGCTAATATCAAATTTTATACTTGATAGGAATATAAAATGTATCCCAATTGAAATTAATATTCCATATATTAAGAAACGATTCCTCATCTTTTTTATTTGACTTATAATAAATTTGTTTTTACTAAAATTTGTTCTATATTAATCCCAATATCTGTTTTTATTTCAATCTTTAAAGGAATTCTATATGGCTCTCTTAAGATCCATATATAATGTATTGAGTTACTTCTCCCCTTAATCTCACCTTCATAGACATCTGCTTCTAGGCTCCCAGCATTAGTTGTCATTAACTCACTTCTAACTTTATTGTATAAGTATGTCCGACTTTTTTTGCCATCAACTACTTCAAAAATATAATTTTTTTTACTTAGTGATTCAAAATTAAATTGATATAAATATGTTAGTACATCAAAATGTTTCTTCTTAAGTAAAATATTTTTGGTTTCTTGCTTATAAGTTAATTTCACTTGCTTATCTTTAGAATCAAATACTGCCAAAATATTCTTTTTTGGTTTCTTCTTATTTTTTAATTCAAATATTTTTGGTGAAAAGCCATCTATACTTAATTGGCCTTTACTGACGACCTCCCGATCTCCTAATAGCTTCAAAATACCTTCTGCTTTTGTTATAGCCTTTATTTCATATTGATTATTTTTTTGATTAAAATCTACAATTACCCTACCAAGATTATTATTTTGTTGTTTTAACTGATATTCGCTATGAAAATTCTTCGGAAATAATTTAGCTCCTACGCTGAATGGGCATAGTAAAAATATTACAACCCATGAGTATCTAAATAATTTCAGACTGAGGTTCATTTAGATCTCTATTGGCTATTTCTCCAAGCACAAATACCGTCTCACCATTTTGTTCTAAAATTCTTATTGTCTCTTCCTTATCATTAGGATTTGTTATTACTACCATACCAATCCCACAGTTAAATGTTTTATATAGTTCGTCATCACCAATATTTGCTTTTTCCTTAAGCCATTGAAATACTGCTGGCATATTCCATGAATCTTTTTTAATAACTGCTTTTTGATTTTCATTTAATACTCTAGGAATATTTTCATAAATACCTCCACCAGTAATATGAGCCAACCCATTCACTTTAATTTTTTCTAATAAACTTAAAATTGATTTAACATATATTTTGGTTGGCGCCATTAGGACGTCTCCATACGTTTCACCATCAAAATCGGTACTAAGATCAATATTTTCTTTTTCTAAAACCTTTCTTATTAAAGAATAACCATTTGAATGAGGGCCAGAAGATGCTATTCCAATTATGATATCCCCATCTGAAATACTTTTACCATCTATAACTTTACTACGCTCAACTGCTCCTACACAAAAACCGGCTAAATCATACTCCCCTCTAGGGTACATGTCTGGCATCTCTGCCGTTTCTCCCCCTACTAATGCACAACCCGCTATTAAACAACCCTCAGATATTCCTTTTATAACTTTAGTGGCCATCTCTACATCTAATTTTCCACATGCAAAATAATCTAAGAAGAATAGAGGCTCTGCTCCTTGTACTAAAATATCATTTACGCACATTGCTACTAAATCTTGCCCAATAGTATTGTGAATATTTAAATCAAATGCTAATTTAAGCTTCGTACCAACTCCATCAGTTCCAGAAACTAATACAGGATTTTTAAACTTTTTAGGTATCTCGAATAATGACCCAAAGCCTCCTAGCCCACCCATCACTTCTGGTCGATTTGTAGCTTTTGCATATGGCTTTATATTTGACACCAATCTATCTCCTGCTTTTATATCTACACCGGCATCTTTGTAAGAAATAGAATTTTTTTTATTGCTAAAATCTTGAGACAATTTTATTTACCCTCTGGAATGTTGAATACTTTACGTATAATATGATTTTAACTGAATTTAGTAGCAATAGATAATTCTCATATACTCATAATCTTATGGAACAACTCTTACTTAATATTGAATTACCAACACATAAGACATTTGAGAACTTTATTGTTGGAAATAATAATGAATGTTTTAATGCGCTAAAAAATTTTATTTTGCCTGAGAATGATATATTTTTTATTTATATTTGGGGAGATAAAGGTTGTGGAAAATCTCATTTAGCTGAAGCAATTCAAAATGAAAATATTACAATAATAGAAGATATTGACCAAGCTAGTCAAAGTAATCAAATTGATATTTTTAATCTTTATAATGACCACAAAGCTGCACATAAAAAACTACTAGTTACAGGAAATAATAATCCTAATAAAATGATGTTAAGAGATGACTTAGCTAGTCGTTTAAGCTGGGGTTTAGTCTACAAGCTTAGCCTTTTATCCGATATTGAAAAAAAACAGGCTTTAAAAAGATATTCTAAAGATAGAGGATTTAATCTTAAAATTGAAATTATTGAATACTTACTTCGTTACTACAAAAGAGACCTTCATTCACTTATTGCAACCCTTGACGCATTAGACCGTTGGTCACTTAAGACTAAACGACCTATTACTATCCCTCTTCTTAAAGAAATAAATCAAGAAAATTTATTTAAATAAATTAAATTTAGGCCAGTACTCTAGCCCAAATTAACTTAATTCTCATCAAATACAATCAGCCTGTGCTTCCATCCATCTATTCTGACATTTTTTATCTAAACCACAAACCTCTTCTATAGCTCTATCTTCATTTTCCATTCTATTGGTCCCTTAAAATTATTTAAATTTTTCCTACCAAGTCTAATGATGGTTTAAGTGTTTCAGCCCCTGGTTTCCAAGATGCAGGACAAACTTCGTCTGGATTATCTTCAATATGTTGTGCCGCTTGAACCTTTCTAACTAAGTCTGCTGCAGAACGTCCTATGCCTAAATCGTTAACTTCAATTGTTTTAATTTTACCTTCAGAATTCACAATAAAAGTACCTCTTAATGCTAATCCTTCTTCTTCGATCATAACGTCAAAGTTTCTAGCCAAAGCTCCTGTAGGATCTGCAAGCATTGGGAATTTTATTTTCTTTATCGATTCGGAAGAATCATGCCAAGCCTTATGACTAAAATGAGTATCTGTAGAGATAGCATAAACCTCGACATTTAATTTTTTTAACTCTTCATAATGGTCTGCAAGATCACTTAATTCGGTAGGACAGACAAAAGTGAAATCTGCTGGATAGAAGACAAATACGGACCAATGTCCATTTAAACTTTCTTCCGTAATATCTATAAATTCTCCGTACTGATTTTTTGCATGATAGGCTTTGGAATTAAAAGGTTTAACGCTAGTATTTATTAGTGAACTCATTACAAACTTCCTCTTTTAGATTTTGATTTAAAATGTAATTCTAAGGAAATTATTTAATTTGTATAATTAATTATATATATATGATTAATAAATAATTATTATCATAAGTTTTCTTTACTTATTTCATAGATTTCTTTTTCCCTTTGAAGCTGTTTTAAACGTGATTCAACCCTTGATTTTTCATAAAAATTCCCATCTCTAGCTCTGACAGCCATATCCATTTGAACAATTGCTTCCTGTAAGTCATAACTATAATAAAATGATTCAGAAAGACTCTCATATTGTAAAACCTGCCTACCATTTAATGCATATGCTTTTGCTAGTAATTTATATATCTCTGGATCACTGTTAAAAATTTTCACGTAGTTTTCTAAAAATTCAACTGCTTCATCTATAGAATTTTTTTTAATTAAATAATTTGCTAACTCATAAACAAACGCTCTGTAATTTGGATACTTATTAAGAGCTTTTTTGATCACTAAGTAGGCAGGTTCAATATCCCCTTTTTCAAGTAAAATTTTAATATTTAATTGATCAATCATTGGGTTTTGAATATTTTTATTTTTAATCCATTCCAATTCTCTTGAAGCACCTTTCAGATCTTTGTTTATCAAATAAGCATATGAAAGAGCATATCTCTCTCCCAATTCATTTAAATAAGTTTTATTTTTTATATTACTTTCTAGTTGTTTTGTAATTAATTTTTTTTCTTGAAGTAATACTTTAATTTTTCCTTTTACAAAATAGAAACTTGGATCATCTAAACGTTGTTTGTATGGATAATCTTTTAAGCGGTTCTCAATATCGCTAATACGTTCTGAAGTAATTGGATGTGTTCTGAGAAAAGATGGTGCTGCTCCTGGTGAATAACGGTTGCCTTTTTGCAAGGTTTTAAAAAAATCTATCGAACCTCTCACATCAAATCCTGCTTTATTCAGGATTTCTAATCCAACTCGATCAGCTTCTTTTTCGTGTTCCCGAGTAAAATCTAATACAGTTTGAGCACCAAGTGCTTGTGATACCGTTAATGCTCCTCTTGCTAGGTCTGGATTTGATCTAGCTAATAATAATGCTAATCCAATTCCAAGATAGGACTTAAAAGAATCTTTTTGAATTTTACTTACTAATCTAGCTAAGTGTCGTTGTGTGACATGTGCAATCTCGTGACTCAGTACACTAGCAAGTTCTGATTCAGAACTAGACGATAAAATTAGCCCAGTATGTATTCCAATGACACCTCCCAACATTGCAAATGCATTAATAGATTGATTATTAACTATAAAAAATGTCAGATCTCTTCCTGAATAGTTACTAGATTGGACTAATTTATTTGTTAAATTATGTAAATAATCTTCAATTTCAACATCATTAATAACAGACTTACTTTGATAAACTTGCTGAAGAATTTCTCTGCCAATAACTCTTTCTTCGTTAGTACCAATTATTGTTTCACTATAATCACCTAAATTAGGTAACTCATTAGCAAAACTTATGTTGGAAATAAAAAAAATATAATAGAAAAGCTTTTTCATAGATTTATTTAAAGTTATTATGATGTTTAATATTTAAAATATGTATTATATGCCTATGCTCTCTCATATAGATAAAAATGGTGATGCCAAAATGGTAGATATATCTGAAAAAGATAATACAGAAAGAGTTGCAATTGCCTCTGGCTTTATTGAATTAAACGAAGAAACTATTCATTTAGTTAAAATTGGCAATCTAAAAAAAGGTGATGTTTTAACTGTTGCCAAGATTGCAGCAATCCAAGCAGCAAAAAAAACATCAAGTTTAATCCCCCTTTGTCATAATATTAATTTAAATGGTATTGATATTAAATTTAAGATTGATAAGAACGAAAATAAAATTTATTGCCAATCAACTATAAGTTGTTCAGGTAGTACAGGCGTTGAGATGGAGGCCTTAACTGCTGTTTCAGTTGCACTACTTACTATATACGACATGTGCAAAGCTTCTGATAAATATATGAGAATCTCAGGGATTAAGCTAATAGAAAAGCATGGGGGAAAATCAGGTGCATGGATAGCAAAAAACTAAAGGAAATAATAATTACTTTAATTGCATAACAATCTTATTTGCAATAGTTTTTGGATTGATGTTATTAATTTCATAGTTTCTATCTTGTATCCACAATACATCAGTGCCCCAGGGGCTATATCTATGAGGTTCGCCTACACCAAAAATTGTAAATGATTTTGTTTTTACAGCACTTGCAATGTGGCCTAATCCAGAATCATTCCCAACAAAAAAATTAGATTTTTTAATAATTGCAGCTGTTTCTAAAAGGTTATAAATTCCACAACAATCAACAATTTTTCCCTTATAGCCTAAAGCAAACTTTTTGGATAAAGTAGCATCATTTTTATCACCAACCAAAATAATTACATCAAATAATTCATTTAGGATACTAGCTAACTTTATGTAATTTGAAATATCCCAAATTTTTCCATCAAAATTTGCACCTATGCCAATTGTTAATAAACGATTATTTTTATATTTACTGAAAATTTTATTCGTAAGATTTTTTTCGTACTCTGAAAGCCAAATAGTTGTTAATGGAATATTATCATCAACAACCTTACTGATTGATAAAAAATGTTTCTTGACGCTATGAATTTTTAAGCTTGACTGATTTGAAATCTTAAATAATTTCTTCTTAGCTTTTAAAAAATATAAAATTCCATCTGACCTTAAATCAACTGCCAGGTCATATTTTTTTTTCCTTAACTTTTTGATTAATAATAATAGACCACACCATCCTGAGTCTTTATCTTTTTCATAAAAGTTACTTACATAAGGACAATATTTGAATAAGATTTTTGACCGCTTATCTCCAACAATATCAAAAGTTGCATTAGGAAATTTAAAATGTAATGCTTCAAGTGTGGGGGTTGTTAAAATCACATCCCCGATATTGGATAATGTGATGAAGAGAATTTTTTTAACATTTTTATCTTTTGGTGTTTTTTTCATCATTAATTTCAATAGATTTATTTATTTGTTTCTCATAACCTTTATGTTTATTATAATTCCACAAATATTGTGTAGGGGCTTTTCTAATTTCATCTTCTAGTAGTTTATTTAACTTCCTCGGAGTTGAAACTGTACGAGGATCTAAAGTTTTAAAATGAATTTTGAATCCTTTTCCATTCTCTAATCTTTCACCAAATGTCATTACTACATTGGCTCCTGTTTTTTTAACCAGCTTGCTAACTAAAACCATCGTGTATGCAGGACGGCCAAAAAAATTAGCCCATTCGCCCTCCCCTTTGTTTGCTGTCTGATCTGGAAGTATCCCAACTGCTTCATTATTTTTTAGTGCTTTTAATATTCTTCTTACCCCAGATTTATCTGTTGGAGCCAGAGTCTGTAAGCCTTTTTTCCTGCCTTGCTTAATCAAATTAATGAGCCATTTTTGTCTTGGGGGTCTATACAAAACAGTAAGTGGATATTTTGAACCATAATATACTGAAGTAATTTCATAACATCCCAAATGAGGAGTTAAAAATATTATTCCTTTTTTATTTTTCTGAACTTTCTTAACTTCGTCCATACCTTTTACTTCTTTTACCCAGCTTAAAACTCTACTTTCTTTGCTTGACCATATCGCAATGCCCTCTAGAATAGTTTTTCCTGTTTCTCCAATATTTTTATTTATTGCTTTTTTTAAATCACTCTTATTGCCATATATATTTGAATTTGTAAGGTTACTAGCTAATAAAATCTTACTTTTTACATTAATTAAATTAAAAATATGCCCAATGATAGCCCCTATTACTTGAATCCAAAATAAAGGGATTAAGGTAACTGTAAATATTAAGGCTTTAAGTAAAAATTTATTCATTTTTGAATTCTTTATCCTTAAGAAAACTTTTAAAATAAAATATTTTTTTTAAAATTCCTTCTTGAAGCTTAAACAATAGTCGGGACAATGGGTATACTAACTTTTCCCATCCTTTTAATTTATTTTTTTTAAATCTTCCATCTCCAATAGCAGATTCAAAACTTTTATCCCATGATGCTATTGCTGGCTGAATAGTTAAAACTTCCAATCCAGACCTCCATGGCAAGCCCATAATAGTATCAATTGGACATGAAATATTTTCCATAGATTTAAGAAGTTTTTGTGCTCCTGAGTAAGATATTACATATGCATATGCTCCTCCGGGTGAAGTTGCTAATCTTGTTAAATAAAAACTTTGATAGATCTTTATAATTTTTCTTTGCATTAATGTAGCTATTTTTGGTTTACCCAAAAACCTCACAGCTTCCCATGGATAAGAACATTTAATTAAATTTTTTATGACAGTTATAAAATTTTTGTCTAAAACAACGTCATCTTCAAATATTAATGAAATTAACAATTTTTTCTTAACAATTTTTTCTAACACAGCCCTATGTGACAAAAAACAACCTAATTCGCCGGGAGTCAAATCTTTTCCATAACAAAGTCTTCTTTTCAAGCCGTGGTAATCTTTATGCTGTAATAGATTAGTTTTTCTTGCATTTATTGCATCAAAAAATTCAAATTTTTCACATACCCCAATGAGTTTTTTTCGAATAGCTTTTCGCCTTAAAGTTTCATGAGGAAGGCTTATTACAAAAGTATTTATTGAATTTAATTTAATTGTCATGATAAATTATTCTCTCATACTCTTACAAATACTGATATAAAATTAGATACTCTTATATACTGTTTCTTATATGTACCAAATAATAATAAAAATTAAGCCCCCTATTGTTTATTTTAATTAAATAATTAAACAACATAATTTATAGAATTAACAAGTATGGATTTATGATAAATAGTATTACTAATAATCTAAAGTATTTGCTTCCTATAAGCTTACCTCTGCTATTAATTTTTTATAGGGGTATTGCAGATGTTACAGTTTTACTAATAGGCCTTATATTTTTATATCGTTCTTACAAGTTTAATGATTGGCAATGGGTTAAACAACAATGGTTTGTTTTCAGTTTAATTTTTTGGCTATTTTTATTATTAATTAACTCCCCCTTAAGTACAAATTCTTCGGAAAGCGCTTTATATTCCCTTGCATTTATAAGATGGCCACTTTTTGCAATGGCTATCAGTATGTGGCTTCTAAACAATAATGTTTCTCAAAAATATTTTTTAATCTCTTTGGCTGCTACTTTCTTTTTTATAACACTAGATGTTTGGTGGCAATATTTTTTTAATTATGATTTTTTTGGCAATCCAAGATATTCTTTTACCCCTGAAAGACTTACTGGGCCTTTTAGAGATAACCCTATGCCAGGAATTTTTATGGCTAGATATTTATTCCTTCTTTTATATCTTGGATATTTTATTAAATATCTTCAAACGCCTACTAAGAATACATCCTTTATTTTTCTAATACTTTTGCTTGGTACATTATCTATTTATATAACCGGTGAAAGAATGGCTTTAATTATTTTTATCAGTGGAGCAAGTCTAGTAAGTATTGGTCTATTTCTTGAATACATTAAAATTAGAAAATATATTTTTTTTGGTTTATTGTTAATCGTTAGTTTCCTTGCAATAGCCCAACAAGCATTCCCTAATTTAAATGATCGAATGATTACAGATTTATTACACAAGCTTTCAAATTTTAGCTCTTCTGATTACATGCTAGTTTTTAAAAGTGCTTATGCTGTTTGGATGGAAAACCCAATATTTGGAGTAGGTTTTCACCAATATCGAGAAGGTTGTATTGCTCTTGGTTATTGGGGAACTAGTGGAGGCGTTTGCATGCACCCTCATAACATATCTCTTGAACTTTTATCAGAAACTGGAATAACAGGCTTTATACTTTATTACTTAATAATAATTTCAGTTACTATTAAAGTAATTAATAATTTTCTTCATCAAAAAAACTGGCTCTCCCTTTTTCTTTCTTTAAATTTACTTTTTGTTAGTTTTTTACCCTTAATTGGTGGCATGAGTCTTTTTAATAATTGGATTGGTGCAATAATATGGTTATTTTTAGGATGGACTCTTACTTTTTCAAGAAAAAATTTAAATTAATTTTTTAATCGATTTCCAAACTTTGTGAACTGTTAAATATTTCAAGCTCCCTGATTCTAAAATTTGAAAAGGTTTTCTTGATAATTCAGATTTTTTCCCGGAAGTAGTTGGTCCGAACAATGCTATACCTGGCTTTTTTAAACATGAGGCAATATGGCTTAGTCCAGAATCATTCCCTATTACAAATATAGATTTTTTTATTATTCCTGCTACATCCATTAAATCTAAATTATTAAATTTATATCCTGGCATAGTATTTTCAAGATCTAATTCATCAGGACCAAATATGCTTACAACACTGAAATCTTCTTTTAACAATTTATAAGCTAGCTCTTTATAATAAGGCCATCTTTTTTCTGTATGCTTTTTAGATGACCCTGGAATTAAAACAATAAAATCTCCTAAAATCTTTCTCTTTTTAAGAAGTAGTGAGGTATCATTAGCCATCCATGTAATATTTGGCTCTAAAATTTTTCTAGATGGAATTCCATAATCGTTAAGCATATCAATTAATCCCTGAAGTCCAGATATTGGATGGTCTTTTCTTTTTGTTGTAATCCAGGTGGGTGTGTTTATTAAAATTTTATACAGATAAGTTCTTTGTGAGTTTTGCAAATCAAACACATGGCTAAAATGTACACTATTTATTTCACGAATTAGTTGAAATATTTTTCTTAAATTCCAGAATTTAAATCGATCATCAACAATTATTTTAGCTATATATGGGCTTAACAGCATTAAGTCCTTGTAAGAAGAGGATGTAAGTAATATTAGATTTGCATTAGGATAATTATTTTTTATGGTTCTAAAGATTCCATCAGATTGAATTAAGTCGCCAAATGCACCGTGCTTAATAAGTAAGATATTTTGTTTTTTATGTTCCATACTTTATTTATTTTTTAATTTGATTATTAAGCTATATATTTTTATAATATTTTTCGAAAATACTTTTTCGCTATAGTTTTCCATAAATTTCTTATATCCATTATTAGCTAACGAATGTGCAAGTTTATTATTATTAATTACTTTCTTAATTGCATCTGCTAGTTGATTTACATCATCAATTTCAACCAATAAACCATCATGGTTATCTGAAATAATTGTTCTAGGCCCAGGTGACTTACATGCAATATTCGGCTTCTTGGCTGCCCATGCTTCAATAATTACAGCCCCAAAGGCATCATTTCTCGATGGAAAAACACAAATATCTGCAGTAGCCATTAAAGCTTCCTTATCTTCCCTCCAACCAAGGAACTTTACACGCTGTTTTAAACCAAGTCTTTCAGATTGACTGATTAAGTCATTTTTCAAAGGACCAGACCCTGCAATCCATAAAAATGCTTCAGGAACTTTAACCATTGCTTCTAGCAAAATATCTAATCCCTTTACTGGATGAAGTCGGGATAAAGATAATAATAATGGCTTATCTTCTGGGGTATCGAAATCTTTTCGAACTATTTTATTTGATAGATTTTTATGTGTATAAATTGGCAATTCATAAATTTTATTACTATTTATGCCTTGTAAGGCTATATGTTTTTTTAATTCACTCGTCAGAGCTATGTGGTAATCACAAGCCCTAAATCTTTCTACTCCTCTATGGCCACTATGCCAACCAATATTAATGTGCTCTCCACGAATTAAGAAACTGCAAGCTCTTCCCATCCAATAATGAGCTATGTCTGGTTTAAAGTCGTTAATAACTTTAGATATAATCAATTTTGAGGGCCACTTAATTAATTTATTAAATGACACTGTCTTAAATGGAATTTTAAGCTTTTCTAACTTCTTGATCCCTTTTTTATTTTTTTTATTTACAATTGCATATTGTTCAATATTTAAATTTTTTAATGCAGCAAGCGCATCAAGATAAAATATCTCCGCACCTCCGTCTAAATAACCTCCCATAATTTGAACAATTTTCATAATTTTATTTTATGGATTAACGGAATAAACCTTCCTATCCTTCTTTGCCAATCAATCCATCTTCTCGACTTTGAGAAATCTTGTTTTTTACAATCTATTAATGTTACATTCTCACATTCAGAAACAGTATGCAATCCGTCAGAAAATTTCTTATGAAAATATGGTTTAATTGTTTTAATCTTTATGGCTTCAAAATTATTTGGTGTAAGTTTTAATACTTTTAAAATATTAACTTGGCCGCCATAAGTATTCTTAGAATCCTGTACGGGTAGATGTATTAAGTTGTCTAATATAAAAGGTCTTCCTCCTGGCCGACTTAATTCAATATTATTGCTTACAGGATTTTTATTATGCATCTTCCACTCTCCAAGTAAACTTTCAGAATATGCAATATACATCTCTTTCAGCGCTCGGTCGTTTTTTCCTGATAAAGAATAAAATACCCACCATTTATTTTTATACTTAATAATACTTGCATCAATCATTGCTGTATTAGGAATAATTTCTTTTATTTTTTTCCATTTTGATGGAAAATCTAATGACTTATATATAAAAGTTTTTCCTGATTTGCTTGATTCGGGAATCATAAAAATTTCATTATTATCTTTAATAATGAATGGGTATGATAAATGTGAATTATTTTTAAGCACATTATACTTAGAAATTTTTTTAAAATTTTTATCGAAAACAATGCAGTCTATTCTTCCTTTTTTGTACCTGTAATCTAAAAATTCAAAAAACAAATAGAGTTGATTATTTTTCCAAATACCAAATGGATCAGCAATAAATTGATATGATTTTTCTGGGTAAATCCAAATAATTTCTTTTTTACTTGGCTTTTTTATAAATTCTGTGATCGATTGTTTAACTATCCCAACTATCCATAAATCAGTTTCGTATTTTTTTATCATCTATTTTTTAAAACAGCCCTATATATTTTTAAAGTATTACTCTGCATAGTTTCTAAGTTAAATAAGTTTGTTTTTGCAACCTTTGGTGTATTTTTTATCCAGTTTTTGCATAAATTAACAGCAGCAGGAATATCATCTTTTTTAATAATGCCTTCAGAGAATACTTCTTCTAACTGCTCTCCAACACCTCCATGGCCATAACCAATTACAGGCACGCCGATTTTTAACGATTCAATAGTTGTTCTCCCAAAAGCTTCTGGCACATTTGATAGAGAAAACACAATTTTTGAAATTGACATAATTTCTTTTAAGTCAGAACGGTGACCTATAAAAGAAATGTTATCTTCTATACTTAATTTAATTGCTTTATCTTTTAGCTCTTTAAGAAAGCTTAGTTTATTAACTGCGACATCACCTACTATTAGTCCATGAATATTGGGATACTCATTAACTAATAATGCAATTATATTAAGAAAATCCATTTGTCCTTTCCAGCGTGTTACTCTCCCAGGTAATGTTAGTAAAATCTTATCCCGTGTCTTTGGATATTCTTTGTTCCATTTTTTAATCCATAATTTTTCAGGTTTAAATAAATATGGAAACTCTTTTGCATCTACCCCTCTATAATTTAGAAATATTTTCTCAGGATTAATTTTATAATTACTTAAAATATAGGTTTTTATCATTTCTGATACTGCTATTACTGCATCTCCCCTTGCCATTATTGAGCTATATCGATTTATAGAATATGGTCCATGGAAGGTTGTTACTATTAAGGGTCTTTTTTTATGTGGCATAAAAGTAGTTGCAATAAAACAGATCCATGCTGGGAATCTAGATCTAATATGAATAATATCAACATTATTTTTAATGAAAATTCTTATTAATTCTGGGATTATGCTTAAAGTAAATAATGATTTTTTACCTATTGGTAATTTAATATGTTTACCTCCCTCCTGAACTAACTTTTGCCTCATTCTTCCGCCTTCTGATATAACAATTGAACGGTGATTTTTTGAAACTAAATATTTAGAGATTTCTAAAGTACCTCGCTCGACCCCTCCTGAATCAAGAGCTGGGAGCACTTGAACAATAGTAAGTTTTATTGAATTATTGTTTTTCATTGATTATTTAAAATTACTGACTGCATTCTGAGATAAACTTAAATGAATTATTTATCTTGTTTATTAGATATTTTTTAGCATCTTTACTATTATTTACATAATATTTATAGTTTTTTATTATTTTGACTACCGCTAAAGAAAAGTCTTCTTTCCCCTCAATTGCTATTGCATTTTTAAAGCTAGTTAACTCTTTCATTGCCATTCCTTTTGAATGAATAATTGGTTTTTCTAATAATAAAGCGTCAATTATAAATCCTGAACCAGTATATGCGTATTGACTTTTATGATAAGGCAATAGAAAAATATCAACTGAACTCATAAGCTTCATATATTCTTTTCCGCTACTTACACCATATATTATTTTTACCTTTACTAAGCTTGATATGTATCTTGTAAAGTACTCTTTTATGCAAAAAATAAATGTTCTTTTCTTTTTATCTTTGTTCATTTGCACTATAAATGTAACTGATATATCTATATTATTTTTTTTAAAATATTTTCTTAGCTCTTTAATTAATACTGGAATTTCGCGTGATCCTTTTGATGACCTTGGTCCACCAAGACATCCTATGTTTATGTTAATTTTTTTATTATTTTTTTTTGGTCTATGGGTTAGGGGGACTGTTACGGGGAAAATTAAAGTTCTCATGACTTTTACTTTGAATGTTTTTTTAATTATATTTGAAAGCTCTTCTGTTTCACTACAAAATTTTACAAGATTATTATTTACTAAATTAATAAAATTTTCTAAAACTTTTTTTGGTAAATCATCTAAATAGTTTATCCCGTGAATACGAACCACTGGTAGAATTTTCTTTGGAAATCTATTTTCAATAAATAATAATGTTAATATTGAAATTTCTAAGGTTCTTGCTGACGGAATTAGAAGATTAGCTTTTTTTGCAAATTCTTTACTTCTAAGAATACTTTCAAACTTAAGAGCTGACTCTCTAATATAATTTTCTGATTCTCTACCTTCTTCTTTTACCTCAAAATTTGGTAAATCTAAATACATTTTATTTTTTAGATTTATTCCATGCAAATTTGTATTTTTACATGAAATAACATAAGAATTTGTATTTTTAAAATATTCATTTATTGTTTTTATTTGTGTTCGCTCATGTCCAAAAGCTGAGAAAAGTCTTCGTTCCAAAATAATAATATTTTTCACTTTTAAACCTTCTTAAAAAAAATTTTATTAATGAATTTTGCACATCGATTTGCTTCATTAATTACAGTATGTAATTTATTGCTATTTTTGTAGCTTTTATTCTCATTTGAAAATATAACCTTTTCTTTTTTTAGTTTGTTAATTTCATCTGTAATACGACTTTTACCTTTACTCTTTATACCTAATAATCCGACATTTTGACCCGCTGTTATCGACTCATAAATCATTGACATAGAATCTTCTGTTATCCATGCATATTTTGTTTTATTCATTTGATTTTTTAACCAGTTTTCATTTTGATGTTGAGTGGGATAAATTTTTAAATTTTTAAACGATAGTTTATTTATTTTCATCATAAAATCTTTTGGAGTCCGTCTTGAAGTGCTTAAGATAAAATATATTGATAAATTATTTCTTAATAATTCCTCAATTTGATTAACTACTCCTTCACTATCCCATTTATAATGTTTAGAAATTCCACCAATTAATATTAATCCTTTTCGTTCATTTTTTTTGATCAAATTTGTTGTATTTGCTAATACTCCTTTTGTCCAAAAAATAAGGCCTCTCCCTTTGAACTTATCGTGTTCCGGAATTATGCATAAATCAAACCAATTACATGGCAGGCTTGGTTTCATTATTAAAATTGATTTCCCTCCAAACAAATATTTTAAAAATAATAAGGCTATATGGGTTTTATGCCCTGCTGCAATAATATAATCTGGTTTTTGGATTTTCTTTAGTTTATTCATTGAAAAAAGTATTAATGATAAAAAACTACGAATCTTTATATCAATAGTTTTTATAGCTACCTCATCTTTTAAGGCATTAACAAGTGATAGAATTTGTTTCTCATGGCCTGTCTTACCATCTAACAATTTCCATATCACGGTCTTTTTTTGTTTTTTATTTTTCATAATATTGATTTTATCAATATTTCATTTAGCATCTCTGCAGATTGAGGTGCCATTGTCAGTCCGTATCTAAAATGTCCAGAATTTACAAAAACATTTTCATAATTATCATCTTTTTGAATAAATGGAATATTTTTTTTTGTCCCTGGCCTAAATCCTGCCCAATGATTTTCTACTTGAACATCGGCAAGATCTGGAATTAATGTTTCAGCTTTTCTCATTAATGCTTCTTTTTTGTTGATAGTAACTGTTTCATCAAACCCCACTTCTTCGATTGTACTGCCAGCAATTATTACCCCATCTTTTCTTTGTAAAATATAAAAATCATTTGAGTAAAGAATATGTTTAATTTTTAAATTTGATGCTTTGTACTGAATCATTTGGCCTCTTACCGGATATATTTTACTTTTATAATTCTCTTTTAGGTTTGATGTCCAAGCTCCTGATGTAATTACAAAATAATCGGCCAAAATAGAGCTATTATTTTTAGTTGGCCATTTTCTTACTATCCCTTCTTCATCTTGAATTTCAGCAAGCTCCATATTCTCAATTATTTTTATTTCCATTTTCTCCATAAATAATTTAATTGCTTTCATTAGTCTAGGTGATCTTATTTGAGCTATTGATGGAAAGTAAATCGATTCAGAATTTCTAAAGACTGTTTCCTTGAATGGAAGGTTTTGTAAATTAGCCCATTCAATAACAGCATCTTTCTCATATGGAGGAATTAATGTCATCCCTGTTTTTTTATATTCTGGATCTATTCCTGTTGAATCATATAATTTTTTTGAAAAAGCTTCGTAAAAACTTGAAGCTAGCATACATAACTCATAAACCTTTGGTTCATAATTCCATGGCATTAATGGAAACAAAATACCTGCTCCAGCCCATGATGATTCTTTTCCAATTTCATGTTTATCTACAACCAGAACCTCAAAGCCGCTTTCCTTTAATTTAATTGCTGTTAAACACCCTATGATTCCTCCACCAATAATTGCAATTTTTTTTGTCAATTATCTATTCGCTAGTTATTGTAAATTTTTCAAATTCGATTAAATCTCTTGGTAATCCTAAAATTACGACCACATCTCCTTTCGAAAGGATTATATCTAGTCTTGGCTCAATATCTTCCAACATATTTGGTCTTCTTAAATGCTGTATTTCAATATTAAATTTATTAAAAGATATTTGATTGATTTGTTTTTCTAATAAAAATGAATTCTCTTTAACCTCAATGGAATGAAGTTGCAATTGTTCCTGGCCCTGTAAATCGTCACTTGCTTCTGATGAGCCCATAAAATAGCCTCGAAAGATTTTATACTTTTCATTTCTAAAGGCTCGTATTTTTTTAATAACTCTTCCTAGTGGTACATCCAATAATACAAGAGCATGAGAAGCTAGCATTAAGCTACTTTCTAATACCTCTGGAACCACATCTGTTGCCCCAGCATCCTGAAGTTGTTTTATTGATGATTCGTCACGAGTTCGAACTACGACTGGTAAATCTGGATATATCTCTCGAATTACATTAAGTACCTTTAATGAGGATCGATCGTCAGAATAAGCGATCACTAAAGCTTTTGCCCTTTCAATACCCGCTGCCCTTAAAACTACCCTTCTACTAGCATCCCCATACATTACTTTTTCTCCGGCATTTGCCGCATCATTCACACGATTTAAATCCATATCAATTGCAATAAAGGAAATATTTTCTTCCTTAAGAAATCTTCCTAAATACTGCCCCCCTCTGCCGTAGCCACATATAATTACATGGTTACTAAAATCTTCACTAGATGCTTCTATTTTGTTAACTAATTTTTCACTATTTTTTAAATATTCTTTCGATATATATCTAGCAATACGACCATTAAATGGAATAATAAATGAGGCAAACAACATTGATAATAAACATACTGATAAAATAATTTGAAGTATATCTCCAGATATTAGATTTTGCTCTTGTCCCAATGCTAAAATTACAAAACTAAATTCACCAGCTTGCCCCAAAATAACTCCTGACCTAATTCCAACACCTAACTCATACTTAAAAAGCTTAGCTAAATAAGTTATAACTGTCGCTTTAAAAATTGTATAAACAAAAAATATTAAAAATATTATGAGGTAATATTCAATAAAGACCTCTATATTAAGCATCATGCCAATACTAATAAAGAAAAGTCCTAATAAAATGTCCCTAAAAGATGCTATATCAGATTCAACTTGATACCTGTACCTTGTTTCAGAAATTAACATACCAGCAAGAAATGCTCCCAGAGCATAAGATAATCCAGTCAATTTTGTTACATAAGAAAAAATAAGGGTAATCATTAAAACATTAAGGACAAACAACTCTCTTGATTTCTGTTTGGCGACTATTCCAAACCAGAAGTTCATCACAGGTTCTCCGACTTTAAACAGAATAAACAGCAAAACTATAATCTTGAACAACGACATCCATAGTAAGCTATATAAATCAACAACCTGTGAATTAAAAACTGGGATTAAGATTAATATAAGGATTACAGCTATGTCTTGAAATAATAAAATACCTATGGATAACTGACCGTGTCGGCTATTAAGATCGATTCTCTCCATTAATATTTTAGAAACAATTGCGGTTGACGACATCGTCAATGCTGAGCCAATGATAAATGCCGCTGCAAGATCTAACCCCAAAAATGTTGAAAAAACCATTGTTGTTGCTAAAGTTATCGCAACTTGAGCACCACCTAATCCAAACAAGATATGTCGCATAGAGTTTAATTTAGGCAAACTAAACTCTAAACCAATAGTAAACATAAGGAACACAATCCCAAATTCAACAAAATGTCTGCTTGATTCAGAATCAGGCAATACCGCAAGCGCATGTGGTCCCAAGAGCAAGCCCACAACAAAATAAGCAATCATTGGTGGCAGTCTTAAATATCTAAATAAGGCCACCATGAGAACGGAGCTGACCAATAAAAGAATAATTAACTGTATTGATTCAAACATAAATTATAGGCAATTTCATATATAGCTTTATTCTACTATCAAACCCTTTTATACTTATTAAATAAATGATATTTGAAGAAAACTAATGAATAAAAAATCAGATCAAATTATTAAGCTTGCACAAGAAGTCCTCAGTATTGAATCAGAAGAAATTCTTAAGGTAAGCAAGAATATTTCTAATAATTTTAGTGATGCTGTCAACGAAATCCTCAAATGTAGTGGGAGAATTGTTGTGAGTGGTATGGGTAAATCTGGGCATATTGCAAGAAAAATTGCCTCTACTTTTGCCAGTACTGGGACCCCGGCTTTTTTTATGCACCCTGGTGAAGCAAGTCATGGAGATTTAGGCATGATCATGCAAGAAGATATTGTCATATTTTTTTCTAATTCAGGTCAGAGTAACGAGCTGATATCTATTTTGCCCACCATAAAAAGAATAGGGGCTAAGATTATTAGTATATCTGGTAATACTAGTTCGGAATTAGCTATTCAAAGTAATATACATATAAGTGCCGCTGTTACTAAAGAAGCTTGCCCTTTAGGCCTAGCTCCAACTGCAAGCTCGGCTGTTTCTTTAGCTTTGGGTGACGCACTTGCTCTGTGCGTATTGGATCTAAGAGAATTTACTGCTGAAGATTTTGCTAGATCTCACCCAGGTGGAAATTTAGGTAAGAATATATTGATAAAAGTTAAAGATATTATGCGTATTGCCCAAAATATTCCATCTATTAATATTCAATCTTCTTTAAAAGATGCAATAGAAGAAATTTCTAACAAAAAAGTTGGGTTTACTGGGGTAGTAGACAATGAAAATAAATTAATGGGAATATTGACTGATGGGGACTTGCGAAGAGCATTGCTTAACAAAAAAAATATTGACTCTTCAATTGAGGAATGTATGACAAAAGATCCAATAACGCTTAATGGCTCTGAGATGGCAATTGAGGCAGTTAATATAATGGAAAAATTTAAGGTTAATTGTTTTCTTATAACCGATAACAATAAAAAAGTGATTGGAATGTTAAATATAAATGATCTTTTTGAATCAAAAGTAATATAGTTGCCAAATGGCAAATAAACTTCCAATACTTTTTGTAATAGTGCTTGCTTTGATAATCGCCTTCATTACTTATTGGCTTAAAATAGAAGTTGAAAAAGAATTATTAGTCAAAAAAAATAATAATTCCAGCGGGCCTGAATTTTATATTAGAAATTTTAATAGCATACAAACCAAAAAAAATGGTTCTATAAAGTTTAAAATAAGCGCCAAAAGTATGGAGCAATTTGATTATGCTGAATATGCTATTTTGGAAAAACCTTATTTTACAAGATATAAAAATAGCAAGCCTTACTCCTATATAAAAAGTAACCATGGCAAGGTGGTAGGCAATGGGGATGAATATTCATTCTCAGACAATGTTGTTCTAACAAGAGTTGAAACTACAAAAAAGAAAGAAATGAAGCTTTTTACCGACCAACTAGACATATTCCCAAATATAAATATTATTCTAACAAAAAAACCAGTAAAGATAATACAAGAGCCTAGTATAGAGATTTATGGTGTTGGAATGAAATATGATAATAAAGAAGGGATCCTAAAGCTATTAAACAATGTCAGAGTTCATTATGATAAACCAAGAAAAAAATCTAAAATCAACTAAGTGTAAATTTATTGTGGCTTTTATTTACACAATATTATTATCAATAGCTACTGTTGCTTTTTCTGAAGTAGCAGATAGAGATAAAGCAATCGAAATTGAGTCAGACACAATGACTGTAGACGATGCAAAAGGTATTAGTATCTATAAAGGCGATGTAATACTAACTCAGGGCACATTAATTATCAGAGCGAATGAATTAACAGTTAGAGAGGATAGGCAAGGCTTTCAGCATAGTACTGCAACTGGCAAGCCAACAACTTTTAAGCAAAAAAGAGATGGGATGAATGATTACATAGAAGGAAGCGCAGAGAGAATAGAATATGATGGTCATATGGATAAAGTTCATTTATACAGCGGGGCCTCAGTTAAAAGAGGTAACGATACAGTTTTTGGTGACTATATAATGTACGATACAAATGCTGAATTTGCTCAAGCACTTTCGGGGAGTACTAAAAATCAAAATGGTGATGAAGTTAAAAAAGGCAGAACTCGAGTTATTATTAAACCAAAAAAAGAAAATTAAATAGCTATGTCAGAATTAATTATTCAAAATATAAAAAAAACCTATAAAAAAAATTCTGTGGTCAAAGATATTTCTCTTAGAATTTCAAGCGGAGAAGTCATTGGTTTGTTGGGTCCAAACGGAGCAGGAAAAACAACATCTTTTTATATGATTGTTGGTTTAATATCCTCAGAGCATGGGACTATAAAAATTAATAATCATGATTTAACGAAAATGCCAATTCATAAAAGGTCAAAACTTGGTATTTCATATTTACCACAAGAGCCGTCTATTTTTAGAAAAATGACAGTATCTGAAAATATTTTATCTATTCTAGAGTTAGAAAAAAATTCAAAGAAAAAAAATATTGACCGTCTTGAAGTTCTTTTGAGAGAATTAAGTATAGTTCATATTAGAAATAATGCTGCCATTACCTTATCAGGTGGAGAAAGAAGAAGGGTTGAAATTGCAAGATGCTTAGCCACCAATCCAAAGTTTATATTGCTAGATGAGCCCTTTGCGGGAATTGACCCAATTGCAGTTATCGATATCCAAAAAATTATTAAACACCTGGCATCAATGGGTATTGGAGTACTAATCACTGATCATAATGTAAGAGAAACACTTGGTATTTGTAATAGAGCCTACATTGTTAACCAAGGGAAAATTTTTGCATCAGGAAAGCCAGCAGAAATAGTAGCGAATCAAGAAGTTAAAAACATATACCTTGGAAGGGACTTTGTTTTATAAAATATGAAACTAAGCTTCAATCTTAAACTATCTCAGTCATTAAAGCTCACTCCACTTCTGCAGCAATCAATAAAATTGCTTCAAGCATCTCAGTCAGAATTAAATCAATTAATAGAAGACTATATCAATGACAATATTTTTTTAGAATTAGAAAATCAACCAAAAAATAACTCAATAAGTCAGTCAAACTTCAATAGCTCGAAAGAAACCTCTTTTAAGAACGACTATTCATATGAATTATTTAATACTCAAATAAAAAATCAAACACTAAAAGAATATTTAATTGAAAATTTAAGTATTTTTTCATTTTCTGATAGGGATCAAATTATTTTCCTAGTTTTAATAGACTCAATTAATGACGATGGATATTTAACTGAGCCCTTAAAAAATATTATAGAAATATTACCTTTTGAACCGAAGGCAAAACTTAAAGAATTAGAAGATATTTTAATCCTAATTCAAAATTCTTCTTCTCCTGGAATTGGGGCAAGAAATTTATCAGAATGTTTGTTTTTACAATTAAAAGTAATAAAGGGTAATAAAAAATTAAACGATATTGCATTTAAAATATGTAATAAATTCTTGAATTTACTTGGAAACAAAAACTATAGCTTACTAAAAAATAATTTAAAATGTAATGATAGCGATCTAAATGAGGCAATAAAACTAATAAAAAGTCTTAATCCAAAGCCTGGACAAGTATTTCAACTAATAGATCCTCAAGATTTTATAAAAGCCGATACTAATGTTGAGAAGTCTGATGGTATTTGGGAGGTAAGTTTAATTGAAGATAATTTTTTAAGACTTAAAATAAACGAAGATTATCAAGACATAGCAAAAAAAGAACCTGATAAATTTGATAAAGAATTCAAAGACAAGCTACAAGAAGCCAAATGGTTAATAAAAAACCTAAGAGAGAGGTCTATAACAATTATTCGTGTATCAAGAGCTATTATGGAAAAACAAATTGATTTTCTTGAGAAAGGTAAGTTATTTTTAAAGCCATTAATTCTAAAAAATATTGCAGAAGAACTTGATTTACATGAATCTACTATATCAAGAGTCACTACAAATAAGTTTATCTCTACTCCACATGGTATATTTGAGCTTAAATATTTTTTTGGGTCTACAATAAAAAATGATAATGGCAATGATTTATCATCCAAAGCAATTCTTTTTAGGATAAAAGAGCTCATTAAAAATGAAAGCTCAAGTAGCCCCTTCTCAGATGAACAATTATCAATGCTACTTAAAAAAGAAGGCATCCAGATTGCAAGAAGAACCATTGCTAAGTATAGAATCATTTTAAAGATTCTTCCTTCTAATCAAAGAAAAAAATATAAAGGGATATTATGAATTTAAATATTACGGGAAAGCATTTAGAAATAACCCCTTCACTAAGAAAACATATTGAAAATAACCTTATCAAGATAAGTAATCATTTTGATTATGTAATTGACGCTAAATTTATTCTTAGTGTTGAAAAACTAGATAATATTATTGATGCAACCATTCACTTGCCTAATTTAGACATAAATGCCAAATCAGTTTGTGATGATATGTACAAATCTATTGACTTAGTAATTAATAAATTAGATAAGCAAGTCATCAAATATAAAGATAAAAATAAAGATCATCATCAGTTAGAAGGCTCTATTAAAAAAAAATTATCTGATGAGGGGCTTCAATGAGAATATATAATACAATTTTAATAGGCAAGCAATAATGATTGGTATTTTACTAGTTACGCATGGAGAAATTGGGAAATCTCTGATTGACTGTGCAGCACATATTCTAGATAACCAACCTGTTTCTGTTGAGTCATTATCGATTAATTCTAATAATGATTTACATAAATACAGCGATATCATTGCAAAAAAAATTAAAAATCTTGAAAGTGGGCATGGTGTATTAATAATGACAGATATTTATGGTGCCACTCCCTGCAATCTCTTAAGTAAATTTATTGAAGAAGACAAAGTTGAAGTCGTAACTGGAATAAATCTTCCAATGCTAATCAAAGCAATATCTGATCGAAAAGACAATATAAATACTTTAATACATGATTCAATTAAATGTGCCAAAAAAAATATAAAAAAAATATGAGTTGTAAATGATTAAAAAAAAAATGAAGATCATTAATAAATTAGGCCTCCATGCAAGAGCATCAAGCAAGCTTACACAGTTAGCTTGTTCGTTCACCTCAGAAATATTCTTAATTAAAGATAAAAATAAAGTAAATGCGAAAAGCATTATGGAAGTATTAATGTTAGCTGCTAGCAAAAATACAATTATATTAGTTATGGCAGATGGTATTGATGAGAAAGAAGCTATTTCAGACATTGAAAACCTTTTTATAAATTATTTTGGAGAAGGCGAATAATGTCTTCTTTTAATATTCATGGTGTTTCAGTATCTAATGGTATTGCTATTGGTAAAGCACATCTTATTTCTAATGCTTTATTAGAAGTTATTCATTATCAACTAGATAAAAATGAAGTTCCAAGTGAGATTAAAAGATTATCAAGAGCAATGAATGAAGTAAAAAAAGATTTGCTTAAAATAAAAAAACAATTAAAAAAAGATTCATCTGATGAGTTTTCAGCTTTTATTGATACTCACTTAATGATTCTTACTGATAAAAATTTCTCTGAAAAACCTAAGAAAATAATTAGTAAAGATACCTGCAATGCAGAATGGGCATTAAAGAAACATATGGATTTTTTTGTTAGAAAATTTGAACAAATAGAAGATGAATATATTAAAGAAAGAAAAAATGATGTTATTCAAGTCGTTGAAAGAATATTGAAAGTTCTCCTTGGGCATCCAAGCCAAAGTAGCCAAATTAACAAAGGTAACTCTGCTATTTTAGTTGCACATGATATATCTCCTGCAGACGCACTTCAATTTAAGAAGCACCAATATGCTGCTTTTTTAACTGATATGGGAGGATCGACTTCACATACAGCAATTCTTGCAAGAAGTCTAAACATCCCATCAATAGTCGCCCTTCAAAATGCTAGAGGCTTAATTAAAAATAATGAACAAATTATTGTTGATGGTAATCAAGGCATAGTAATTATAAATCCTTCGGAAGAGATTCTGAAGGAGTACCAGGTAAGGCAAAATCTTTGGGGTATTGAGCAAAAAAAACTATCCAAAATTAAAAATATACAATCTAAAACTCTAAACAATGAAAAAATTGAATTATTAGCGAATATTGAGGTTCCTGACGATATGCAATCAGTAAAAGATAATGGGGCTACGGGAATAGGACTTTTTCGAACTGAGTTTTTATTCATGAATAGGAAAGAACTACCAAATGAAGAGGAACAATTTAAAATATATAAAACAGTAGCAAAATCTATGAAGGATAAAACCGTTGTAATAAGAACTCTAGATTCTGGTGCGGATAAATTAACGTCAGCTGATACAACAATTAGCGCTAATCCTGCATTAGGACTTAGAGCTATTAGATTGTGCCTATCCGAACCACAATTATTTAATATTCAACTCCGAGCTATATTAAGAGCATCAAAATTCGGAAAAATTAAGATACTAATTCCCATGCTTTCTTCTTTATCAGAACTACGGCAAACTAAATTATTAATTGAGAGAGCTAAAAAATCTTTGCATAATCAGAAAATTTTATATAACAAGAATATAAAAATTGGAGGTATGATTGAAGTTCCAGCAGTTGCTATTAATGCTGAACTCTTTGCGCAGGAATTAGATTTTCTATCAATCGGCACTAACGATTTAATTCAATATACACTAGCTATTGATAGAACAGATGATAGAGTCTCGCATTTGTATAACCCACTTCACCCGGCTATCTTAAAGTTAATCAATATAACAATAAAAGCTGGTAAAAAATACAATAAAGAAGTTTCAATTTGTGGAGAAATGGCTGGAGACTCTAAACTTACTAAATTACTCCTTGGAATGGGCCTAAGGCATTTTTCAATGCACCCATCTAGAATATTAAGTGTAAAAAAACAAGTCTTAAATTCTAATACGCAAAAATTGTTACCATGGTCTACAAAAATTTTAAAAATAAAAGAATCTGAAACTATAGAAACTTTAATTCATAAAATGAATCAATAAAATACATCGTCCAGGAGATATTATTATTTTAAATCCATTGTTAAATAGAGATAGCTTACCCTTATTCGAACAAATTAATGAGAAGCACATCTCGCCAGCAGTAAATGAAATCTTAAAAAAGAACAGGCTTACAATCAAAAAAGTAGAGTCCAATAAAGAAGATCCAAATTGGCAAAACTTTGTATCCCCTTTGCAAAAAAGTAATGAAAAACTAAGTCGAGTTTGGTCTCAAATTAACCATTTAAATTCTGTAGTTAATAATGAAGAATTACGTTTAATTTATAATAAAAACCTTACTAAAATTACTAAATATCATTCAGAGCTGTCCCAAAATAAGTTAATTTATAAAAAATTTATAAAAATTAAATCTGGTAAACACTTTCAAAAACTGACTACTCCACAAAAAAAAATTATTGCTGATGAAATTCTAGGATTTGAATTAGGTGGAGTCGGGCTAGATAGCAAAAAAAAATCTGAATTTAAAAAAATTATAAGTAAATTATCAAAACTAAGTGCAAGTTTTGAGGAAAATTTATTAGACTCCGTAAATAATTATTCACTATTAATTAAAGATAAAAATAGGTTAAAAGGTATTCCAAAGGATGTTTTAGTTAAAGCTAAAATTGATGCCAAATTGCAAAAAAAAGCAGGTTGGTCTTTTAGTTTGAATTTTCCTTGTTACATGCCAGTAATGCAATATGCAGACGATAGGGAGCTGAGGAAGCAAATTTACTACGCTTATGCTACTAAAGCATCAGACCTTAGTGATAAAAATGAAGATAATACTGACAATATTAATAAAATTCTTTTAAACAAGCAAAAGCTAGCTAATTTATTAGGTTTTTCGGACTATGCCTCAATGGCTTTGACAACTAAAATGGCTAATTCTAGTAAAGAAGTTATAAGCTTTCTAGATGACTTAGCAAACAAGGCTAAGCCATTTGCATCTAAAGACATGGCCGATCTTATAAATTATGGTCATAAGCTAAATATAAATAATATCGAAGCGTGGGATGTAGCTTATCTTTCAGAAAGAATCAAAGAAGAGCGTTTCAATTATTCTGAACAAGAAATTAAAAGCTATTTTCCAGATCATAAAGTAATAGATGGTCTATTCAAGGTTGTAGAAAATATCTACGGAATTTTTATTAATAAGGAAATTGCAGAGGTTTGGCATAAAGATGTCAAATTCTATAAGATTACAAATAAATCTGGGGGGTTGATTGGGTATTTTTATTTAGATCTTTATGCACGGAAAAGCAAAAGAGGTGGTGCATGGATGGATGAAGCTATCTCAAAGTTTAAATTTAATAATGAGGCAGCACATCCTGTAGCCTATTTAACGTGTAATTTTTCAGAGCCAGTTCATAATGATGTTTCTTTATTAACTCATGATGAGGTTATTACTCTGTTTCATGAATTTGGGCATGGACTTCATCATCTTTTAACAGAAATTAATGACTATGGAGTTTCTGGCATACAAGGAGTTGAATGGGATGCAGTTGAGTTACCTAGTCAATTTATGGAAAATTTTTGTTGGGAATGGTCTGTAATAAAAAATATGACTGAGCATGTAACCACCAAAAAACCAATGCCTAAACTACTATTTAATAAACTGTTAAAGTCTAAAAACTTTCAATCTGGGATGCAAACTACTCGTCAAGTTGAATTCGCATTATTTGATATAAAACTTCATAGTGATTATGATCCAAGTCTTAAAAATTTTCTCAGTTTACTTAACCAAGTTCGTGATCAAGTTGCAGTTTTAAGACCTCCTGAATGGAATCGATTTCCACATAGTTTTTCTCATATTTTTGCTGGAGGATATGCTGCTGGATATTATAGTTATAAATGGGCTGAGGTCTTATCAGCTGATGCATATAGTCTGTTTGAGGAAATGGGGATTCTTTCAGCAGAAGCAGGTACAAGATTTAGAAAAGAAGTTTTATCAATGGGTGGATCTAGGCCAGCTATGAAATCTTTCATTAAGTTTCGCGGTAGGAAGCCATCAATTAAAGCACTTTTAAGACACCACGGTCTTTTAAGTTGAAAATTGCAACTTGGAATGTAAACTCGCTTAACGTTAGACTTCCTCACGTAATTGAATGGTTAAATAAAAATAACCCAGATGTTCTTTGTCTCCAAGAAACAAAACAAGATAATGATAAATTTCCTCATTCTGAATTAAAATCTCTTGGCTGGTATTCATATCATAATGGCCAAAAAACCTACAATGGTGTTGCAATCATTAGCAAAAAACCTTTAACAGATATTTCATTAAACATTGATGGATTTGATGACACTCAAAGTAGATTAATTTCTGGCACATACGAAAAAGATGATACAAAAAAAGTAAAGATACTATCTGCCTACATACCTAATGGACAATCCCTAGATTCTGAAAAATTTATTTATAAGCAAAAATGGCTTAGTAATTTTAATACTTGGTTAAAAAAATTACACGCGAATAGTAAAAATATTATATTAACTGGTGATTTTAATATTGCTCCAGAAGATATTGATTGTCATGATCCAGCATCCTGGAAGGGTAAAAATTTAGTATCAGATATTGAAAGAGATTACTTTAAAAAAATATTAAGACTTGGGTTTACTGATTCATTTAGGAAATTAAATCCTGATGCTTTAGATTTTTCTTGGTGGGATTACAGAATCCCTTTAAGACGGAATGTAGGAATGCGAATTGATCATATTCTCATAACAGATTCTTTATTGGAGAATTTGAAAAAATCTTATATTGATAAACGGCCGCGAGAATTAGAAAGGCCATCTGATCACGCACCTGTTATTACTGAATTTCAATAACTAACTACTTTTAATTCCAAGTGTTTTTAGCTTTCGATACAAATGAGTTCTTTCCAACCCTGATAGCTTTGCTAACTCCGAAACGGAAAGTTTTTTCTTCATATGAAATTTAAAATATAATTTTTCAAAGTTATCTCTTGCCTCTTTAAGACTTTGATTAAAAATTTTTTCACTCATGCTAGAATTATTTAGTTCCTTATAAGATTTATTTTTCTTCTCATACTTAAAACTTTGCAAATAATTTAGTACGTCTTCTGATGATATTTTTTGACCTGTAGAAATCTTTATTAAATTAAATACAATATTATCAAGAACATCAATGTCTTTAATAATTTTTGATACTCTTAAAGAGTTTAATGCAGAAATCTCAAATTCTTTATATCCTAAATGTTTATTCATAGTGAGGTAAAACTTAAGAATTGCTAAGGAAAAATCAGGAATGAGGTCTTGATTATTTAAAAAATCTGGCATATTTAAAATATTTTCTTTTGGTATATCTGAACTGTCAGTAATATTTTCTATATGGTCGTCAATAAAAACAATCTTTATCTTTTTATACACATTTTCTTTTAAAAATTTATTTATATTTTCTTTTTTGCTACTCTCAAATTGAGAAAAATTTTTAAACAGTATTGCATTACAGCCTTTCTGTGCTGCTTTTTCAATAAAATTATCTTTAATTACTGAAATTGCATCAATTAGTAAATAATTTGTGCCAACGAGGCTGTTGATACATATATTAATAAAATTACCTTCTGAGCTCTCTAAATATATAAGATTAGACGTTTTAAGGCTTATTATTTTTTGTCTAAACTGAACTATCCAATTTGCTTGTGAAGTGTTTAAAAAATTTTGGTCAATTTTTGTTACATGTATTTCTTTTTTTAATGCTGAATTTATCGTGTTCAATAATTTTTGTAATGAGATTGGTTTTTCAAGAAAATCATAAGCACCAATTTTTGTAGCCTCAATTGCTGTATCGATTGTCCCATGACCTGACATCATTATTACTGGACAATTAATTTTATTCGCTGTTGCCCACTCTTTAAGTAAAGTTATACCATCACAATCTGGCATCCAAATATCAAGCAATATTAATTTAATATCTTCTTTATCTTTTATTAACCTAGCTTGTTTAGCATTTTCAGCTAAATATATTATATGGCCCTCATCTTCGAGAATGTCGCTTAATGATTCTCTAATATCTTGCTCATCATCTACTATTAATATATTAATTTTAGCCATTTCTATTGGTTTTCCCACTCTTAAGTTTTATTATTACCCTTGTTCCAGATGTATTTATTCTTTCAATTTTAATTTTACCGTCATGTTCCTCAATAATTTTATGTACTATTGCTAACCCTAAGCCAGTACCAGTCTTCTTCGATGTTACATATGGCTCATATATTCTACCAATAATTTCATCAGGAATACCAACCCCATTGTCTTCAATAATTAACTCGACTTCATTAGTTTTCTTTCTTATAAATATTTTTATTTTAGGGTTCTTTATTTCTTTTAATGCATCTTGTGAATTTTCTATTAAGTTTATTATTACTTGTCTTAATTTATTCTGATCCGCATAAATAATAGGGATATTTTTATCTTTTTTAATGATTATTATTTTATCTATTTTATATAGCTCAATTACTTCATCTACTAGGGTATCTATTCTTATTGTATCTTTTTGAATTTTTGGTGGTCTTGCATATTCAGCAAATTCATTAACCATTATTTTTAATGAATTAACTTGATTTACAATTATGTTTGTTGATCTCTCAAGAATAATTGAGTCTGCTTTGCTTAATTTATCGCTAAACTTATGTTGAATTCTTTCAGCTGATAATTGTATAGGCGTTAATGGGTTTTTTATCTCATGAGCTAATCTCCTAGCAATTTCACCCCATGCGCTATGTCTTTGTGCTTGAGTAACTTCAGATATATCATCGATCACTAATACGTATTGTGTACTTTTTTTATCTCTTAATGGTGTTATTTGTAGCATTATTGTTTTTTCTTTCTTATCTTTCTTTAGTCTAAATTCTTGGCTTATTTCTTTTTTATTTTTTTTATTATCATCTATGTATGTCTCAATATATTCATTTAAAGGTTCAAAAAGTGAATTTTTGGATATTATTTTTCTCATTGGCTTATCATTCATTTTGCTCTCATTATTTTGAAGCATTTTTGATGCTGACACATTGTTTAAACGAATTAATCTATTATCATCGATTACGATTACACCTGTTGTTAAATGCGCCAGTATTGTTTCAAGGAATGTCCTAGCAATTTCTAATCTTTCTCTATCTTTTTCTGAATTTTTTGTAGCAACTTCCAATTGTGAAGTCATACTATTAAATGAGCTTATCAACATCCCTATCTCATCTTTTCCTTGCTCTGAAATAATTTTTTTATAATTTCCTTTTGAGATCTGCCTTGTTGCATCGGCAAGCATCGCTAACGGAGAAGAAAACCTTCTACTAATAACAAAAGATGCTGCTACAGACGATAATAATGCTAATAATAATACTAAGGTTAACGTTAAAATATAGATAATTTTTAATGAATTTCGACTATATGTCAGTTGTTGGTATTCTTCATAGACAGATTCAACAGATAATGCCAAATTAGCAATTGATGGTGGTATTGGTTGAGTTAATTGAAGAATTAATCTTTTTGATATTAAAGTATTTGAGATAATTGGTATAAATGCCTTTAAGTATATTTCCCCTGTTTTTATTTCTTCAATCCTTCCAAAAAAGTTTTCCCCACCCCTTTCTAAATCTTCAATATTAGGAATTGAAGGAATTAAATTATTTTTTTCACTAGATACTTCTATAATTTTTGAATCTTGATCAAAGATAACAGCATCTTGAATTCCAAACTTTGCCCTTAGGTCTGTCAATATATTATATCTTTGCTCCGTATCTGCATTTCCAATTGAGTATGCAATACTTTTTCCTTTTAATTCGATGTCACTCATTAAAATGTCGATTGTTTTTTGTCCCAGTGTTAATCCTCCTTCTAAAGCTGATTCAACCTTTACGTCAAACCATGACTCAATCGATTTTGTTAAAAAATTCACTGATACTAAATATACAATTAATACTGGGATTATTCCCATTAGCGCAAATGACAATACTAGCCTTAATGTAAGGCGACTTCCTGTGATTTCTTTTTTAATACTCTGAAGTAATCGAAAAATTTGGACTGCTATTAAGATAATTAATGAGCAAATAAAAAATATATTTAGGCCCAGCAGAATTCTGAAAGCGTCACTTGAAATTAGATCTGAATTTGAAATTGCTTTTGCTAATAATATAAGTAAAGCAATACCAATAAACGCTGCAGTTGTAATTATATATTTCAAAGTTTATGGATACTTTTTTTAGAATTCATATACCAGGTTCGATCAAAGTAATTAACTTGCAAAGGTTTAGGTAATTTTTTTCTATCTAGGGCAACATTTAACCATAATTCATTATTCATATGATTATCAATGAATAAAAACTTAAAGTCTTCCACTTTTAAAATTTTTTGTATTGCTTCATCAATATATTTGTATTCATACTTGTTTCCATTTATATCTTCAATTCTATAAACTTTTCTTAATGCTTTATATTCAATTTGATAATACCCTATTTTTTTTATAATCGTTTTAGTTGGCCAAATATCGTTTACTTCAACAACCTTTAACGTTACCTTGAATACTAGGGGTATTCCTTTCTTAATCGCTTTTAGTATAAGGCTATCAAAATTTATCTCTTGATTAAATTCTATAATTTTAATATCTTTACTATTATCAATTACTACATCTTTAATTAGTATTTCATTATCCTCAGAGTCAGGAAGTCTATCAATTATTACTAATGACACAACAATAATGATGATGCTAATTTTTTTGAAGAAGTGCATAGAATAATCCGTCATGATTATCTGAAGGTAGAACTTGATTTTTTATGTGTGCAATATTTGATGGAAATTTTATATTTATTTCAGAAACGTTACTTAACCCTTTTTTGAACTCTTCAATAACATCTCTATTTTCTTCTTCAAATATAGAACAAGTTACATATAACAATTTACCGCTTTCTTTTAACATTGGCCATGCTGCCCTTAACAAAGTTAATTGGTTGTCTGCGAAATTTTGAAAATCATTGATTCTTCTCAGCCATTTTATATCCACGTGTCTTCTAACTATTCCTGATGCAGAACATGGCACATCTAGTAATATTCGATCAAAATACTGCTTATCCCACCACTCATTTTTATTATCTATTTTTTTATTCAGTATCTGAGCTGTAAATCCTTGGCGTTTAATATTATCAATAATTTTTGTTGTTCTTTGCTTGTTGCTTTCAATTGCTGTTAGTTGTATTTTTTTTATCTCTAACATATGGCAAGCCTTACCCCCCGGGGCCGAACAAGCATCTAAAACTTTTTGGTTATTTTTTAACTCAATTATATGGGCTGCTAATTGTGCTCCTAAATCTTGAACTGACACCTTTCCATCTAAAAATCCTGGTATTTTGTTAACATCTAAAGGTTTTTTTATAATGAGGCATTCTTCACTAACCAAAGAATGATCTATTCCCTCATTATCTAAGATATTGGAATATTCATTAATTTTAAGTTTTTGTAAATTAATTCTTAATGCTAAAGGTGGTCGTTGATTTCCAATATTAAGGATATCTTGCCAATCTTTTGGATATTGTTTTTTTACTTTTTCAATCCACCACTTTGGGTAGCTATATACTGCGGATTCATCTTCTTTTAATTCTTTTTCTAAATTAACTTTATTTCTTAGAAAATTTCTTAATACTGCATTTATAAATGAACTTTTTTTATGGTCAATTTTTTTTGCTGCATCGACTGCCTGATTGACTAAAGTAAAATCATTTGATCGTGAATGATTTATTTGAAATAAAACTATATGTAAAAGCGATTCAAGACATAAATTTTCAATTTTATTTTTAACTAACTTATTAATATAAAACTTAGATTTACCTAGGTCTCTTATGGCTCCATAAGTCATATCTTTTATTTGAGGTAAATTTTCAGCCTCATTACTATATTTTGTTAGCACCAGCTGAAAACTTTTATCTAGGTTTCTCCCTAAAAGAACTTGCTCCACTATCATTGCTGCTAACCATTGAGAATGATTCATCATGATAGAAGTTCGTCATCATGAATCTCATTTGCAATAATAAATTCTTTCGCTGTCATTTTTCTCTTACCTTCTAATTGAATTTCTTTTACTTCAATAGCTCCATCAACTGTTCCTATAAAAAGATTACTTCTTTCTAGGTTTACACTTAAAATACCAGACACATTTATTTTAATATTATCCTCTTTAGTGGCTTTCCATATTTTTAATACTTTACCTCTAAAAATACAAAAAATGCCCGGAAATGGATTAAAAGCATTTACCTTACGTATTACCTGTTCAGATGTAGTTTCTTTCCATATTACTTTAGCCTCTGATTTTGCAATCTTATTTGCATAAGTTGCTTCTGTTTCGTTTTGCTTAATTAATTTAAGAGCTTTATTACTATCAACATCATTAATGACGTTAACCATCAAGTCAGCGCCTAATTTAGATAAAATCTTTGTTATTTCACCCGTATTTGCATCTTTACTTAAACCTATAGATTCTTTTCTGATCATTTCACCTGCATCTAACTTTGGAATTACTGACATTATAGTTACACCAATTTTCATATCGCCAGCTTCTATTGCTCTATGAATTGGTGCTGCCCCTCTCCATAAAGGAAGGAGTGAGGCGTGAACATTATACGAACCCTTTAAAAAAATATCTAAAATTTCACTTGGTATAATTAAGCCATATGCAGCAACCACTAAAATATCTGCATCTACTTTTATTAATTTTTTAATTACCTCAATATCACTTAATTTATTTGGTTGATAAACAGGGATATTAAGCTCTTGAGCTTTTTTTTTCACTGGGCTTGAATTTAAATTCATCCCTCTACCAGATTTTCTATCTGGCTGAGTAAGAACTAATGGTATTTGATACCCCTCTTTATGAAGTGCACTTAAAGTTTGCACAGAAAATTCTGGGGTGCCAGCAAACACAATCTTTATTTTTTTATTTATCATTTTTAATTTTATTATTCCAAATTAATAATGTTTAGGCCATCAACTTGATGGAAATAAGGAGCTAGATAATTTAATATGTTTAAAATTTTCATATTGTGTTGATTATTTAATTGTTAGCTGTTAAATTATTTAAATTGAATTATAAAAAATTTTAATACACCAATTATACTGCTTACAATCTCTTTTCCTTTTTTTCATTGCAAAAGTTTGTATTTTATCTGTTATTAAGTTTAAAAATAAGGATTTATAATGTTCGACTTGCTTGTCTATATGTTTGAAAACTATCTAAGCTCTAAAAATAATTTAGATTTTGCTAATATGACATTAGAGCTTGAAGCCGCTGGATACGATAATAAAGATATTGAGAGTGCTCTTGACTGGTTTACTGAGCTTAAGGAAATGTCAGAAAAAATTCCTCAATCTCGTTCATTAAAATTAAATGATAAATTAAGAGTTTATACAGACAAAGAAAAAGAAAAGTTTTCTTTTGATGGCCTAGGTTTTATTTTATTTCTTGAGCAAGCTCATGTTTTAAACTCAGTTGAACGCGAAATTATTATTGATCGTGCAATGGCTCTTAATCAAAATATAATTAATATTGATGAAGTACGCTGGATTGTGATGATGACTTTATGGAATAATGGTCGAGAAAATGATTATCTTTTTGTTGAGGATTCTTTATATAGGACAGAGCAGCTAATTCTTCATTAATTACTTATATTTTTAATTATTTTTGAAACAATCTTTGATTCGTTTAAAGTGTAAAAGTGGATCCCAGGCACTCCGTATTGGACTAATGTTTCACATAATTCTGATATAACATCAACACCATAATCTCTTAGTGATTGAATATCATCATCATAACTTTCAAGCTTCAACCTTAACCACCTTGGAATTTCAGCCCCACAATTTGATGAAAATCTTGATAGTTGCTTAATATTATAAATGGGCATGATTCCAGGAATAATGGGTACAGAAATAGATTTTTTCTGGCATTCCTCTAAAAATCTAAAATAGGCATCTGCATTGAAAAAAAACTGTGTGATTGCCGAATCTGCTCCAGCCTCTATTTTTCTTTTAAAATTGTTTAAATCATCTGTTGCAGAATCTGCTTCTGGGTGATATTCAGGATATGCACCGACTTGAATATGGAAATATTCTCCTGTTTCCTCCCTTATGAAAGAAATTAACTCATTAGCATATTTAAAATCTCCATGACTTATTGCTCCTGACGGATTATCTCCTCTTAGGGCAATTAAATGGTTGATTTTGTGGCTCTTATATTCATTTAAGAGGTTTCTAATATCTTCTTTTGAAGCGCTAATACAAGATAAATGAGGTACTCCATTATTGTTTGATGATTTAATACTTAAAACTGTTTCTAATGTTTTAGTCTTCGTAGAACCGCCAGCGCCAAAAGTAACCGAGAAGAATTCTGGGTTAAATTCCGATAAAGTTTTTATTGTTTCATCAAGCTTAATAATTCCCTCCTCAGTTCGAGGAGGGAAAAATTCAAAACTTACTGATGAAGTATTGGACATATTCTAATACCGATAAGTATCGGTCTTAAATGGCCCATTAATATCTACATCAATATATTTAGCTTGCTCTTGAGTTAATGTAGTTAAGTCTGCATTTAGTGTAGTTAATTGTAATCTCGCTACTTTTTCATCTAAATGTTTAGGTAATACGTGAACACCTAGTGGATATTTATCTTTTTCAGAGAATAATTCTATTTGAGCAATCACTTGATTGGCAAAAGAAGACCCCA
>Ga0209502_10000575_pt1 | contig 38516 bp, 30 predicted proteins | sample ArcticOcean_MG_C_10_FD_187442 | JGI IMG/M metagenome (GOLD analysis project Ga0209502, IMG submission 187442) | Marine microbial communities from western Arctic Ocean - ArcticOcean_MG_CB11_90 (SPAdes) (version 2) | ecosystem: Environmental > Aquatic > Marine > Oceanic | place: Arctic Ocean... | reverse complement strand
GTTTGATGAACCACATCTGGAACTCGGGCTTTTTAAAACCTGTTTCGGCGATGTGATCACCGTAGTTAAGTCCAAGGGCAAGTATTTTCCCGGGCAACGGCACGGGTGCGTGCAATGTGACAGAGGATAGGGGTAATCCCGGTTTCCCTTTTGTCACTGTCTCTATGACATTGATATCAATCCCCGCCTCGAGCAACGACGTCATGTCCCCCTTTACGCCATTGTCCGCCAGTGGAACGAGTTCCTTGTCTCGCACCAGGCCAACTCTTGGTGTGGCGTCGTCAGACGTTGAATAAGTGGCCAGTTTCATCGCGTTTCCCTCCTTGGTGTTCGTTGAATGCTTGGTGTTCGTTTAATGTTTGTTATTAGCATACTGTGTTTCCCAGAAACCCTTGGATCTTTAAACTTCCTGACAGCTGTTAATGCCAACCCCGGTAAACGACGATTGGTAACTCGCTCGGCTTCTTGCCACGCTGGATATAGCACGCGCAGAAACCGTTCAATCGTTCTGTGCTGTGCTGTGCTGTGCTGTTCAATTTCAGCAAACAATGGTAGCGCCTAAAGATGACTGTGGCCATTACCTCGCTATGCATTGATGTACTTTGTGTACTCGAACATCATTGGCAGCGTCTCGGGAATGACGCAGACTGGCTCGTTATTGATGTTACGATCAAGCCTCGACGCACGCCGAATTTAAACTTGGCGCTGTGCGACACTGGTCGCATTACAACCCAAGTTTGCGCCCAGGTTCCTTAGCGCTGGCACGAGCTCAAGAGGATCCCGAGACTTTTAAAAAAGCCAGCATTAACAAACCTTATTACCTATCCACCATGGGGCCCAAAAGCCTGATGTCAGGAGAAAAGATCGAATGAAACTTAGCTGGTCACACGCAGTTCTGAACGTAAGAGACGAGAAGAGAATCCTGGACTTCTACACCGAAACGCTTGGATTTAACATTAGCGATAGGGGCCAGACCACCGAAAATGGTCCTAACATTATTTTCATGAGCCAAAACAAAGACGAGCACCACCAATTGGCGATCGTCTCCTCGCGAACAGACCAGGACGCAGCCAATTCACTGAACCACCTTGCCTTTCGGGTCGAATCTTTCGAGGATGTGAAAACGCTACACAATAAACTCGAATTAGCCGGCGTGAACATATTACCGTTGTCCCATGGCAACACTCTGTCCCTCTATTTCAACGATCCTGAAGGCAATGGCCTGGAGGTCTTCTGGGATACGCCATGGCATGTAGCCCAGCCTGATGGCGTATTTTGGGATACCAGCCTTAACAAGGAACAGACACTGGCTTGGGTGAAAGAGACTTTCAGCAACAAGCCCGCCTTTAGCAAACGCGATGATGCTAAAGGCGATTGGATTAACAGACCCTGACTTTCACTGCTGACGACCCGTAACCCGCTTCGATGCCATCATGACTGCATCTGCGGGTTACCTCTAGGCTAGGTTCCCAATTTCAACCCCCTTTTTAAACAGTAGCCGCAATTTTGGCGAAATCCCGCTCCATTCTTTTCGTTAATAAAATAACAGGCAACTCAATAATTTAGGTAGTACTTACTGTTACCAAAAGGCATTCTTAAGAAGAAGCAGGCAGCATGACTGGCATCACGAGCGCGGTACGCATAATCTCTTTACTCAATGATCCTGGAGACAAACGGAAATGGTTCGAGCAGAAATCATAGAACGACAGAAGGAAATCTCGAAAACACCCCCCTTGGACCGCATCGCCGCGATGAAAGAATCACTAGCGGCGGCAGGAGATGAAGCCCAGAAGCTTCGACATCTGCCAGCCTGGGCCTCAAAGGATATGGCTGATCAGGGTCTCTATCGCTTTGCACTACCGAGTGAACTTGGTGGCGAGAACCTAAGAGCCCGCGAACAGATAGAAATCATTGAAGCGGTTTCCGCCATCGACGGATCAGTCGGATGGTGTACCCAAATATCTTCCGAGATCAACGCGCTGGTGATCCGTCGCATGGATCCTACTCTGGCAGAAAAAATCTTCGACGACTGGGATGCGCTGGTGTGTTCTGGACACGGTCCGGCCAATGGTCCCAGTCCCGGACGAAGCGCCCAACAAGATGGAGAGGGTTGGCGATTGAACTACCAGGGCTCATTCGCGAGTGGTTGCCAAAACGCGAACTGGAACTACCTGATGGGCGCAATGACCATCGACGAAACCACGGGCCAACCAGCTCAGGCATCCTTTATGATACCTCGCGACGAATTCGAGATTATCGACACTTGGGATACTGCGGGAATGCGCGGTTCCGGCAGCCACGACGTCCGGATGACTCATTGTTATGTGCCACCCGAGCACCTTCTTCCATTCCGGTCCCTGGCACCGAGCAAGATTTGGGCAAACCCGACTTATCGAAACCCCACCCACGCAGTCTATAACAAAGCCGCGGTTGCGCTTGGTGTCTGCAGAGGCGCTATCGATACGTTCATCGAGCTAGCACAGGAAAAAACACCATGGGGTTCTACCTCAAACCTTAAGGACCAACCTCAGGTTCAATACCGCATTGGTGAAGCCCAGGCGACATTGATGGCCGCCCGAGCTTTTGTCATGGAAACCCAGGACCGCTTGGAAGAACACCTCGGGCCACTCCCGGAAGACGGTGGACGACTATCGCCCGACTGGGAGTATTTCTGGCCGGCTCTTCTGGCCTGTGCACATGCCGCGCAATCCACCCGCAAGGTCGTTGGCATGATCAACAATACCGCGGGCACAACTGGCAGTAGAATGGACAGCCCGCTCGAGCGTCAGCTACGGGATGCACAACAGGCCGCAAACCATGCGCTGATCTCTTACCGGCACTACGAAGACTTAGGAAAAACGTTCGTCGGATACGATCGGCCGGCCGGTTCCATGGAACTCTCCCGGGCGTGACGGGTCAACGTTGACGGTGTTACCACCGGATATCGTAGCGCCCGACGGTTTCTGCAGGATGGTTTTTGGGCATTCTTTTTCAGAAGGGCATTCTTTTTCAGAGAGGCATTGTTCGTCAGAGAGGCACTGGAAACATTCAGTGTTCGTACTCAGGCAGACGACCAGCCTCTAAAACACCGCTGCCTTGCGATCGTAGGTGGCGTCTCGGCCAAAATCAATAATTGACGTTAACGTAAACGTTACGCTAGGATTCACTCCCTATGAGCAGCCAATACTCTATTAGTGAATTGTCCCAGGAGTTCGATGTCACCACGAGAACCCTGCGTTTTTATGAAGAAAAAGGCCTTCTGTCACCCGTTCGATCTGGCCAGAACAGGGCTTACTCAGGGGCTGACAGGGCTCGACTGATACTGATTCTACGCGGCAAGACGCTGGGATTGTCTCTGACGCAAAGCGCCGACCTGATCGCCATGTATGACCCGGCCTCTGACAACAAAAAACAACTTGAAACTCTGATCGAAAAGATTCAATCGCGAAGACAGCAACTCCAAACTCAGAAGCAGGAACTCGAACGCATGATTATTGACCTTGATGCATGGGAAGCACGCTCACTCGCTGCGACGAAAGATAAACAGAAAACAAAAAAAGTTAACTAACACTTCCACCCACTAAAAATCAATGGGAAGAATTTCAATGAACACATCTTATGCCATGCTGGATCACGGTCTGGGTGAAGATCTCGACATGTTGCGCGACCTCGTGTACAAGTTCGCCCAGGTAGAAATAGCTCCTCGCGCCTCCGAAATAGACAAGAACAATGAGTTCCCAGCGGACCTTTGGCGAAAGATGGGTGATCTCGGTATTCTCGGCGTCACCGTTGCAGAAGAATTTGGGGGCAGCAATATGGGCTACCTGGCCCATGTCGTTGCAATGGAAGAAATCAGCCGGGCTTCAGCTTCGGTCGGCCTATCTTACGGCGCGCACTCGAACCTCTGCGTTAACCAGATTCACAAAAACGGCTCTGCACAACAAAAAACCAAGTATTTACCAAAGCTTTGCTCCGGCGAACATGTCGGCGCCCTTGCCATGTCAGAGCCGGGTGCAGGCTCCGATGTTGTCAGTATGAAACTTAAAGCCGAGAAAAAAGGCGACGTCTATATCCTGAACGGCAACAAGATGTGGATCACCAACGGTCCTGACGCGAACACCTACGTCATTTACGCCAAGACCGACAGCAGTGCCGGTTCACGCGGTATGACTGCGTTTATTGTTGAACGCGGTTTTAGCGGATTCACCCAGGCACCAAAACTCGACAAACTTGGTATGCGAGGGTCCAATACCTGCGAACTGGTTTTCGAAGACTGCGAAGTCCCGGCGGCCAATATACTTGGCCGCGAGGGCGAAGGCGTTCGAGTGCTAATGTCGGGACTCGATTTCGAGCGGACGGTTCTTTCTGGCGGCCCCGTTGGCATTATGCAGGCTTGCATGGATATCGTCGTACCTTACGTTCATGATCGGAAACAGTTTGGTCAAGCGATCGGTGAATTCCAATTGATGCAGGGGAAGCTTGCAGATATGTACACCGTCCTCAACGCCAGCCGAGCCTATCTGTATGCGGTTGCGCGGGCCTGCGATCGCGGCCTTGAAAACCGAAAAGACGCGGCCGCGGTCATTCTTTACACGGCAGAGCAGGCAACGCAGTGTGCACTGCAGGCCATCCAGGCATTAGGCGGTAACGGCTATATTAATGACTACGATACAGGCCGCCTGCTTCGTGACGCTAAACTTTATGAGATTGGCGCAGGCACTTCAGAGATCCGCCGTATGTTAATTGGTCGCGAACTCTTCTCAGAGGCGGGCTAACCCATGAACGCCATCAAGACAAAAATCAATTCTCGCTCGCAGGATTTTATCGACAACACGGAGCACATGCAGCGCCTGGTAAACGACCTGCAAGCCCAGGTGGAAAGAATCAAACTGGGTGGCGGTGAACGCTACCAGAAACGGCACATCTCCCGCGGCAAGCTGTTGCCCCGCGACAGGATTAACGCGCTGGTAGACCCCGGGTCGCCCTTTTTAGAATTCTCGCAACTCGCTGCGCACAATATGTATGGCAAAGATGACGTGCCAGCCGCCGGGATTATTACGGGTATCGGTCGAGTGAACGGCCAGGAGTGCGTTATTGTTGTTAATGACGCTACCGTTAAAGGTGGCACCTATTACCCCGCCACCGTGAAAAAGCATCTTCGCGCACAGGACATCGCGCAAGAAAACCAGTTGCCCTGCATCTACCTTGTGGATTCAGGTGGCGCCAACCTGCCAAACCAGGATGAAGTCTTTCCCGACAGGCACCACTTTGGTCGAATTTTTTTCAACCAGGCCAACATGTCGGCATTGAACATCCCCCAGATAGCGGTTGTGATGGGTTCCTGCACAGCAGGTGGTGCCTATGTGCCTGCTATGGCAGACGAATCCATCATCGTGAAGAACCAAGGGACGATCTTTCTGGCGGGCCCTCCCCTCGTCAAGATGGCGACGGGTGAGGAAGTAACCGCCGAGGAACTAGGCGGCGCAGAGGTACATTCCAGAGATTCCGGGGTAACCGACCACTACGCCAGAAACGATCATCATGCGCTTCAACTTGCCAGAAATGCTGTCGGAAGACTGAATCGGGTAAAACCCCTTTCACTGGATGTAAAAGATAGTGTTGAACCCCTGTACCCGGCCAGCGACCTCAAGGGTATCGTACCAAAAAATGTCCGCCAACCTTACGATGTTCGCGAGATCATCGCTCGCGTCTTCGACGGCTCTGAGTTCGACGAGTTCAAAGCACTTTATGGCACCACTTTAGTCTGCGGCTTCGCCAGGCTGTACGGCTATCCTGTCGGCATCGTCGGTAACAACGGCGTCTTGTTCAGTGAGTCTGCACAAAAAGGCGCACACTTTATTGAGCTGTGCGCACAACGAAAAATCCCGCTCATTTTCCTGCAAAACATTACCGGCTTCATGGTCGGGCAGCAGTATGAAGCCGGCGGCATCGCCAAACACGGCGCCAAGATGGTAACGGCCGTGGCGAGTGCCAAGGTACCCAAACTGACCCTCATTATCGGCAACTCATACGGCGCCGGAAACTACGGGATGTGCGGTCGCGCCTATGATCCTAACTTCCTGTTCATGTGGCCCAATGCTCGGATTTCAGTCATGGGCGGTGAACAAGCGGCCGGCGTGCTTGCCCAGGTAAGACGAACACAAATTGAAAATGCCGGCGACGAATGGGCCATCGAGGATGAACAGGCTTTCAAACAACCGATCATCGATAACTTTGATACTGAAGGGCATCCCTACTACGCCAGCGCACGACTTTGGGATGACGGCGTGATAGATCCAACGGACACCAGGCGCATACTAGGGCTCGCCCTATCCGCCTCACTTAATAAGCCAATCGCTGAGACACGTTTCGGCGTCTTTAGGATGTAGCTAAAACATGTCAATTTTTCGCACAGGAGTCCACTAGATGTTTGCTAAAATTCTTATCGCAAACCGCGGCGAGATCGCCTGCAGGGTGATTCGAACCGCCAGAAAACTCGGCATACGAACGGTGGCTGTCTATTCAGATGCTGATTCAAACGCCCTACACGTGCAGATGGCCGATGAGGCGGTGCATATTGGCGGCTCGGCACCCGCAGACTCATACCTGTTAATGGAAAATGTGTTACAAGCCGCAATACAAACTGGCAGCGAGGCGATTCATCCCGGCTACGGATTTCTATCGGAGAACGCCCTATTCTGTCAACTCTGTGAAACCAACAATGTCGTTTTCATCGGCCCACCGGAAGCTGCCATTAGGGCCATGGGTTCCAAATCTGCCGCAAAAATACTGATGGCAGAGGCCGGCGTACCTTTACTGCCCGGATATCACGGCGCGGACCAGGACCCTAAGTTGCTAAAGAACGCAGCCAAAGAGATTGGCTACCCAGTATTGTTGAAGGCAGTGTCAGGTGGCGGTGGAAAAGGCATGCGACAAGTCCATGCCCCAGGGGAGTTTGATGAGGCGCTTGCCGCAGCAAAGCGAGAAGCCCTATCAGGCTTCGGCGACAGCGACATGCTCGTAGAAAAGTATCTTGAACAGCCCCGACATGTTGAAGTTCAGATCTTTTGCGACGCACTGGGCAGCGCTGTCTACCTGTTCGAGCGGGATTGCTCAGTACAACGTCGGCATCAAAAGATTATCGAAGAAGCGCCCGCACCAAAGCTACCTGACGGAGTTCGTGAAAAAATGGGTGAAGCTGCAATACGTGCGGCCAAGTCTGTCAACTACATCGGTGCAGGCACGGTAGAGTTCCTGCTGGATTCAACCGGGCACTTTTATTTTATGGAGATGAACACCCGGCTTCAGGTTGAGCATCCTGTCACCGAGATGATTACCGGTCAGGATCTAGTCGAGTGGCAGTTAAAAGTGGCCAACGGCGAACCACTGCCGCTTGCACAATCTGAACTGACCATCAGCGGCCACGCCTTCGAAGCAAGAATTTACGCGGAGGACCCTAACAATGAATTTTTACCCGCCTCCGGGAAACTGACATGGCTGCAACAACCTATTGAATCAGCCCACGTGCGCATAGATACAGGTGTTGTTCAAGATGACGAGGTTGGTGTCTTTTATGACCCGATGATCGCGAAGCTGATTGTCTGGGATGAAAACCGCGGCCGTGCTCTGCAGAGGCTCGCGCAAGCACTGGCATGCTTTCGTATCGTGGGCGTGACCACTAACATCGATTTCCTGCATCGCCTGTCGACCCATAAAGCTTTTATCGCCGAAGAACTGAGCACCGATTTTATTACCAAAAACAACACCTCGTTGTTTGATATTAGCCAATTGCCGATCGAATCTTTGGCACCCCTTGCGTGCCTTTACCTAACGTTACGACGCCAGGCGCAACCCATACCTGCTTCTGACCGGACATCCCCATGGCATGCTGTCGACCACTGGCGAACGAATGCTGCGGCCACTCATTTTGAGACCATTGTCGTTGGCCAGGTTGAATATGTAATCTTTGCAACCAAAAGCGGGCCGCACACTTTTAACATGCGTTTCGAGAACGTCTCCTACACTGTCAGCGGCAGTCTCGACGAAAATAATTTGATTGCCACCGTTAACGGCCATAGACAGACTGCAGTCGTGGTTGAAGGCACTACGACGACGTCTCTCTTTACCAATAATGGCACCTTCGAGTTCACACCCAAGGTGATCGATCTCGGAGAAGAAGTAGCTCACGACGATGGCTCAGGTTTTACAGCACCGATGAATGGTACCGTCGTCGAAATTCTTGTCACAAAAGGAGAGGTGGTCAGCGCAGGGGACACGCTGGTGATCATGGAGGCCATGAAAATGGAACACGCCATTAAAGCCCCGGTTGATGGATTAATCAGTGAGGTTTTCTACAGTAAAGGCGATCTGGTTGACGGCGGCGCAGATCTGCTTGCCTTTGAGCCTGCTCCATTGGCGCGGAACCTGACGCCATGACTCCGTTGTGGCAACCCAACGAAGACCGAATTGCCAACAGCCAGATGACTCATTTTCAACACTATGTTGAGCAGCGGTTTGATCAAACCTTCCCTACTTACGATGCACTGCACAAATGGTCTGTCACCGATACCGACGACTTTTGGGGTGCAGTTTGGGACTTCTGCGATGTCAAGGCAACGACACCCTACCACCGGGTGACGTCAAACCTGGACAAGTTTCCGGGCACTGACTGGTTCGAAGGCTGCGAATTGAATTTCGCGGAAAACATGATGCGTCACAACGATGACCGGGTTGCACTAATCGGTTTATTGGAAAATGGTCAGCGAAGCAGCTACACCTACGCAGCCCTCTATCATGAAGTGGAGCGACTCGTATCGGCCATGCGACATCATGGGGTCACCCAAGGTGATCGTATCGCCGGCTTAATGCCAAATACTCCCGAAACAATCATTGCCATGCTGGCTACCACCGCTATAGGCGCCATCTGGTCTTCCTGCTCACCCGATTTTGGCACCAACGGAGTCTGCGACCGGTTCGGCCAAATTGCGCCTCGGCTTTTGTTTACTACGGAGGCTTACGTTTACAACGGGAAGGTGATTGATTGCCTGGAAAAAGTTGCTGCTATCCAGAAAAAAATCAACAGCATTGAAACGGTTATCGTCGTGTCACTACTGGGTCAGTCTATTGACCTGACACAGATGGAAAACACCGAAACCTACAGTGACTTTGTTAACAAAGCGGTGACCCCTTTAAGGTTTACACCGCTGCCCTTCGACCACCCGCTCTACATCATGTATTCGAGCGGCACTACGGGCATTCCGAAATGTATTGTTCACGGAGCAGGGGGGACTCTGGTACAGCATCTAAAAGAGCACAGGTTGCATACCGATATCTCGCGTAATGATACGCTTTTTTACTTCACCACCTGCGGCTGGATGATGTGGAACTGGCTGGTCTCCGGTTTGAGTTCAGGATGCACCCTGCTGCTCTACGACGGCTCACCCTTCGCCAAAGAAGGTAACGTTCTACTCGATGCGATCGACGATGAAGGCATCACCGTGTTCGGCACAAGCGCCAAGTACATCGCCGGCCTTGAAAAGCAGGGATTAAAGCCGGCGGAAACGCACCGCCTGACTTCAGTCAAGACGATTCTGTCAACTGGGTCACCCTTAAGTGAAACCAGCTACGAATACATTTACCGTGACGTCAAAGCGGATGTTTGCCTATCATCTATTTCCGGCGGGACCGATATCGTCTCCTGCTTCATGCTGGGCAACCCGAACCTGCCGGTGCACGCCGGCGAAATTCAATGCCGTGGACTTGGCATGGCCGTAGAGTTCTGGAATCAGAACAACGAATCGGTGACTGATGCAACCGGCGAACTGGTTTGCATCAAGCCCTTCCCTTCAACCCCCATTGGTTTCTGGCAAGATCCCGAAAATGAACGATTCCTTAACGCTTACTTCGCGCAACGCCCCGGTGTTTGGACCCATGGTGATTACGGGGAACTCACTAAGCGCGGCGGCATTGTCATTCAGGGTCGCAGTGATGCTGTGCTTAATCCAGCGGGCGTCAGAATAGGCACAGCAGAAATATATCGGCAGGTTGAAACAATACCTGAAGTTATCGACAGTATCGCCGTCGGTCAGGAATGGGAGGGTGACGAACGAATTGTTCTATTTATCGTATTAAAAGCGGGCATCAAACTGAATGATCGAATCATCGAGACCATCAAATTTACCATCCGGCGGAACACAACGCCCAGGCATGTCCCAGCTAAAATCATTCAGGTTGAAGACATTCCGCGCACGATCAGCGGCAAGATTGTCGAACTTGCGGTCAGAAAGGTGATCCACAATGAACCCGTTGAAAATACAGATGCATTGGCGAACCCTGAAGCTCTTGACCTGTTCAAAAATTTACCGGAACTCCAACCCTAGCCAAAAACCAGAAAGGCTAGTTACGTCCATCGACCATGCAGTCGATCAACTGACAACCTGTAGGGGGAAAATAAATTGACGATTCGTTACGGCATTATCGGCACTGGCATGATGGGCTGTGAACACATTCGCAACCTTGTCGCGATGGAAGGGGTAGACATTACGGCAATTGCGGACCCCAATGAAAAACCACGAAACTGGGGCCTTAGGGCCTGTGGAGACCGCTTCTCTCCCAAAGTCTACGAGGATTATCGACAGTTACTTGTCAGCGATGACGTCGATGCTGTCGTCGTTGCATCACCAAACTACTCCCATATAGAGGTGATGCGAGACATCTTTGAAACCGACAAACACGTCATGCTCGAAAAGCCAATGTGTACAACTATCGCCGACTCCCAGGAACTCGTTAAATCCGCGGATCAACACTCGGGTATCGTCTGGGTGGGTCTTGAATATCGATACATGTCTCCTATTTCCGCAACGCTGAAGCATCTTGATGCCATCGGTAACATTCGTATGTGCGCAATTCGAGAGCACCGCTTTCCCTTCCTGAAAAAAGTCGGCGACTGGAACCGTTTTAACCGCAATACCGGGGGCACGTTGGTTGAAAAATGTTGTCACTTTTTTGACCTAATGACCCAGGTTATTTCAAGCAAGCCAATCAGGGTTATCGCTTCGGGTGGGCAGGATGTAAATCACCTGGATGAACTCTACAATGGCGAGACACCTGACATTATGGACAATGCTTATGTCATCGTTGAATTTTCCAATGGCGCAAGGGCATTACTCGATCTATGCATGTTTGCCGAAGGTAGCCGGCATGAACAACATATCGCCGTCACCGGTGACCTCGGTAAAATTGAAACAACCGTACCCGGCAATGAACTGATCATTAGCAACAGAGCAAGCAACGACTTTAAAACTATTCAAATCGAATCGGACCCCCGGATCAAAGAACAAGGTCTTCATCACGGCGCCAGTTACCTTGAACATCTCGGTTTTGTCGACGCGATCCACAACAGCTCGCCCCCTGCTGTTAATGTCAGGGATGGTCTGCTGTCTGTCGTACTCGGCGTTGCAGCACAACAATCGATTGAATCCGGAAAGGCTGTCTACCTGAACGACTTACTGTGAAAGCACTTACCTGAGAGAACTTACCTGAGAGAACTTACCGACGAGAACTTACCGACGAGAACTTACCTACGAGAACAAGGAACAACATGACATTTCAAACAATAAAAGACATGCCTGACATCGGCTTCGGCCTGTGGAAAATAGCGCCGGATCATTGTGCAGAGGTTGTCTATGAAGCGGTCAAATCGGGATACCGGCACTTTGATTCCGCTTGTGACTACGGCAATGAAACGCAGGTGGGCGAAGGACTTCAAAGAGCAATGAGCGAGGGCTTATGTTCTCGCGAGGATCTTTGGATAACAGGAAAACTTTGGAACACCTACCATCACCCAGACCATGTTCTTGCCGCGATGAACAAAAGTTTGTCAGACCTGAAACTGGATTATCTAGACCTTTACTTAATACACTTCCCTATCGCTCTGGCATATGTCCCGTTCGAAACACGCTATCCCCCAGAGTGGACTTATGATCCATCTGCGGTAATCCCTGTGATGCAGCCCGCAAATGTGTCTTTGCAAGAAACATGGCGTGCCATGGAACAACTAAAAACCTTTGGACACGTCAAACACCTGGGCATCTGTAACTACAATTCCGGACTGCTCCACGATCTGATGAACTATGCGATCGAGCCGCCGGAAATGTTACAAATAGAATCGCACCCCTACCTGACTCAGGAACGCTTGATCAAGCTAGCTCAACAGTATGGGATAGAGGTGACGGCTTTTTCACCGCTCGGCGCAAACTCTTACTTCGAACTTGACATGGCTGACCAGCACGAGTCCGTCCTTGCCCATTCCACCATCCAAGCAGCGGCTTCCCGCACGCACAAAACCGCGGCACAGATCGTGCTGCGTTGGGGCTTGCAACGCGGCACATCACTGGTGGTAAAAAGTGTTAACGCGGAGCGCATGCGAGAGAACCTGTCGCTCAGTGATTTCGAGCTGACCGCCGCAGAAATGACTGCCATCTCAGAACTCAACATCAACCGGCGGTTTAATGATCCCGGTGACTTCTGCGAAGCTGCATTCGGCACCTTTTACCCTATCTACGATTGAAGATAATCCCGTGCCCTCAGCCGGTTTACCCATGCTTGCCAGCCGACAGCGAATTGGTCGCGGTATATTTTTTGCTATTCCGGTATTGTCAGACGCACTTTCAGGGGCCAGGACTGATACTGCGTCTTTAGCCGCGACGCGGTGCTATTTATTGGTATGATACTCGCAAGTTATTCCATCGGAGACAACTCATGAGCTATGACCTCGTTATCAAGAACGGCATGGTGGTAGACGGATCGGGCAGTGCCAGGTATCGCGCGGACGTTGCGATTAAAGGCGGTAGAATCGCGAAGATTGGCCGAGTTAATGAAAAAGCTAAACAAACCATTGATGCAGAAGGTCATGTGGTTTCGCCCGGCTTTGTCGACGGTCATACCCATATGGACGCGCAGGTTTTCTGGGACCCGATCGGTTCCTGCTCCAGCTATCACGGCGTTACCAGTGTGGTCATGGGTAACTGCGGCTTTACCCTTGCGCCTTGCAAACAAGAGGATGCTGACCTGGTATTCCGTAACCTGGAACGTGCCGAAGACCTGTCTCGTGATGCCATGCTCGCCGGTATCGACTGGACTTGGGAAACCTTTCCCGAGTTCCTCGACGCTGTCGACGACCTGCCCAAGGGCATTAACTACGCAGGCTACATTGGCCATTCTGCGCTGCGCACCTACACCATGGGTGAGCGAGCTTTCGAGCAAGAAGCCAGCGAAGATGAAGTCAAACATATGCAGGCGCTGGTAAAAGAAGCTATGCACGCAGGTGCGATCGGCTTTTCTACCTCACGTACCTTCAACCACACAACGGCTGACGATAGGCCGGTTGCAAGCCGTCTCGCCAATTGGGAAGAAGTTCGCGCGATCGTTAACGCTGTCGGCGAAACAGGCAAAGGCGTTTTTGAAATTGCGGGCGAGGCGCCAGGCCGTAGCCCGGAACGTAATCGAGAATATCACGATCGCCTTAGGGATCTGGCCGTCGAATCCGGAGTTACCCAAACCTGGGGCATGTTTAGCGTCAAGGCAGCACCAGATATCTGGCGGCCTTATTTCGACCTGCTAGATGAAACAGCAGCGGCCGGTGGCAGAATGTTTGCCCAGGTGCATACGCGCGGACTGAACAATATTTTGTCCTTTGAAAGCGCGACACCTTATGACAACTGGGAACTGTGGAGTGATATTCGCGCCCTGCCGCTAAAGGAACAAAAAGCACGGATGAGCGATCCAGCAACAAAGGCAAAGCTGGTTGAAATCGCCAACCGTGAATATACCGGACCGCGCATTGTCGGCGCCGAAATACGGCCAGCCGATTGGGATTATGTATTCCCGATGGACGACATGGTCTACGACAAACCGTCAATGGCGCAAATAGCGAGAGATAAAGGTGTTAATCCGGTCGAGCTAATGATCGATATGGCACTTGAGAAAGACATGAAGATGTTCTTCCGAACACCGATCGCGAACGAAAACCAGGATCATGTCCTGGAGATGATCAAGCATCCTCGTTCAGTGGTGACCTTTTCTGACTCCGGTGCGCACGTGTCGCAAATCATGGACAGCTCTTTGCAAACCCACCTGCTGAGCTACTGGGTCCGCGAGAAAGAAGCGTTGACCCTGGAAGAAGCGGTTAAACAAATCACCTATAACACCGCCACCTTATGGGGATTACATGATCGTGGTCTATTACGTGAAGGCATGGCTGCCGATGTCGTCGTTTTTGACCCCGATACGGTAGGACCCGACATGCCTGAGGTATTGAATGACCTTCCGGCGGGTGCAAGACGCTTAAAGCAGACCGCTACCGGTATTCTAAATACTGTTGTGAACGGCGAAATTTTTCTAACAAACAACGAACACAGTGGCGCAACCGCTGGTCGCTTATTGCGGAGCTAAGCAACCAGCGGCAACTAGTCCGTAAGCCTGTATCTGATGTTCATGTGCTTTAGACCATGGACAAAGCTGGCTCGAATGCGCTCGGGATCCCCGACTATTTCTATCTCTGCGATTCGGGGAATCAGCTGCTGGAAGAAAATTCGCATTTCGAGTCGCGCCAGGATCAACCCCAGGCACTGGTGCGGACCGGTACCAAACGCAAGATGCCGGTTGGGTTTTCTCTCGATGTTGAACTCTGCGGGGTTATCGAAAATGTCTTCATCAAAACTGGCTGATGCATACATCAGCCCTACGGTATCACCCTTCTTGATTGTCTTACCACGCAGCTCATAGTCCTGTTCTGCGGTTCGAGAAAACTGCACAACCGGTGTTGTCCAACGGATCATTTCTTCCACTGCCAATTTAACAGCATCTTCATCGTCGACGATTTCTTTAAAGCGCTGCAGTTGTGCCGGGTGGGTCAAAAGGGCATGGAGGCCGCCCGTAATAGAATTACGCGTTGTATCGTGCCCGGCTGTAGCAACAATGGTGTAATAGGAAATCAGTTCCTTGTAGGGCAAATACTCGCCACTTATTTTGCCATTGGCAATATAGCTGGCCAGGCTTTCGTCCGGATGTTCCCGAAACTTGTCTGTCAGTTCGCTAAAGTACTGGTAAATATCTTTGATCGTATCGAAGATCGACAGAGGATCATCCGCTATACGCTGCATTTCGGGGTCATCACCCGCGAAAAGTTCATTGGTCAATTTAAGGATACGCCACTCGTCCTCCTGAGGCACACCGAGCAATTCCGTGATTAACCGAAGCGGTGCATAGATTGAAACGCCTTGAACAAAGTCACATTCCTGGACGCTCCCATCACCCATCATTTGATCTAAAATGTCTTTGGTGAGCTCCTCGAGCCGGTCACCTAGCGCCTTGATATTCGTCGGTTTGAACCAGGGCTGCACAAGTTCTCGGTAAGCCGTATGGTCTGGCTGATCCATTTGCACCAACGAGCGAATCAACCCCTGCTCAGAGGAAGTGGCGAGCACCTCCAGCAATCGCGGGGCGTCCTGCAGCTTTTCATAAATCGCGCCGACCATCTCTTCTTTCATTTCCGGTGCCGTCGCTTCACGCATCAGAATAGGTCGCTTCTCACTGGTAAATATTTTCGGCTGCTTTTCTATTTCAGTAATATCAGCATGTTTGGTGACAACCCAGAAAGGCCGAAAACCCTTCGGTTCAACCATTCGCAGCGGATCGTTGGCACGAAGCCAGGCGAATGCCTGCTGAGGATGACCGACCTCTTCGTAAACCGCCGGGTCAATCACATCTTTGTCCTGGAAAGTGTAGTCTTCAAGTCCGGTCACAGTATTTCCCACCTTTTTATTTTCGATTAGCGTTGACCCCTGGCATCTTCGACTTTTACCCCATCAATAATCTCATCAATAAGCTCGGCTGAGGTATTACCGGCAGCAGCGTCTTCGGTATAAAACGCTATCCATAACTTAACGCAGCTTAGTCTACTGTGATGGTTGGCCTTTCTGATTATCTGGCTTGAAAACCATATTCAGAATCTCACTGGCCGCGCTAAAAGGCGTTAACTGACCAGCTGCAACCTGCACCTCTAGCTCGGGGTAGGATTGTCTCACTTCATCGCTGGCCAGCACGCGTTGTTCGATTTCCATGGTGATCAGCTTTTTAAGCCAAACTACGTTTTGGGTTTCGCGTCGTGCGGTAAATGTGCTGTTGGTTTTAGCCAACTGTTCAAATTCAGTAATCATGTCCCAGACTTCCACCAGGTTCGACCGCTTTAGGGCAGAGCAGGTAAGCACTTTGGGCTTCCAGGCATCATTCGTCCGAAAAATATTGAATGCGCTCTGGTAGAACTGCTGCGTCTGCATCGCAAGCCCTACGCTATCACCATCGGCCTTATTGATAACAACCCCATCAACAAGCTCAGTGATGCCACGCTTTATGCCCTGGAGGTCATCGCCACTGTTAGGCACCATAAGCAACAGGAAGAAATCCACCATACCGTGGACTTCAACCTCGGATTGCCCAACGCCAACGGTTTCAATCAGGATAACGTCATAACCTGACGCTTCGCAAAGCAAGATGCATTCTCTGGTTCTTTGTGCGATGCCTCCCATAACCCCGGATGAGGGTGAAGGTCGAATAAATGCATTCTCGGACCGTGACAGCTCCGGCATCCGAGTTTTGTCGCCCAGGATGCTACCACCGGCAACCGGCGAACTGGGATCCACCGCGAGCACGGCGACTTTCTTACCCTGATTAATCAGCTGTAATCCAAAGGACTCGATGAAGGTGGACTTGCCGACACCAGGGACGCCGGAAATACCAACACGCAGGCTCTTACCAGTGTGCGGTAGGGCTGATTCTATTAGTGATACTGCAGTGTCACGATCCTGCGCCCGCTTGCTTTCAATCAACGTGATCGATTTCGCCAAGGCGCGGCGTGACCCACTGATAAGCCATTCAATCGCAGGAACCACCGCCATCAGACGTTAGCTTCAATGACCTTCAGGACCTCGTCAGCAGCTTGGGGAATCGGTGTACCGGGCCCAAAAATTCCTTTCACGCCGATCTGTTCCAAAAAGCCGTAATCCTGTTTTGGAATAACGCCACCGATAATCACAGCGATCTCACTGGATTCTGCTTTTTGCAGCTCGTTAATCAATTGCGGGATCATCGTTTTATGTCCAGCGGCCTGAGATGACACACCGATAACATGGACGTCATTTTCGACCGCCTGACGAACTACTTCTTCCGGCGTGGAGAACATGGGAGATAGGTCGATATCAAAGCCTACATCGGCAAAAGCAGTGGCGATTACCTTGGCACCACGATCGTGACCGTCTTGGCCCATCTTGCAGACCAGCATGCGGGGCCGACGACCCTGCGCCTCTTCAAATTTATCGACTCGGCCAATAATACTCTGCCAGGCTTCATCGTCTTTGTAGAAACTACCATAGACGCCTTGCGTTGTTTTGGCTTCAGCGGCATACCGACCGTAGACTGATTCTAGCGCACTCGACACCTCGCCGACGGTAGCCCGGACACGAACGGCTTCAACAGCAAGCGTCAGCAGATTGCCTTCTCCACTTGCCGCAGCTTCACTTAATGCGTTAAGCCTTGCTTCAACTGCAACTGGATCACGTTCCTTTCGAATTTTGGCCAGACGCGCGAGCTGAGACTTCCTGACAGCGGGGTTATCGATTTCCATAATGTCGACGTCACCCTGCTCCTCAGTCTGGTATTTATTAACCCCGACGATGACATTTTCACCTCTGTCGATCAGCGCCTGTTTACGCGCTGCGGCCTCTTCTATTCGTAATTTTGGCAAACCAGTTTCGATAGCCTTGGCCATGCCGCCGTGGTCTTCTATTTCCTGGATCAACCCCCATGCCTTGTCGGCAATGGCCTTGGTCAAAGATTCCATCATGTAAGAACCGCCCCAAGGATCGATCACATCAGTGATGCCTGTTTCTTCCTGGATGACCAATTGAGTGTTTCGTGCAATACGCGCAGCGAATTCACTCGGCAAGGCAATCGCCTCATCCAGAGCATTGGTGTGCAGGGACTGTGTCCCGCCAAAAACCGCTGCCATCGCTTCAATCGTAGTGCGGACGACATTGTTATACGGATCCTGTTCGGTCAGCGACCAACCAGACGTCTGCGAATGAGTTCGCAGCATTTTTGAGCGCTGGTTCTGCGGTTCAAACTCTTCTACTATTCGCGCCCATAACATTCGGGCCGCCCGAAGCTTGGCGATCTCCATGTAGAAATTCATGCCAATGCACCAAAAAAACGATAGACGCGGTGCAAAATCATCAATCTTGAGGCCAGCCTTTAAGGCAGTACGAATATATTCTTTGCCGTCGGCTAGTGTGTAGGCCATTTCCAGGGCGGAGTCAGCGCCTGCTTCCTGCATGTGATAGCCAGAAATCGAAATGGTATTAAAACGCGGCATGTGCTCTGTGCAATGCGAAATGATGTCGCCAATGATGCGCAAGGACGGTTCAGGTGGGTAGATGTAGGTGTTACGAACCAGAAATTCTTTCAGGATATCGTTCTGTATGGTGCCGGCCATCTGCGCCTGTTCTACACCCTGCTCTTCCGCGGCCACAATGTATCCTGCCAGTATAGGCAGCACGGCGCCGTTCATCGTCATGGAAACAGAAATTTCGTTCAGGGGAATGCCATCAAACAAAATCTTCATATCCTCAACAGAGTCAATCGCCACACCCGCCTTGCCAACGTCATGGGTCACGCGTTCATGATCAGAGTCATAGCCCCGGTGTGTTGCCAGGTCAAAGGCAACTGAAATACCCTGCCCACCCTCGGCCAGCAGCTTGCGGTAAAAGACATTGGACTCTTCGGCTGTTGAAAACCCGGCATACTGTCGGATCGTCCAGGGACGACCCGCGTACATGGTTGCCTGAGGACCGCGAATAAAGGGTTCAAGCCCCGGCATTGAATTCGTGTACTCTAGTCCTTCCAGATCCTCTGCGGTATAAAGCGGTTTCAGATCGATCCCTTCAGGTGTCTTCCGATTAAGCGATTCAAGCGGCTTACCCTTTAATTGCTTTTCTGCTTCAGCCTTCCAGCCATCAAGACTGAATGGCGGTGCAGAGTATTTTCTATCAGACATTAGTGACCCTCCGGATATTCGTTCAATTCGATCAATACGCCATCACAGGACTTGGGATGAATAAATATGACGCGGGTATTGTGTGCCCCAATCGATGGCTCGTCGGACAGGAACTGATAACCCTTGCTCTTCAGGTTAACGACATCTTCATCCAGGCTGTCGGAACGAAAGCAGAGGTGGTGAATACCGGGGCCACGCTTTTCCAGGTGCTGGACCAAGGGCCCCTGACCATCTAGCGGATGAACCAGTTCTATCGATGTGCCATCAATCGGAAAGAACGCGGTTGTTGTCTTCGCCGCTTCGACATTCTCTGTTCCTTCGAACGTCAGTCCGAAGTCGCCGAGGAATCGGTCGATGGCTCTTTGTAGATCCGGAACCGCAATCGCAATATGATCCAACGCTACTATCATGGTGGTGCCTCGTTATTTAAATCCTGTGTATGAAAGAAAATCGTCAGTCTGGGTTCGAACCGCGGTGCTTTTTTCTTCCAGAGATTCGAGGACAATTTCTTCATCGGGTGTCACTTCGAATATAGACTGACCTTTTTTAATGATCGTCGCATCAATATCCAGTAAGACCTTGTCGATGGTACCAGCAAAAGGAGCATGTACCTTGTTGAACATCTTCATCACTTCAATAATGAACAACGGGTCGCCGATCTCGAAATGCTGTCCCGCCTCAATGAACGCGGGACGATCTGGCGCCTCACGCGCATAGTACATGCCACCGGTCGGCGCTGTTATCTCGTTACCGGAAATTGCAGGCGGCGGCGACAATACCTTAAAGGCTGACGCCTGAGCCTCCCGGTCGCGTAATCTTTCAGGAATAATGACACCCAGGGCCTCTGTGACTTTAAGCTCAAAGAAACCCGTTCTTTTGCCGATGTAGGGCAGAATTGAAAGAACATCGAGTCCAAGTTGGAATCCCTCGTGCGCTGCCTGAACATCCGCTAATCGAGCACCAAACACGTCTTTAGCCTTTTTACCCTTGAGCCCTTTACACAGCGCCTGCCAGTCCGAGATATCCAATTCGGCCTCCAGGCTATCGTAAAAACTCAGCGCCTCTTGCAGCAATTCGTCGTCATGGTCCCAAATCGCATACAAAGCAGGTATACCGACTCGCGTATCCATATTGAGATATCGATAGAGATCTGCCAACACCCGAACAGGGTTTGATCGCCATTCCACCCCATCTTCGCTGATCGAAAAGTGTTGCTGGTTAATCGCTAGCCAACCTGAAAGATAATGCGGTTCTACAAACAATCGGTTCATCGGCCGTGCCAGCAAACTAGCCTTGCGGGTCATGATGTCTTTTACTGCCGATTGATAGAGCGCATCTTTGTTTTGTTTCAACTGGTAAGTCTGGATTTCGTTGTAGGCGTGAACAATGTCAATGTTGTCACTGAGAGCCTTTAACTGCCCAACCGCGGTCAGATATGGCAGCACAAAATTGGTTGCAGGCCTGGCTTCGGCATTGTTACCCAACAGCCAGTTGACCAACCCGTAAAGAAACTCAATATTCGTGCTGAGGTTATCCCCACTGAGTCGAGTCTGCCTTAGGATATCAGCCATTTTCGCGTAAGATTCGGCGCGCCCCCGGCCAGTACTTAGCAGCAGCGCAATGTTGGAATCATAGGCCCCCGCCAAATGGTACTTCATAAACACATCTGTATCGGGGTTGTGTAAACAGATGCCCTGATCATCGCGAATTTCACCTTCAATGGTATCTGACCATTGAGTGATAACACCACCGGCGTGGGGTTTCAGTGCCCGATCGGTCGCATTCATCCTTGCTTCTAGCGAAGCTGGTTCACGACGCTCACGGGTTGGCTTTGGCAAGCGTTTACCATGACGAGCCAGTAACACCATCAGTTCTACGATAGAATCGACTGCAAACGAATCATCGCTATCATCTGGGTTAGTAAACTGCAGGGTGTAGCAAAGTTCACTGACCCTGTGTTCGACCTGCACCCGAGTGTTCATTTCCATGAAATAGTGACGATCACGATCGATAATACACTCAAATGTAGAAACAGAATCAAGACCAACCGCCCCGCCAAAGCGTGATGCTTCTTCTTCCATTTCCTTGAGCATTTTCAGATCAGTTTCGAGTGTTTTTCTTGCGGCCTCATTATCGGTTCGTTCGATCGCTTCAGCCAGTTCTTCTACGGTTACAGATACCTCAAGCAGCTTCTGCTCATTCATCTGCACCGAGCAGTCGCGCCCACCCAGTGTGGTACACCAGTCGCCATTCCCGATTACCTGTATTTCTAAATGACGGACGGTCTCGACATTGATCTCTGCAAGGACGTTCTTGTTGTCGCCAACGCCAGTCGCTTTGACCTCAGAGAGAACCTCTCGCAGCAATGGCGCAACGGGCTTAACAGCCTGGTTCAGTTTTTTTACTGCGCTGCCTTTGTAGTGAACCGGCGCATCAAGAATTCTTTGGCCTTTACCGCCACCACCTCCGATGGCCTTAAGCCTTATCCTGTTATCCGGGTTTCTCTTGAAGATCTTGCCGATCTCTTCTGCCAGAGTTTCAGCCAACTGGTCAACCGAGAAAAGATCAACCCCCTTTGTATAAGACGCATCCAACACCAGCTCGGCTTTTTCATCGAGGGTGCTGGCGTTATTCATCAAAGCTTTCGGGACCTTAAGTCCGTACTTTTTGATCACGGTTTGCAGTTCCACCTCACTTGGATGCAATCTTAACAACGTCAGGGTTGTCGCGTTGTCGATCCCCGGCGTCACAGAAACACCAACTTCCAGTGCGGTACGCTTCGCAAGATCTTTTCTGCCGGCTGACTCAACGGTACCTGAGCAGGGGCCGATAAAGTTCAACCCCGCAGCTTCCATGGCAGACACCATCGCTTCATCCTCTGCCATAAAACCGTACCCCGCGAAGATACTGTCGTACCCATTGTTCCTTGCGATCTGAACGATCTGGGTGATTCGCGCGTTACGTTCTTCTTTGGTCGCTCCGGTGTAATCCTGAACGCGATGCACCTTGGAGGGGTCCATGTGTTTTCGCAATTCCGGTGACAGGGCATTGGCATAAGTGATGGAGTCTTTCTCTGACAAAAGAATTCCAAAATCTTTTATGCCCATTTCCTCGAATACTGTCATGGTCTCCAAACGAATAGGACCTCGACAGATAATCAGTGGTCGCATGTCCGAACAACTGAAGGACTGCTCCCAAGCTGAACCCGATGCCCTGTGCCTTGATTTATGGACCAGTGAGTTGCTTAAATAGTATTGGTTAGACATGACGGTCCCCTAGTGAAATTCGCGCTGGATACCAGCGAATGGTGTGGGTTCGTAGTGCCTTAAGTGGAACGCCATATTATCCGCCAATACCTGGCGCAGGTCAGACGGCATTACAATCTGTGAAACCGAACCCAGGCTGAGTGCCTCTTTCGGATTCATTAACTCCTTCTCATAACGCTTGCCCAGCTTGGCTTCTTCTGCTGCCAGCCAACTGGCTGCATTCGCCTTTGCGCCTGCTTCCAACTGGCTACCTTTGATGCCCTGCGCCTGAAGTGCCACTCTTTGATTTTCTACTTGTTGCTTCAAACCCCCTCGAAGGCTTCTCAATTCATCTTTATAGACGAACTCAACCCCCGGCGGGCCCATGACAGCAACTCGGGTGGTTGGCATGGCAATGACCAGATCAGCGCCAGTGGGGTAATTGTTGTAAGAAGCGTAAGCCCCACCAATAGCATTGCGAATCAGGACCAGGAAGCGAGGCGTTCGAAGGTCAATAATGGCATCAAGCATCGCTCGGCCAGCCTGAACAATACCGCGACTCTCCTGCTCCTTTCCTGGCAGGAAGCCTGTCGTGTCTTCCATAAAGACGACCGGGATATTGTAAAGGTTGCAGAACCGAATAAAACGCGCGTTTTTGTAGGCAGCATCTATATCAATCTGACCGGAGCCAATTGCTGAATTGTTGGCGACAAAGCCAACGACATTACCACCAAGCCGGCCAAAGCAGGTAATCGTGTTCCTAGCCCGATCTGGCTGGATTTCAAAATAGTCACCGTGATCGCAGACCTGCTGAATAATAATGCTGACATCGACGGGCGTGTTGAAACCAGTAGGTGAGTTGAATGCTTTCCTGAACAACAGATCAATGTCCCATGTCTTTCGGTCAGTGGGATCAGATGTGGGCTGAAAAGGCGCCATTTCTGAATTGCCACTCGGCAAATAGCGAAGCAACTCTTTGGCGGTCTGCAGCGCAGTGACTTCGTCTTCAACCGTGATGTCTGTAACACCGCTTTGAGAATGAACACTAGGCCCACCTAGTTCATCCGCCGTGACGTCTTCACCAAGGACAGACTTTACAACACCAGGACCGGTCAACCCGAAGAAGGTTTCTTTCGGCTGAATCAAAAAGCTGCCCTGCCTGGGAAGGTAGGAACCACCACCAGCATTAAAGCCAAACATACACATAATTGACGGTACAACGCCGCTAATCTTCCTAAGGGCGGTAAAGGCTTCTGCATAGCCGTCAAGGCCGCCGACGCCGGCCGGCACAAATGCGCCGGATGAATCATTCATGCCGATAAGCGGTATCTTGTGCTTACCCGCTAACTCGTAAAGGCGTGCAAGCTTTTTGCCATTGGTGGCGTCCATGGAACCCGCGCGGATCGTGAAGTCGTGCCCGTAAAGCGCCACGTCGCGGCCTTCCACCTCGACGACGGCAGTGACCAAAGACGCGCCATCCAGATTGGGGCCCCAGTTCTGGAACTGGATTTTGGGTGGTTTCGTGGTCAGGACCTTGATCCTTTCCCACACCGTCATCCTATTTTTCAGGTGCTGCCGCTGGACATTTTTAAACCCCGCAGAGACAAACGGTTTTTGCCTAATATTATGGGCTTCTTCCAGGGTTTCTTCATAGGGTCCAGGTTGGTAATCAATCTGATCCGGCACCGAAAACCTTATCGGCTTGGACTCGGTAAACGGATTCTTAATAATCGGGATCATCTTATTCTTGGGCATAGGCTACTTCAGTTCAGGGCCGAGGAAATCGGGCGATTATATAGATTTCTCAGTATGTCAGCCATAAGTCAAAAAGATCTCTGCATTAGCCACCTTTATCGCGATAAAGACACTGAACGGTGGGTTCGCCTGATATCATTGCGCGCAAATTTATTACCGAAATGGAGTTAACCATGGATATCAACGGAAAAGTCGCCATTATTACTGGCGGCGCATCAGGACTGGGTTGGGCGACCGCCGAATTGCTACACAGCAAAGGGGCAAAGGTTGCTATTTTTGATATGAATGACGATCTTGGGCAAGAAAGAGCCAAAACACTGGGTAATGGCGCCGCGTATTTCAACGTCAATGTTGCCGACGAGGCCTCTGTGCAAGCAGGTATCGCGGGCGTGCAGGCAGCATTTGACACGGTACATATCTGTTGTAATTACGCGGGTATCGGCACACCGAGCAGGACAGTGGGAAGAGACGGTCCAATGCCGCTGGACTGGTTCAAGCGGGTTATCGACGTCAACCTTATTGGAACTTTTAATGTGATTCGACTGGCGGCATCTGTCATGGCCGGTAACGAACCCGTCACCGACGATGGCTGCCGGGGTGTGATTATTAATACTGCGTCTGTTGCAGCCTTCGACGGACAAATAGGACAGGCGGCCTACAGCGCATCCAAAGGTGGTGTCGTCGCCATGACCCTGCCAATTGCGCGAGACCTTGCCAGCATCGGTATTCGAGTCAACACCATTGCCCCGGGCCTGATCAACACACCCATGCTGCAGGGTTTACCCGAGCCGGCAAAAGCATCACTGGCCAATACCGTGCTGTTTCCAAGAAGACTCGGAGAACCACAGGAAATTGCCCACGTTGCCGAAATGTTAATCGAAAATGACTATATGAATGGTGAGACGATTCGGATGGATGGTGGTATTCGGATGCAACCAAAATAAGCAGCCTTCAGGCTGCTTATTTCTAGAGGCGCTTAGCGCTCCGGATCAATGTCCCTTACACAGGGACATATTCCGGATAGACAGGGTCCCAAATCATATCGTCCAGGGCCGTCTGGATCTCCAGTTCGGTTCTCATTGGCGCTACGCCCTCTTCCACCGCTCGAAGTGCCACGGCCAAGGCCACCTCACGAGATACTTCACGCAGACGGACGACAGACGGGTAAAGTGATCCTGTTTCCAGTTCCTCGTCTTTAACCGCTTTTGCCAGCGCACTTGCCGCTGCGCTGACCATACCATCGGTCACCGATGTCGATTCCGCCGCCAGCGAGCCCAACCCTAGCCCGGGGAAGATAAAGACGTTGTTTCCCTGCCCAATGGCGTAGCTTCGTCCATTGAGTTCCACCGGCTCGTAAGGGCTGCCAGTCGCAACCAAAGCCTGACCGTTAGACCATTTGAGCAGGTCGGCAGGTATTGCCTCTGACAAAATCGTTGGATTGGAAAAAGGCATAATAATCGGTCGCTCTGTATGCGTCAGCATCGAGGCAACAATTTCTTGATGAAACGCGCCAGGGGACCCGGACGACCCAATCAAAATAGTGGGCTTGTAATTATCAACGACAAGCTCCAGGCTTGGATCATTGACATCAAGGCCGTACTTCTGGGCTAACGCTCGTGGCCAGGCAAGTTTCTGCTTGTAGTGGCCATCTTCAATTCGATCAGCAATAACCAAGCCCTTACTATCGAGCACCGCGATTGACTCTCTGATTTCCTCGTCAGACAGACCTAGCTGGGAAAGCTCATCCATAACCTGCAGCGCAATGCCGTAACCGGCTGCACCCGCACCATGTATGACAATCCGCTGGCCCGCTAGTTTCTCGCCCTTGACCCGAAGGCCCGAGAGCACACCAGCCAGCGCCACTGCACCGGTTCCCTGAATGTCATCGTTAAAAGAAAGAACGCGGTTTCGATACTCTTTCAGGAGAATGAGCGCATTGTTATTACGAAAATCCTCCCATTGAATTAATGCTTTGGGGAAAACCTCGGCGACGGCTTCAACAAACTCTTCACACAGTGAGAAGTATTCTTCACCAGTCAAACGCGGCTGACGCCAACCAAGGTATAAATCATCGTTCAGCAACGCTTCGTTATTGGTTCCAACATCAAGACAGATGGGCAGCGTTTCGGCAGGGTGGATGCCTGCGCCAGCAGAGTAAAGTGCCAACTTGCCGACACTGATTGCCATACCACCGGCACCCTGATCACCGATACCAAGAATAGATTCGCTGTCCGTGATGACGATAAGCCTAATGTCATCGAAGAAAGGTCCCCGGCGTAAAATATCCTTCATCTTTCCTTTGTGATCAGGCGTAAGCCAAAGCCCTCGGCCACCACGAAACTCGTGACTGAAGCGTTGCGTGGCCTGGCCGACGGTTGGTGTGTAGATGATCGGCATGAGTTCCTGCAGATTGGCGCAAAGCACAGAAAAGAACAGCTGCTCATTTCTGTTCTGCAGCGTCACCAGACTGGCATACTTATCCAACGGCTCCACCATTCGACGGATGGCGGATCCCGCGCGCTGAACCTGTTGCTCCAGGGTATTGATCTCGTGCGGTAACAATCCAGTAAGATGGAAATCCTCGCGTTCCTGTGCGCTAAAGGCCGTACCCTTATTCAGTAACGGGTGGCGGATCAAATCGCCCCCACGCAACGGTACTTCCAGAAACAGTTTGCCACTGGCATCTTTATGTCTTTTTAGGGGTCTCATTGAATTTCCAAAGCCAACTGGAGTGATTTGGTCGTGCGATCCCCCCGGACCACCTCAAACACCCCAAAAATCGAAGTCGGAGCTTACCACAGACTCCGCTCTCTTTAGGAGGCGAAAGGGCCTTCGGCTTATCAAAAAGCAGTTTGTTTATTCAGGGCTCATACATCTTGCAACAAGGCCGAGAAACCACCGTGATAATTAATCCACGAGCTTGATGAGACCTTGCGCCTGCATGCTACCCAAAAGATTGTCCAAGTCCTTAATCAGGGTATCTTCGTCTGTGTCATATTCCTCGAGCAGTGTCGACACCACTGAGCGCATCGTTCCGCCATCATCAAGGATCTGCCAGACCCGGGTACCAACTTCATTAAGTCCAAGATAGTTTTCACTGGCCAGGTCAAGCAATACACTTTCATCGTCGAGCACCTGACAGATCACCTCGCCGGATATCGTTAACCTCTGGTTTAAATTCATAATCTTTACTTGACCAAAATTATTTAAGAACTTTAATTTAAGAACTTTAATTTAAGAACTTTAATTTAAGGACTTTAATTTAAGGACTTTAATTTAAGGACTTTAATTAGCAAACTCAAAGCCTTCTCGAGTTATCATTTGTTCCATGCGACTTCCCAGCCTCTTTTTTACTAAAGCTGACGCTTCTGCGCCACCAAACCGTTCCGCCCTGGCCGTTAAACGCCAGCGCGGCTATGACTTGTGAGTGGCATTGCTGGGATCATCAATTTCGACGGCAAGCCAGTGCCCCCGGAAGAGATGATAACAATGACCAGCGCGATGCACTACCGCGGCAAAGACGGCATTACACACTGGACAGAAAAGGCCTCATCCGGCACGGCCCTTAGTCATTGTCAGTTGCACACCACGCCCGAGTCATTGATCGAACGGCAACCGGTCAGCAGTGAAGACGGGTTGCTTGTTATGGTCATAGACGGCCGAGTTGATAACTGGATCGAGCTACGCCAACGGTTGCTCGCAAAAGGTCGCATATTGCGCAATCGCTCAGATGCCGAACTCGTCTTGCGGGCCTACCAGTTGTGGGGCCGGCAGTGTCTGGATCACATTGACGGCGACTTCGCGCTGGCCGTGTGGCACGTCGATAGCCAACGCCTGTTTTGTGCCCGTGACCCGATCGGTAACAAACCGTTCCATTTCCACTGGAATGGCACCAGCCTGTTTTTTGCCTCAGACCTGCACGCGGTCATGGCAGCGTCCGACGTACCGGAGACACCCAACGAAGGTGTACTTGCGGAATACCTTGCCGATCAATGGGTCTCACGAACCGAAACCCTTTGGCAGGGGATTAACATTCTTGATGCAGCACATTGCATGGAAGTCGATGCCCGCGGACCTAGAATCCAACAATATTGGGCCCCTGACTTTTTTACGAAGCTCCATTATGCAAAGGACAGCGACTACATAGAGCACTATCGTGAGTTGTTCGCAGATACGGTAAGAAGACAGTCAAGATCGCAAAGCTCGATCTCTATCGAAGTCAGCGGCGGACTGGACTCTTCCGGTATCTTTGCAATGGCGGCCGACCTTGAACGTCACGATCAACTGGCGTCGCCTGGATTCACCGGTTATACGCTCAACTTTGCCGGTGAACCACGTGCCGACGAAATCGACTACGCGCGCGCGGTGGGCAAACACCTAAACTTGACTATCCAGGAAATTGAACCGGCTTATCCCGAATTTTCCTCGTATCTCAGGGCCGCTCGGACTTACAAGGACCTTCCCGGGCTCCCTAACCTTGTGATGTCAGCGAATGAACTCGCCGCTGTGCAGTCGGCTAATAGCCGCGTTCTGCTGGATGGGCGGGGCGGTGACGAATGGCTGGGGGGGCGGCCGGGGATGTATGAGGACGATCTTGTGGAGAAAAATTGGACTCACCTGTTCAAGACACTTGCCGATGATATTGCCAGTGACAGTTTAGAGGGCGGTATCCGGCGACTAGTTCGCGCCATTGGAGTAATAACGTTACCCAGCTTCGCGGTTGAACAGATAAAAAAAATCATTAACAGCAAAGCAGCCATATCAAATCAACACCCATGGTTGCTCACACACTTACAAGGGGAATTGAAACAGCGGATTGAAAGCCAGCCTACACTGAATGAGAAGAAACTGCGCCTGGCTGGCCAACGCCATGAACTTTCGTTGCTGCAGAATGCCTATCTCATCAAGAACCACCTGATTAACGAGCGATACGTTGCCGCCTTTGGCATTGAGACCCGACGACCCTACTCGAGTAAAGCGATGATCCAACTGTCCTTTATGCTGCCAAAGCGCCTAAAGCATCAAGGTGGGTTGAACAAATATATTCATCGTCAGGCACTGCGAGAACTGCTACCCAAAGAAGTATTGTCCAGGACAACAAAAGCGAAATTTTCGGTGACCTTTGATTACTATACTGAACACCTGAGGGCCGCGCTGAAAACTGAGAGCCTGTCAACAGGCCACGCCTGGATAAGTAGGTCTTACGTCAACCGTCACTTTGAAGTTTACGACGACGAGATGCCCTACGAGGTACCATGGGTTTTGTGGAATCTATTGTTTTGCGATATTATCTTTGGGGACAATAGGTCTGACACGACACGTTGAAACGTATCTTTTAATTCACGGAATCTAAGATGGAAAATCTGGATAACAATTCAAACTCAGCAGCAGAAAATGCTGGCATCACCACGGCGTCTCGAAAGCCTTACAAAAGCCCTAAGCTGGAGGTGTTCGGCAAGTTGAGTCGTCTGACCCATGGGTCAGGCGGCGGTTCGGCAGATGCTGGGGGTAGAAATGGTCACAGTGGCAAAGGCAAAAAGAGAAAAGGTGCAAGATAATCCTGCCCAGGCGTTGAGCATGATGAAAATAATCATAAAAATGACCATAAAAATGCCGGCATGACCGAGCCGATCAGAAAGCGTCCTGCGCATGCTGGCGCTGATGGACGCCATTTCAGCGTCTATTTGCTACAGGGCATAGCCCGCTCTAGCCGGCTGGAGTTGGGACGTCAGTCACGTTGCACGACAATTAAGTCTGTCGATTTCATGAGCGAAACCGTCGCGATATCGCCAACAGAGTTCAAATGATCGACTACGCTTTGCTTAGTACCGAACAGGCTACTTTCACGACCCCACTGGCGACTTGAACACTATCGGCGCATCATTTGAGCACCCCGCCATGCCAACCTGGCAGATCGAAGATCCCCGTGAGCAGCTTCCCCAAAAAGAGCCCGCGTTTAACGAGTGGCCACAAAAAGGTGGAACGTTTCACCCCGTTTTTTACCGTTTGGGCGAGCGTTTCCTCATCAGGTTTTCAGGCCTCGCAGACTTCATTGTCAGCGGCAATGCCGACAAGATCAATGCCACTCCCGTCCCTGGGGTCTCACACGAGTTGTTAAAAGAAGCCTACCATAATTTGGTATTCCCTCTAGCGTTAAGCCAGCAACAACGACTCGTGTTTCATGCGAGCGCTGTTGAAATCGATCATTGTGCTGTCGTTTTTATCGCCAACTCCGGTGCTGGAAAATCAACGCTCGCAACAAACTTTGCTACCAATGGCTACCGCTTCCTGGCCGACGACTGTGTCTGGCTGCACAAGCACGCCACAGGCTTCCAGGTAATGCCTGGCCACCCTTCACTACGAATATGGGAAGACTCTTTTGAAACATTGAAAGCGTCATTCACAGACATTGGCGCAACCAAAAGCTACAACGGGAAATGGCAACTAGGTTTGTCGCAAACTGGCATATCGGCCGGCTTTCACTGCGCAGAACCGCGCCCACTCAAAAATATCTATTTTCTGAAGCCAACCCCCGACGACGAGATTCAGATAAAGCCACTCACGACGCAGCAGGCGGTTGTCGGTTTGTTAAGTCACCGTTTTTTACTCGACTTCACAAGCAAAGCAGCCCTGTCTACCGACATAAAAGATATTTCAGCACTGGCCAGTGCGTCCGCCTGCTTCCAACTCTGTGTTCCCAGGACTTTTGATGCACTCCCGGATATTCGCTCACGGATCATCGCCCATACTCAAGGCAAGTCGCTTTAGGCAGTAAGCTCTATAAGGGGCCTGTCGCCCGAAAAGATCGCCCGAAAAGTAGTGCGACAATCCTCTTTATCACAACGCCGAACGGACAAAATGAAACGGACACCATGAAATGACGATAACCCGAGTTAACCACACTGGCATCAGCGTCAGCGACATGGATAGGTCGCTGACTTTCTACAGAGACCTTTTTGAGCTTGAGGTCATCTTTGACTCGGATGTTCCAGGAAATGACCGCCTAAGTCGTGTTGTTGGCATGGAAAACGCCAGGGGCAGGGTTGTCTGGCTACGCGCGGGCGATACGATGATTGAGCTCTGGCAATGGGACAACCCTGTAGGACGAGCGCTTCCTTTGGACTACAACCCCTCCGATAAGGGCGTCACGCACTTCGCATTACAAACCGACAACGTTGATGACCTGTATCGCAAGGTGACGGATGCCGGTTACCACGCCAACACGACACCGCAGGACCTGGGTTTACATAAAACAACCTATATTAAAGGTCCAGATGGTGAAATTATTGAGATTCTTGAAGATAGAGCTACAGACGAGTGGCTCAAAGAATTAACCGAAGCATCAATAGTCGCCCGAGCAAAGGAGGCAAAATAAAAGACCCACTCGCAGCAACATTTCCGCTAACGATTATCGCGGGAAAAATTGCTCGCGAGCGACTAGCTGCCGAGGGCTGGCAGCCGCATTTATTTCAGGCGATGGTCGGTGCGTCTGGCGGAGCCAAACTATTGGGCTTAGGCCATCTTGACCGGTTTCTTTTCGGCGACTTCCTGCAACGCAGTCATCATCCAATGGAACTATACGGCTCATCTATTGGAAGCTGGCGACACGCAGCGCTTGCGGCGCCTGACCCCGCCCAGGCAATTGAGACGCTACAGGACCGTTACCTGAACCAAACGTGGCAAGAGAATGAAACACGCAACCTGACAGAAGTTGTAGATGGGTTGTGTGAATGGGTCATGGATGGTCTTCTTTCACCGGGTACAGCCGCTCATATTACTCAGCAGACACGTTTTACAACGCACATCGCAACGGCACGCGGACGCGGCCTGAACAACAGCAACAACCGCGGCGCGGTTGCACTGGGCATGGCCTGCGCCGCTATCGCAAATAGCATTGATCGGAAGTTCCTTGCACACGGTTTTCAGCGTGCAATGTTCAGTTCCGGCGCGAGCGTAGCATTTGAATTCAGGGACTTCGACACGGTTCACGTACCTCTTTCTAGCACCAACTTACGTAGCGCATTGCTCGCCAGTGGCTCTATACCGTTATTAATGTCCGGGCGCCGGGACATTCCTGGCGCGCCCCAAGGGCAATATTGGGATGGTGGTATCATCGACTATCATTTTGATTTTAACAATTATGCCGGTGACGGGTTGGTTTTGTATCCGCACTTCACAGACTCCATTACAAAAGGCTGGTTTGACAAGGCAATACCTTGGCGAAGAGTTCGCCCCGAGGTCCTTGAGCGTTTGGTTCTTATCGCGCCTTCGGCATCATACATTGCCTGTTTACCGTATCAGAAGATTCCAGACCGAGGCGATTTTCGACGCTTCAACCAGGACCAAAGATTGCAGTATTGGAATCAGACCATGGAGCGAAGCAAATTGTTAGCCGAAGCGTTTGATGAAACACTGAATGCCCCCAATCCACTCGCCGGTTTAGTACCCGGGAGATAAAACCCCGACGAAGGCTGTTGTGCCAACTTTTAGAGTAACGCATGATGCCCACTGACTATCAAATATTTTGGAGTAGACATTGGATACAGGGAAGTTAGGCGTTTGGTATTTTTTCGATGGACTTACCTCTTCTGATGCAGCAAAGGCTGCACAAAGAATAGAGTCTCTAGGTTTTGGAACCCTTTGGATTCCCGAAACGGTGGGTAAAAGCCCTGTCGTCATGGCCTCCTGGCTCCTCGGGAACACACAGAAACTGAATGTCGCCACCGGCATCATGAACATCTATCACCGTGAGCCGGGTGTGACGATGGCCGCTCAAAAGTCGCTGGCAGAACAGTCCAATGGGCGTTTTTTGCTGGGACTTGGCGTTTCACACAAGCCCCTGGTCGAGGGGGTGCGAGGCCTTAAATATGGGCCACCGGTCGCAACGATGCGAAGCTACCTGCAAGGTATGGCGGCGGCACCCTACTCAAGTATCGAGCCCACTGATCCCCCAGCCACTGTGATAGCGGCACTGGGCCCAAAGATGCTGGAACTTGCAGCAGCTGCTTCCCAAGGCGCGCACCCTTACTTTTCCTCTCCTGAACATACCAGGTTTGCTCGAGAGATAATGGGACCAGATGCCATGTTATGCGTCGAGCAGAAGGTGATTCTTGAAAGTAATCCTGACAAAGCCCGTGAACTAGCCCGACCGGTTGCAAAAATCTATCAGGCTCTGCCCAACTACAGAAATAACTGGCTCCGCATGGGGCTGACTGAAGATGATATCAATAATTTGAGTGACAAATTTATTGATACGACCTTCGCGTGGGGTAATGCAGACGCGATCAAATCCCGTATACAGGAACATATGGATGCGGGCGCCACCCACGTCTGTCTACAACCGGTAAACCCCAACGGCAACTTTGGCGAGTTGCACTGGGAATCCCTAGAGGCTCTTTCAACCTAACAACCTGCACGCGGGCCAGGTCCAGCTTTTCTATTGGAGTACTGAGGTTACCCTTGGCCTGGCTTGTGTTGCTGTGAAGGATGATCGTGCAGAGATCTGTCCAGCCCTGACCCCATAAGGTCAATGAAATTATCACGGTAAAACCGTTGCTGATTCTCGCTTGAGATCCCCTCAAGCGATTCGCCAAACCGTTTCAACGGATTCCTGCCCCCTTCAACATGTGGAAAATCAGAAGAAAAGAGACAGACTTCAGGCCCCGTGTTTTCAATAATCCAGCCTGTGTTCTCATGCGGATAAGGTGTCACTCGGAACTGTCGCCTAATTATTTCGCTTGGCTTGGCCGAAAGATTTTTCAGTCGCTCTTCCCCTTTAGTGAACGCTGCCACACCAGCGTCCATAAAACGCATCCAACTGGGCACCCAACTTGCCCCCAGCTCTATCGCACCAAACTTAAGATTCTGGTGCCGATCTAGAACACCATCAATAACAAGCACAGACATGGTCTGCCAAACCGACAGCGGAATCGCCATAAAACTGGTCGAGGTGAAATTTTCCGCACCACCATGAAAGTCCAGTACCTGTGGCCCACCACTGTTGTGATAGTCAGTATTCATTTTGTGCTCACCGCCAACGTGAAACAAAATGGGAACACCTGCTTGCGCCGCAACCGACCAAAGCGGTTCGAATGCCACGTGACTCGGACTGTGTCCTGGAGGACAGCGCGAGGGAATAATCAGGCCTTTACAGCCCATCTCCAATGCTTCGATTGCGATGCGCGGTGCTTCATCAAAATCAACCAACGGAACATACCCCGTTGCCAGCAGCCGCTTATCAACGCGACAAAAATCCGCCATCATGCGATTGTGGGCCCGAGCCGCTTCGCAGGCGAGCGTGTTTGTTTGGCCGGTTTCAAGGCCATAATTATCTAGCGAGTCAGTTGTAAACACCAGTTGGCTGGTGAACCCAAGATAGTCCAGCGTTCTTGCGCGATCTTCCTTTCGGAACGCACCCAACGCCGTATGACCACGTCGCAACATGATTTCACGCTCAGCACCGGCAGAGTACTCAGGATCATCTTGCAGTGCTTTCATCTGCTTAATCCAGTCTTCGTCTCGTGACCTCATAAACGGCTTAAACTCATCAAGATGTTTTTTCGACATGAACTCACCGATGGTGTCAGGAAACTCCATCACATGTGAATCCGCATCATGAATTGTTCTGTTTTCTACATAGGCCATAGCGAGTCTCTACACGACGTCTTTCCCCTATTACAACACACTAAATCAGGGACGTTTAGGCCGCTACACCCAAATCAAAGCTGGTACTACAAATCAAAGCTGTTACTGCAAATCAACCTGAGCACTCAGTTCCACCGAATGTTAGAAATTCGGTTTATAATGTTGGCCTGTATTCCAACGATGGATTAGATTTGTTCTACGATACCGAAGCCCGCATCAAACAATCAGCAGCCCCCGCTTTACCTTTCAATCCCTTTAAGGCACTGATTGCGCCCCGCCCTATTGGCTGGATTTCAACATTGACGCCCAGCGGTAGCGTTAACCTTGCACCCTATAGTTATTTTCAGGCTGTGGCGGATAACCCTGACATCGTAATCTTCAGTGCCACGCCCGGACTAACGAAAAAGAATGGTGCTGTTGGCTTTACCGATGAACGAAAACATTCTGAAAGCAACGCGATCAGTTCGGGTGAGTTTGTTTGCAACCTGGTGACCCAGGAACTTGCTGAAGCCATGAATATGACATCGGCCCACCTACCTCAGGATACCGATGAAGCCGCACACGCTGGTATCGAAATGATCCCTTCAACCAGAGTAAAACCACCAAGGGTGGCAGCGTCACCGGCGGCGATAGAATGCGTCGTGGTAGACACCCATACCATTCGCCATCGTGGCGGTGATCACAGCTTTCAGATGGTGTTTGGCGAGGTTGTTGGAATACACATTAACGATCAATTTATCGCCAATGGCCGAGTTGACACGACCGCCATGCGAATCCTAACCCGTATGGGTTACGACGAGTACGCCGTTTTGACTGAGTCGTTCAGTATGACAAGACCAGACAACGACCCTATTCTGGATGGCATGTTAAAGGTTTAGCTGCCCATTCTTAAGATCGGTTTGATTACCTGGCCACTCTTACTATCAGCAATTGCCTGATTGATCTCCGAGAAATCATAAAACTTTACGAACCTGTCATAGGGCAACTTCCCCTGGGCATGCAGTGCGGCCAGGTACGGCACAAAAGTCTGCGGGTTAGCGTCACCCATCACAACACCTTTGATCCCTCTACCGAAACCGACATGATCCATATCAAGTGGATGCATCGTTCCTGCAGGCGTTGCACCGATCTGAGCGCACCAACCTGGACGAGCAAGACACATCACAGCAGCATTGACCGCTTCAGGGACACCAGAGCACTCCACACTGAAGTCAGCGCCACCCCGCGTTAACGACAACAACTCATCAATCAGACCGCTATCATTAGGCGGTAGTGCGTGAGTTGCCCCCAGACTGATCGCCATTTCGCGCCTGGTGCTAATAGGATCAATCACAATGATTTGTTGACACCCCGACAACACAGCGCCCATGACCGCCGCCAAACCAACTGTCCCGGCACCGAAAATCGCAATACTACTCCCGGCGCGAGGTCGCAAAGCGTTCATCACCGTGCCTACGCCTGTGGTCAGACCACAGCCTAGCGGACCAAGCAATTCCAATGGATAACGTTTGTCGACCTTTATCGCAGCGCGACCCGACACAATACTATGGCTTGCAAAAGAAGACTGGCCGACAAACCTGCCGCGAACCGGTTCATTGCCAGCGCTCAATGGACTGGTCCCGTCGACCCGGTAACCTGTCAGGTTTCGCTCGACGAAATCATCGCAATACGAAGGTAAGCCATGATGACATTTATCGCAGCTACCACACGAGTCGCCAGAAAGAACAACATGGTCGCCTACGGAAAGGTGATTGACGCCATCTCCAACCATCTCGACGACGCCTGACCCTTCATGACCAAGCACCATTGGCAATGGCAATTTCACAGCCTGCTCTTTGACGGCAATGTCCGTGTGACAAATACCAGAGGCTACTATCCTCACCAGCACTTCATCAGCACGTGGCTTCTCTAGCTCGTAGTCACCCAGGATGAACGGCTTAACGGGATCCGTTGCGATTGCTGCTTTAATAATAACCATCATTCACTTCCAAAAGTTGCTGGTTCGTTATGTTTCAGTGATGTTGGCTCAGATAATCCACGAAATCACCCAACTTTCCAACCAATAAAGTGATGAGTCGCCGCCTAAAAATGCGCCTTTAAGCCGGCCTATCGGCACCAGGCTAACGACAGGTCATCAACGCTCCGAAAACTTAGACCAAATTCTCCATAAAAAAAACAGCACTTCGAATAACGGCTGCCGGGAAACGAGGCCTTTTTTATCTGTCTTTCATTCGCCCCAGGGGGTCCGTCAAAAAAATTCGACCAACAAATACAGTCGAAAAGCTTCAGTCGAAAAGCTTCAGTCGAAAAGATAGTGCGTTAAGTTTTCCAAATTCTGCTCACCCGCCTCTAGCCTCGCGATGGTTTGCAGGTGCACCTCATCAGGACCATCGTAAATTCTAAACGCGCGGGCTTTAGCAAATGCACGGGCCGCGGGGGTATCATTCGTCACGCCCTTAGCGCCGTAAAGTTGCACAGCGCGATCTGCGATCTGCTGGTAAACCCGGGCGACAGCAACCTTAATCATTGATACCTTCTTTCGGGCAACTTTATTGCCAACTGTATCGATAAGGTGCGCCGTTTGTTGAACTAACAATCGACATTGATCAAGTTCGATTCTGGATAAACTGATCGCCTCAGCGGTAGAACTATACTCATCAAGACGCTTACCGAACGTCGATCGCTCTGTCGACCTTTTCAGCATGAGTGAGATCAATACCTCGCATTCACCTATTGCTCTCATACAATGATGCAGCCGTGCAGGACCCAGACGAGCTTGACCCATTGCAAAGCCTTCTCCTTCTTCGCCTAAAAGATAGGCCACCGGTACACGCACGTCCGTAAAAGTCAGCTCTGGATGCAGGCTAGTGACGCTCTCATGCTCGAACACGGGCAGATTTCGGACTATTTCGACACCACTTGTATCGCGAGGAATCAATATCAAAGATTGGCGCTTGGATTTTTTTGCGTTCGCATCGGTAACACCAACAAGAATAATCAGCCGTGTATTATCATGAGACGCATTCGAGGCAAACCACTTGTGCCCATTGATGACATACTCATCGCCGTCCCGAACAATCGTTGTTTCCAGATTAACGGGGTCTGACGATGCCACACCCGGCTCAGTCATCGCAAAGGAAGAACCGAATTCTCCCTCAAGCAAGGGATTAAGCCAATCTTCGCGTTGCTGGGCCGTTGCAAAAAGTTGCAGTAGCTCCATATTCGGCACATCTGGCGCATGACAGTTAAAAACCCTTGATGCCCATTCAAGGCGGCCTAACACTTCAGCCACACCTGTGAATTCCAGATTACTCAATTGTGTGCCCGGCTCGCTGTCACCCAACCGGGGCAACGCCATATTCCATAATCCCAACGCTTTAGCTTCGGCGCGAAGCTGGCGCTCGATATCTGGAATGCTTTGCCCGCTTCGCGCCTGATCTACCCAAAGTTTGTTGTTGGGTAGAACACGCGCATTAAAGAACGTCTCTACTTCATCTCTTACCTGGATTGCTTTATTTGGTAGTTCGAACATTGCCTAGCCTGGGTGGTGGTTTCCTAGGAAGTTTACCGCAGGGTCTTACCTAAATTCAGACAAAAAAAACGGGCGCCTAAAGCGCCCGTTTTCTGTTACTCCCTATCTGTTACTCCCTATCTGTTACTCCCCTAACTGTTAATCCCCTAATTGGGTTTTACTGGCCCATTGAATACGTAAATTCTAGACCGTACATGCGCGGGGCGGTTGTTCCAGCGGAATGACGGAAGAA